>VTLG01000561.1_pt1 | contig 52690 bp, 56 predicted proteins | sample 4694571 | NCBI WGS metagenome assembly VTLG01 (sample SAMN12604809, study PRJNA352737) | marine metagenome | biome: ENVO:00000447; feature: ENVO:00000209|ENVO:00000569|ENVO:01000036; material: ENVO:00002151; isolation source: viral sequences binned using virsorter ... | reverse complement strand
GTCTTTATATGCCTGATAACCTCCATACGCTGCAGCAGCCATAGGACCATAAAAAAGCGCATTTTCAGGTTTTGCTAAACTTTTTCCACCTTCCCATACTCCTGTTGCAAATTTACCCCAAGATTGGCCTAAACTAGGTTCAGGATGCATCATTTCCCATACTGGATTTACAATCCCTGTAGCAGGGTCAACACCTTGTTTAACGCCACCAAACTGTTTTAATACTCTTGTAAGACCAGGATTTGCAGCTACTATATTCTGCATCTCCTTCATAGATAACTTATTTTCTAATTGATAGTTCACTAATTTTTCAGCTAATTGAGGAGCCATTGTTTTCATTTGCTCATTATATTTTTGTACATAAGCTACAGGATTTAGAAGATTGTTTTTCTTAGCATATCTAGATTTTCTCCCACCTTCAGATAAAATATCGCTTTTAAATTGCATAAAAGCTGTAGCTGGATTAGATATATCTTCAAAGTCAATATTTGCCCAATTATCTACTTCTGTTCCCCACGCAGATAATACTGGGTCTATATTTGTGTTAACACTATTAAATAAATCTTGCTGAAAACTTTCTTCTGGAGTAGGATAGAATTCTTTTATGTAATCTTGCATAGCAGAACTTCCACCTGCTGAAGCAGCTTTTGCGTAGTTTTCACCAAAATTTGTAGGTATATTTATTGCCATTGATTAACTTCCTATTTAAATAAATTAGCTAAAACACCACCACCAGTACCGAATTTGCCTAAAAATCCTTCACCACCTTTGCCAATACCAGTTAGTATGTCCATTAAACCGCCACCACCTTCACCACCCATATTTAACAAATCTGTTATATCGCCACCACCACCACCGGACAGCAGAGCCTGCATATTTTGAGCATTAATATTAGCGATATCAACATTTTGAAGGTTTTCTTCTAATCCTTTTTGCTGCACAAGCATTTTATTTTTAAGGTCCATACTTTGACTTAATCTACTATTTAATGTATCAGCAAAAGTATCTCCAACACCCCCTAAAGCTTTATTCAATGAGTCTTGTGCAGCCATAGTAGCCTGTCCGCCTGTTACACCTGTTTGTGCAGCTATTTTAGAGACATTTCCTGCAGTTTCAGCGCCAGTTTCAGAAGCTTGTTGACTTAATACATTTAAAACTTTTTGATTCAATTCAGATTCGGGGTCCATCATATCTTCAGCTAAACCTAATTGCTCATCTACTAAAGATTGAGTTTTTGCTTGTCCTTGTTCTATTTCTTCCTTATTTAAAAGTTTAGCACTTTCATCGTCATCACCTGAAAACATATCAATTGCCATTGGAGCTAACATCGTCGCTAATTGTCCCCAAAAAGGTTTAACAAGATTGACAAATAAAGGATTTATAAATTCCTCTATAAGTCTATTTATCCCAAATAATCTAAATTCTTTCATATTATATATATCTCCATAGAATACGTCATTATAATTTACAAATATTTATACTATTAAAACAATAGTTTATTTCCATATTACTAATCTCACATCCATTCGATTCCAAACTTCGTGTCCACCAGCATTAGTATATTCATGATGCATATAGTAACTATTAAAGGATTCAAATACAGCAGTTGTAGACCCAACGTAGTAATTAACTCCTATCCATGCATGACCACTTCCAAATGAAGTATAGACAAAGGATATAGGTTCAAATATTACATTTCTAGCATCATTTCCAGCATTATCTCCGTAAGAATCTTTAACCATCCATTTAAATAAAACTGGGGATTCTATATTATGAGTAAGGGTTAAAAGCCTTGTACTGTCTTGTCTATTCACAGAATTCCAACCACTATCATAATCAGGCTTCATGAGCCCACCTGTCTGTGCTGCTGTTAAATGGTCTACTTTAAATTTACCATCTTTCTCATCAAATATAGTCTTTTCAGCATCAGATGCACCAGTAGATGTATCTTCTGTTTCTATATCTGATATATTTTTAAGATAAGGTTTTGAAATAGATGCTGGTTTGTCTGTAAATTTAATAGCAGTTTTACCTATAACAGGAGTTTTCCAACCATCTATTGTTTTAATTTCAAAATTATATGTACCATCTGCATTCCTAGTAGCTTGAGTATCACCTGTTTTTCCATCAGCATCAGCAACTTCTGTTTCTGATTCTTTATTTAAGGATTCACTTATTTCATTCACTGCTTTTTCAAGGTCTTGTAATGCTTTTTTAACATCTTCAAAAGACTTTATTTTAGATTTAGTTTTCATTAAACCTGAACCAAGCAATCTATTTGACATATTAGGCATTATTTAGTACTCTTTCTTCTATATAGGATGCCTATAGCATCAATAGCTTCTGTCATATTTTCTAATTTAAATTGTAGCCATCTTCCCTTTTTGTTAGAACCTGATAATTTATAATCTATATCTCCTGAATTTTGAACAGAAGATGTTATATCTCCTGATGCAATCGTACCTGAACTTGATACAACTAATAATCTATCACTACTTTCAATATTATCACCACCAAGATTAATATCTTTTGTAATACCGTTCATTTTAAGTTTATTAAATACTTTGACTATAGAAGGTTCTCCCATAATAATCTTCTTACTTATCCAGGTATAATCTCTATTTATAGAACCTCCTCTAAGTTCATATATAGAATTATTAATTGGATAATATATTTCACCTTTATCTCCAGTAAAAGGTTGTCCTATTTCAGAATCTTCAGACAATTCCCATAAATCCCATCTTTTTCTAAGTATATTAAATGACCATATATACTGCTTTGTTACAGGCATAACATTATAAGTAGTGCTATTAACACTTCCAGAATAAATCTTTGAATCTTTATAGCTAACATTAAAAAGAACTGAGCCTAATTGCGAATCGAATATAACTTTAGGTTCTGAACCTTCGACATTAGTAACAACATTTTCCCAACTAACATCCTTTATATTATCTGTTCCTCCAAATGTTTCCTCAGTATTACCACCTTTTTGTATTGGGTCGGATATTTTAACGGGAGTTTGTCCTGTATGTATATAAGCACCCGTTTTATCAGCAAAAAACATACCAAATTCAGTAACAACAACACTATCCTTACCTATACATCCAATGCCTTCAAAAGTGTCTTCTATGACTAAATTATGAGGATTTACGGTATATATATTATTTTCGTCAAATACATATAATCTGCCGTTGAATGCTGCTAATGCTGTAGGTTTAGACTTAAGTATTGTATAATCATAAATATAGTTAAATATACTAAACATTCCAGGCTTTGACCTAAATAATTGATTAGATGCATTTTCTACTTTTTCATGGTCGCAATCTGCAACAAATAAATATCCTTCTAATTCTGCAGACAAACCATACTTTATTTTAATTGTATCTATAATCTCAGGTAATCCTGTTCTAGCTTCATAAGAAGCCCCAACATCTCCTTCATCGCCAAATGTATAAGAAAATCCACCTTCTATTTTATTCCAACTTGCCTTAGTTTCAATCTCTTTGACAAGTTTATAAAACGCATTAACACCATCCTTTCTATATATACATACATGTGTTAATCTTTTACTATATTTTTTAACATCTAAACTGATAGATAGTTTACTTCTACTAGCTGTATCATAATGAGACCAATAAGAATTACTTAAAGGACCTTCTTGATATCCATCATATATGTAAGATATTTTATAATAATATCTATTATTCTTTAAGAAGAAATCTCCAGATTGATTTGCCAAAGAAACTGGTATTATTCTTACAGATGATTCTCCGTATGACATATATCTATCAGAATCAGTAGTACTATCATATCTAGATATATTTGCTGCTATATTACCTTTGTCCCATTGTGCAAAACCTGCTCTTAATTCTCCCATTTGAGAACTAGCAGCTGTACCTGCAATAACCATTTCCCATTGATTTGTATTTATATTATATTCATTAGTATCATTAGCATCACCAGTAGCAGAAGCATTGAGAACGGTAAAATTATCTGTTGTATCAGTAACTAAATTAAAGGTGCCCTCATAGTCAGTTGTAGCATTATCATCATCTAAAGTAACCATATCTCCAGTAGATAATAAATTAGCATCTGAAGTTACAGTAGTAGTTCCAGAGCTATCAGCCATATCTGTCCCATTTGTTACTATGGTTCTTAATTTCCTCATATCTAAACCACCAAATGTAGTTCCCATTAAAGGTCTTGTTAAAGGGATAGATAATGGATTAGCTGCAGAAGAACTACTATCTGGTAATAAGGTCCAAGTTGCAGTAACATTATCATCTGTAATATCAGAACTTATAGTAAATGTAAATGTTTTAGGGCCAGTAACCGTTATTTCATATACTCCATCATATTCAGAAGTAGAAGCTTCAGATATTTCTATCATATCTTTTGTCGTTAAATTATGAAAAGAAGAAGTCGTAGCTGTAGCAGTTGTACTGCTAGAATCTAAGTCAGTAATAGAGCCAGTATTCTTATATACAGGACCCGATAATATAGGGTCTCCATCTAATGCATCTCCTAAAGCATGTGGTAATGTAACTGTTTTCATTAATCTTATTGGAGCTGTAGTTACAAGAGAATGTTTCCATACCCAAAATTTATCAGTATTATCAAGCAAGGTATGCCCAAATGGATAATGTACTTTAACTATCATATCTGCACTACCATCATATTTAGACCCTATTATTTGTCTTGTTTGTATAGTTCCTGTAACAGAATCCATAACAGATATACACAATCCATATAAAGCATTTTGTGTCCTATAATAAGAGTTGCCAGTACTTGAGGTTTCGGATGTACTCCATATATTTGTATTATTCCCAGTAAATGTAGAAATATCTAAAGTTAATGTAGGTTGAAGCGCATTATTACCTTCTAAATCAGTATTGGTATCAGAAGTATCATAAGCCCCTATTGTACCGCTAAAACAAACATCCCAAGAAATACCATAATTCCAACTATTTGTAGTTGCGGTTCCATTATCTTGGGTTTGTTCTACCTGTAAAGCTTGTTGTGGATACATAAAATTTAAATCACAAATATAAACACTAGACTCTTGATTAGTATCTTGGGGTCTAGGACAACTTATAAATAATTTACTTGCATATGCATTATTAGGACTACTATTACCTACATCATAATGTATTTTAGTACTATTAGGTTTATGATAAACAGGATTAGGGAAACAAGGCATATCTACATATATACCGTTTCCAACAACTAAATCGTTAAAAGCTTCATCTTCCATGTCAAATGGTCTCATCATAACACCACCTCTAAAGCTAAGTTTTTCTATAGGCCAAACCCATCCTGGATTAGCAGTATTCCACCTATCGAACTGGTCTGCATTTCCCCAATCGCTTCCATATGTTCCATATACAGGGCCACCCCAATAAGTAGGTGTTGTAAAATAAGTCTTTGTAAAATGCCCACTTCCTGGAATTCCAGTAAATATTTCTCCATTTAAACCGTCATCTTCATCATATGCATAATGAAACATCTTTTCTGTATCTAGAAGTCCCCAATAGGTACCACTGCTTCTAAATTCATGTAATGTATGAGGATATAATTTACCCGAACCAGGGGCAGTTGAATTTAGATAACCACTGTCAGTCCAAGGAATAGATGTTACAACCTTTTTATTATCAGAAGTATGGTCAATTTTAATAATAATACATGATTTATAATCAATAGACAAGTTATCGTCTACTAAAAGGCATAAATCGCCTTCAGATAATCCAGTTAAATCAGTATCATCTGCAAAATCTAATGTACTTGTATTATTAGCATACGGAGATGCTGAGTTTTCTATATTAACATAAGAATAAGATTGGTCAGGTTGATTATCTCCATAATGAGTATCTGTAGATATAAATACACATTTTTCTACAGACATACTTTCTGGAGTATCTTCTGTTGGTGCGTCATTACCAGAACCATGATTAGATATAAAATAATCATCTCCTCCAGTATCTCTCCTGCCATGTAATCTACCCCAATGTCTTTGCCAGTTAGTTTCTGCTCCACCTATTAATCCTACTGCATGAGAACAAACTCTTTGGTGTAGGGTTCCATATGGTCCAGTTAAATTCGTAGTATCTGTTATACTAACATCATTAGGAACTACAACTCCAGTTCCATCTAATAATCCATCACCATCATTATCTGCTATTTGGAACATTCCATATTTAGCAACCTTGATAGATGGCATTCCATTTTCTGCATTCCAACCTACATTGTAACCAAAATTAATATAAGGTTTGTCATAGTGCTGTGCTTGAATAGTACCTGAATGACCATTATTTTCTTTACTCCATGTGCTATTTACAGATAGCCTTGAAAGTTTCCTCTTACTATCAGTGTCATCATAATAATGATAAAAATATGAATAATTAGTAATATTGCCATATACATCTGAAGGCAAATGAGAATATTGCCCAGCGTCTAAATCTGTAATAGGGTTAGTCCCTGGTCCTCCTAAAAACATTTGTCCACCTGTATCATATCTAGCCAAACATCCCATTACTGTAGTTGTTGGAGGCGTTCTATCTCCAAAATACAAAGTATTAGGACCATTCGTATTTCCTGTTTCTGTTTTACCACAAAATAGAAATCTATCACCTTCCCCGAATCCTTCTTCTCCTACATGTCTACATTGTACCCAAAGTCTTGTGTCAAAATTATTAAGTGCTATTCCAGTATTAGCAGTTTCATCGGCATCTAATAAATTACTAGCATCTGATGTAGGCCCTTTAGTTTCTATAATATCGGATAATATGCCTGCATATTCAATCGTTGGTGTAGTTTCTGAAGCCAACCCTCCAAACACCCCTTTTGTTGTAGTTATATCGCCATATGTAGTATGGTTACTCCATTTAAATGATTTAAAATGTAAATCTATACTAGCCTTTTCTAATAACTCTGTAGTTTCCCATTCATCCCATTTTCTTTGAACATCGTATATATATATTTCATCAGATATAGCAGATAGTACATAAACTCTACCACCTTCTGTTCCATTTGTCAAATCTTTATTATAGCAAGTCGCTATTGAAGTTATAGGAATTGCAAGAGGTAATGATTTTTCTATCTTACCTTTAGTATAAGTAGTATCAGCACTTAAATCTGATTTAATTCTAGTATCAGGCCATATTCTATATATTGAGTAATCTCCATCTTTTATCCCATAATAAAAGTAAGGTCTATATGATATAAGATTATTAGAGGCAGTTGCACTAGGTTGTTTATCAAAATCACCATCTCTTTTGCATATAAAATTATTATCATCTGTTCTAGTACTTACAACCCACACGCCATTACCATCCCAACTATTATCAGCATCCATCCATTCTCTTACTACAATATTATCTCCTACATTCATACTATGGTCTGTATGAGCTATAGTAAGTATTGTATTAGAATCTCCTATAGAACCAGTAGATGAAACAGTCCCTGATATACGTTCATGTTCTCCAGCAAGACATATCTTTGACATTGTGCCTAAAGTTTCTTCATCATATGTATGAACTGTATCTTCATCTAAATATAAATGCCCAGTATAATCTTCTCCAAATAATTGATGATTTAAATAGCCAAGCCAATGAGGTGATGAGTCACTTTTTTCACCACCATAACCTATATGTACCTCTCTATTATTAGATACCATAGTTGCTGAATTTCTAGATGATGTAATATCTTTTATAACTGTATCAGACATATCATAATTAGATTTTGGTTCATCAAAAGAATATGAATTATCAAAAATATTTTTTGTAATCTTTAATACAGATTCTTTAGAATCAAATGATACTAAATCTTTAGCTCCAGAATTATCTATAAAACTATTATTAACAAATAAAGAATCTTGAGAATCTACAAAAACTCTTGTATATTCAGATAAATCCGATAAATCTATATGGACCTCAGAATTGTCTATACCCCTAGAAGCAAAAGTAATTTGCATATCAGTTAAAAATTCTTTTCCATGTTCTGGATAAAATACTAAAGAAAACTTTCTCCATATATCATCAAGAGCATTTTCTCTAGCACCTGAGTCTCCATTTGGTTTTTGCAATTCTTCAAACGGTATCCATCTATCTTCTTTAGTTATATTATCTATTTCTCCAATATAACCATTTGACAAATTCTTCGAAACAGGAATCCATTCTCCCGATGAATTTATATAACCTCCGTTAAATTCTATTGACAAAGCTCCGTATCCTAAATTTGGAGCAGATGCATTTGCATCTTTTGCATAAAAACTAATTACATAGGGTTGATTTTTTTTAAGTCGAGATTTATCAACATCTTGCGATATACCATTATTTATAGATTTTTTAACAGTATCACCAGCATCATGAGAATCTAAAGCACTTCCTAATATAGCTCTTTGTACAATTAATTCTTTATTAGAAACAGATGTAACTTTCATATATTCATCATTAATTAATATAATATCATTTTTAGCGAAATGTGAATTAATACCACCCGAGGAATATGCCATTGATAAAATAGTATTATCGATATCTGCTGTCAAAGCTATACCTAAAGTAATACCCAATACGGTATGATAGCCATTAGTTATTTTTACATACTTATCATCACTTGTTGGAAATGGATAAAAACTAGCTGCATTATCAGTTGTACCCGAAACATCATCATCTCCAGGTGTAGTCTCCCAATATCCTCCGCTATCTACAATTGTTATATCTGTATCTTCTGCATATTGAGAAAATCCATATAAGTTACTAGGATAATCACCTGCAATATTATACAAATAAACATGTTTCCAGTCATTTAATTTATATTCCTCGTTTCCAGAATCATCAGTTTCTACAATAGTTTGAGTAGGCGTATCTACCTGATGATGAAAGGTATGGTTCTTTAATAAATTAGCTTCCATATATAAAGTACCTGTAGAATGCAAAAGCTGTTCAGCTGGTGCAGTTTCTAAAGTTAAAACACAAGGACTTGTTGCTTTTTTTATTATTTTAGATGTAAATCCGTTATTTGCATAATTTGCAGGAGTACCCGAAGCATAATTCTGACTATGATAAAATGTTATATAATCTCCCTCATAAAATGGAATATCTGTTATAGCAGAACCAAAAGTTACTGTTTTAGCAGTTGCACTAAAAGTAACAGATTGATTTGTTGTAAAAAGAGCAATCTTTCCTCCGTCTTCTTCTTGTAAATTAGCAGTATTACAGAATTTTAAATAATGACTATTACCTCCTATGTGATTACCAGAATAATCAGACCAAGTACTATCTGAAGTGCTTGTTGCTAACTTTGCTATACCCTTTCTTGTCCTTATTTGAATTCCATCTATTGTAAGTCTATTTGAATAGAAGTAAAAAACTGTTCCAGTTGCAAAGGTATTTCGACTCGTTCCAAAGCATCCTCTATTAAAATAAATAGTATTATTACCTGTATCTATTTCTCTAACTTGCATTATTTCTGTTGTTATCGCAAAACTAGAACCAACAGCAAATATAGAAAGGTAATCACCTACGTCTAGAATTTCGTTTAAAGGTTTTGTGTCATATACTAACGTTAATGTATCGTTACTATTATCTGTTGTTGAAACAGTTATATTAATTCTATTAGCATGTCCATCTGCATCTTCTATAGCAGCTTTTATCTGAGCAGCTATATTCCCCTGCCCACTTATTCCGTTTAATTGTACTCTAATTCTACTAGAACCATCTACACTTCCAGTTGCGCCATCATTATCATCATCAAAAATATACGTCTTAACTCTTCCATCTGGAGTGGTTATAGTAAAGGTATCATTATCTCCATTATCATAATCAGATGCAGTAGCACTAACAGTTTTTATTGTAGCGGTTCCTTCGTCAAAACCACTGATAGTGTATTGGCTATCACCTAGCCCTCCTGCTCTAGTTATAGCATTTGTAGTATTTTTATAAACATAACTGGTGTCTGTTGTTCCCAAAGCAGTCGTAAATTCAAATAAATAAGTAGATGTGTTTCCGTCTATTTTCTCATATTGTACATATTCATAAAAAGGTTGTATATCAGATAGTGCCAAAGTTTCTTTTTTACCCTTAGTACCTATAAAAGAAATTCTTGGAGAAGCAGTAGTCCCAAATGCAGAAATGTCATTTAGATATATTTTGTCAACATTTTGGAAATTTCCTTGTTTGCTTTGCCCAACATAACTCCAAGATATAGGGTTACTAAACCCAATTTCTTTATTGTTTGAAGAAAAACAAAACCTATCTATATTAATGGAATTAAGTATTCCATTTTGAGACAAAGGATTTACATTTAAAGAATATGCGGCTGCATCTTCAGGTATATCTTTTTCAGAAAGATTTAATATAGTTCCTAAATTAAAATTAGTTATTTCTTTTAACTGTCTTGGCATCTGATTCCTTATATATCCATTCTATATTATCATAAGATGAAAGCCAGTAACCATCTGGAACTATTATTATTGCTTGTTTCCGTCTAGTAGTTTTCCCCATACTGTTGTTCTCCCATCAATTATCTGTACTATATCTACAGTAAATCTACCACCTTTATAATAATCTACTATAGCAAAGGCATGAGCCCATTTATGTTGCCTTCCTCCTAACCAACTATTTTTCTCGGAAGACATATCTTTAAGACACCCTAGAGACCATGCAGACTTAGGACCATCCATATAAGTCACACTATCTTGTTGCAGGGAATGATGGTGGCCATATATAATATTGGCACCTAACTTTCTTAGATGATTCGCTGCGTGGTATTGTCCACCAAAATGGTGCCCATGATAAAAATAGAGCTTTCCTATTTTAAGATACTCACCTGGAGGGTGATACTTGTATCCTCTCTCTTTGAATTTACACACTTTTTCAAAGCGATAGTCTAAATAAGGATGCTCTTCTACGAATCTATCCAACCACTCATCATGATTCCCTGCGCACATATGTCTCTCTTTACACTTAACTTTGTCTAAAGATTCATCAATTGTGTCAAGTAAATCATTTACTGCCTTAATGTCCTTGTCGACCTTAGGCATTATATATTCTAAAGGCGGTTTCTTTTTACGTTTCCATTGCCAATGAGAAACACTACCAAACTCACCTAAATCACCCAAATCTACATATATATCGGGCTTTACAAGCTCTATGGCTTGTTTAACTACATTTATAGCAGGCACATCTTGTAGAGGCGCGTGCTTATCTGGGGTTACTAAAGCTCTCTTTAGTACCCCTTCTTTAGTTTTTTTCATATATCAAAAAACTCCTAATTAAATTCAGAAGGTGGAATATAACCCCAATCTTCGGGGTTTGTCCAGAGGTCTACTGCAGACTGTAGATATTTCTCAGTCGCTTTCTTTGTGAACCTTAGGAAAAACGATTCACAACTTTCGCATTCCCAAAGTAATCTTCCAGTGTATGCCCCCATGACCTCAACGCCTAGCATTTCCTTGCTTTTGCAATGAGGGCACTTTTCTGGCTGTTTTATAAAAATAAAACTACTATCAACAGAAATACTATCAATTAAAGTCTGTTTATTTTTGACTGCAATATCATCTAACATTACCATCCTACATCTCAATAAACGTTCTTTAATATCTGTTGGAATTGACATTACTTGCCTTTTACTTTGTCAATAATAGGTTTAAGTATCATGTCAAAAATAACATCATCTTTTTTTGAAGGACTAAGTTTTACTACTTTTTCTATTACATATACAGCTAGTAAAACCCATTCCCAATTACCTGTTATCCATCCCATTAGAATCTCCCTTTGATTTTATTCATTTTCTTCTTTCCATTACCGAAAGTCTTTTTTATCTTTTTAAGTTCTTTTTCTAGTTTATCAATTCTTTTATCAGCATCATTAGGCTTTTCTACATAATCCTTTATCTTATCTAATTTAAACTGTTTTAACAATTGTTTCATAACTAAATCTAAAACTTTTTTTATAATTAATCCTTGTATCATATCCTTTTTCCTAACTTAAGTATTACTATTCCTGTAATAAAAACTATCCAAAAACCAATCCAAAACTCCGTAATGGGCAACAACTAAAACCTCCAATTAACTCCTGTACTTATATTATATTCTGATTTACCATAATAAGATAAATAATTACCCTCAATAAAAACCCCAATATGCTCACTTAGATTAGTGCCAACCAGCATGCCAATGTCATATTGCATGTCATCCCCCTTATAGGACTTATCTGTCAAACCAACAGAGTAGGGAAATGCATTAACCCATATATGGGAATAATAATTGTCATTCCCAAGTAAAATATCCAATCCAACTACTATGGAAGCCTCAGCTTGCCATTCCTTTATCTTATTATCTTCATTATACATGTTAACAACATGTGGATAATGGTACTCATAAAATTCTTCATCACTACCTGCTACATAATTACTATCTGCATCTTCCCAGTAATAATTAATTCCCTCATAATAATATATCCAATAACCTTCTTCTGTATCTGGGTCTGTTTCAATCCAAACATAATAATCGTCTATAATACCGTTTTCATTTAAATCATTTTCTGGAACCATAAAATCTGTATATCCGTAATCATATGCAAGTTCCCACCAAGCTCCATCATAATCTAATATAGCTGGATGTCCATAAACTGGATGGCCCTTAAGCGATAATCCAGATGTTATCGTAGCAGGTCCTAATGCTAATTTAAATCTAGCATCATATTCAGCAAACTGTAAATCCCTACTTTCCTTATTAATATACTTGCCTTTTGTAATAAAGTTATTATTTGACCATTTAAGCCAATATTCTTGGTCTAGGTACTCATAACCCCTATTTCTTACAAAACTCGCTAAAAAAAGGTATTCTACGCCGTTTACAGCACCATTTATAGCACTATCACTGAGTTCGTTTTCATCACCTTTATAGAACTTACTCCTATTTTGGTAGTCAAATAATGCTATTTTTCTTATACCTAAATTATATTTATAATCATCTTCAAAATCTATATTACCATTTAAGTACGGTGTAGATATATTAGCAGTTCCATAAATAGTCGAATTACTAAAAAAACTAGAGAAGAGTAGACTGCAAGACGCAACCACATAAACAAGATAGTTTTTAAGTCTTCCATTCATTAAAACCTTCCTCCCTTAGTTTTCTTCTCGACCTCTTTTAATCTTTCTTCAAACGCTTCAATTTTCTCTACAAGATTATCAAGTTTATTTTCTATTCCTGACAAATCAACATCTGGTATATCTATTTCTTTATTTTTTAATTTATTTAATTCTCCTTTAATATAATCTAAATCTGTAGCCAAAGGAGTTAATTGAGATGATAATGTTTTAATTTCTGTAAATGTTTCTTTAAATTCTTCTAATTGATATGTGATAAGTTTTAAATCACCATTAGATTCAATAGACTCTACTTTGTCTTTTAAATAAGTATATTCTAATCTACTTGGACTGTCATTAGATTTAAGTTCATCAATAGATGCATTCATTGTAAAATAAGTAGCACAAGCAGATATAACTATAGCACCTAATGTTGCTACAAATTTTAAATCCATTGTAAATTTGCTTCCTTCACCTATCTCAGTTGCCATCGGTCTATCTCCTATTTTTTGATGTTTTTGTACGGCTTTTATAGCACGATTAAGTTCTGTTCTTGTTATAAAACCTAAATCTAAGCAACATTTGCCAAACTTATTCCCAGTAACCTCATGTTCAAGTTCGGCTTTTTCACGCTGTTTTTGCGTGATTTTATTGTTGTTTAATAACCAGTCACCTATATTCATTAGAAGTCAACAGGAACAATTCTTCCCGTTTTTCCATAATTACTTCTTGTAAATTTCTTAGCTTTTCTAACTCCTTTTGTATATTCTAAGTCAAAGTAATCTGCGTTATTAATATTTAAGTTTCTAATATCTTTATAACCCATAGAAATAACCTTGCTTACAATATGTTCATGAAATCTAGCTGGAATATTACTATAACTTCCTGTCAAAGTTCCTGCTACTAAATCATCCTCTAGCCATGTACCTCTAATTTTTATGTTATTAGTTCCAGATAACTGAACGGTTTTATAATCAGAACTCCATCCATTCCTAGTAACAGAGCCTTTTTCTACAATAGCAAGTTTTTCTCCTGCTGTGTGAGTGTCTATAAAATAAAAGTATTCTTTTCTACTTGCCATAATTAAGTCTCATCATTTATTTTGGGATTACCTTGTAATCGAGGTATCTTAACTTCGTCAAAATAAACCTCTTCTATTTTAAGTAAACCTGTTGGAATAGTATACCACCTTTTATCTGCTTCTGTATCTATCGTAGCATCTGTTTTTTTATATATATCAGTCTCTTCGCAAAAACTATCCTTAGCCCTATTAAGAAGTTTAACAATTTCAAACTCTTTCATATGAGGATGATGCTGTTGTACTAACTCTATCATTTCTTTTAATTGCATTATTCTGCCTCTGGTTTTTCTTGTTTAGCCATAGCACCTACCATAAATCTTTGTATTTCAGCCATAAAATCCTTCTCTAAAGTTGCTTTTTGAGTAGTTAATAATTGAACTATTTCCATATCTTCTTCATCTTGTATTTGATTACTTAAGTAAGCATTAAGCATATTAATAGAAGATTTTAAAGCTATTGCATGTATTAAAGTACCAGGTAAATAATAACTAGTATTTAAATTACTTGCTGTCATTCCCGTAGTATCTGTTCCATCTGCTATATATGGAAAATAAAATATTTTTCCTTCTTGACCACTTGAATCACAATCAGGATATATAACAAGTGTACTAGCAGAATTATCGCTATGTATTTTATATACTGGACTAAATACAGTAGATTTATATATACTCCCTGAATCTGTAGCAACAGCAAATTCCGTTCTACTTAAAGCTTTACATTCTCTTTCTATTCCGCCATTAGAATCAATTCTTGTTATTTGCAATATCTTTTTACCTTCAATAGATACTCCAGATGCAGAAGTAACAGTTGTTGGAGCAGGACTATATTTTAATAATAAATCGTTAGGCATCATATCAGCTATTTCGTTTACAGCTGCATTAATTAAATCGCCTGAATAAGCTGCATTAGTCGTATGCTCACTGCCTATTAAGTCAGTTATTCTTTGTGTTATAGTACCACCATCTGCCATTATTTACCTCTTTTTTTTCTTTTTACAGAAGACTTCTTTTTCTTACTCTTTTTAGGAGGTCTACCCTTTTTACTCCCATAAGTTCCTTTTCCATAAGGCATTATTTTTTAACCCCTTTTTTTAGATTAAGTTTTCTACGAGTATCAGGTTTCACTTGACCATGCCAAGGATTCCCTATACTACCTGAAAATACAGTTGCTTTTTTTTTAGCCATTACTTAGTACTTCTACTAGTGCCTCTAGATTTTGCTGCTGATGCAGGTGTTTTACCCTTTCTGCTTTTTGATTTTTTAGAATCTTTTTTTCTTGATTTAGCAGGTGAAGGAGCATTTCCACTTCCTCCAACTAAATCTATATGTATTCTTTCACTATTTGCCATTGTATTTCTCCTATTTAACTAATTAATAAAATTATGGGCCAAAATTGATTATATGCAAGTACAGTAGGCCCTCCTGACCCATCTAAATATGCAAGTTTCAGTTTAAGATAACCAGATTTAGATGAACATATAAGTTGATGTGATTGAATAGTTCCTGTTGTAGTGTTATCAGATGACACATCCGATGCAGGAACTTGAGCTATAGTAGGAAAATCCGCATCTGATGCAGTTGGGTCTAAGTCATTTGCTAACAAGTTACCAAGAGGCCATTCTTCTCCTGAAGCCCATCCAAAAGAAGCACTTCCACCAGCTGCTGAATGACTTGCTGAAGCGTCAACACTGGATTCAAAAAATGCACTTACAGCATTATTCCCAGAAACATCTGCCTTACTATTTTGAGCCATTAAACCCTTACTGGCAGTTACTGGTGTTATTCCTGTTGGAGGATTCATAAGCATAGTTATATTTCTGCCTTTTAAATTTGTTGGGATAATATCTGAATGATAAGATATATCTTCTGTTTCAGGTAACCTCATAAAAGTAGAATATCCTCCATGATAAATTCTCCTTCTTCTCATTACTTCTGCCGAAGGTAATGTAATTTTATAGACATCTGATGTAGAAAACCCATCTACATCAGCAATATGAACATTTACACCAATATCAATTGTTATAGTTTCATTATTATTAGCAGTTAAAGTATGCCAGTATCTACCATCCCCACTTGTTGCAGATGCATATATAGTATCTATTAAATTATCATTTAAATCATATTTTATAACATAAAAATTATAAGTATTGATAAAAGTAAGCGTATAGTAAAAACCACAATTATGGTCACTTGTACATGAACCAAACATAGCCTCATTACTACTTCCAGTTGTTTGAGTAATATAAGTCTCCCCATCAGTAGAGTCAACTCCAGTTCCCTGTCGCCCTAACATAAAGGGTTTAAAGTAATACGGTAACCATTTACCTGCCATTGCAGTATGATTACTTGCTAGCATTCCAGTAGCCATTATATAGTATGCATAAAAATGTTAATTTTAATTGGTGCACCGCTGTTATCTACGGCATCTCCATCCAACATAAGTCTCATATAAGGCATTCTACCGTATGAATCAAAATCATATACTCCTATGCCCACTGTATCAGTACCTGCATTCCATGTAACTAAATCTCTTAATTTAACATAATTGGTACCATCAACAGAACCTTCTATATCGCAATCTACATCTCCAGGGTCTGAGATTGTTTGATTTGCGCTATTTAATACAACTGTAAAATCTGTATCTATCGCCCAATTAAAGGGTTTAGTATAAGTATCAGCACCATCAATAAGCCACATATGGCATTCATGTCTAACCTGATTATTAGTACCACTTGCTCCTGCAGCCCCTTGGGTATTATCAATATTCGCTTCTTCAGCTGAATCTGTATTTATTGTACTATTTGTATTACTACCCATAGTTGTCCATTCACTTGCTGTTCCAGCCATCTTTCCTCCTAAATTTGTGTACATGGGGCCGAAGCCCCATATACGATTAATAAACTAACCACTTACTATGATGGGTCAGGTCCTACGCCACCTACTCCAAGCATTTCTGTATTAACATTCGCTAATCCACTTACGTGAAAAGTTCCTTGCCAAGTAGTAGTATCAAGAGCTCCGTCATTCCAAGTCAATCTATACCAACCATAATATATGTCGGTTAAATCAGCTTCAATTCTGGTAACTCCTGTAGTATTTGGTGTTGTATCAGCAGATAATTCAGCCACTGCTAATACCCAATTTTTACCATCCATTGAACCCATAATGCCAATATCTGAAGCAACATCAGCTCCAGCAGTTACTGTATTAAAAGCAACACTAATCTTTCGATTATTGGCCATAGCTCCAGGGATAGCAGGACTCAAAATGACTGCATCAGTATCATTACTAGCATCTACTAAGTCAGTAGATAAAACCGCAACACCACCTTCAGTAGTAGAGTTCCAAGTACTGTATACAGATACATCTGTCGCGTGATGAGTTCCATCAGTAATAGTCACCTGAGTTATTCCTTGTTGTGCCATTTTCTACCTCCTACCTTAAGAAAACTTAAGAATTGCGTGGGTTTCAGGGAGACTAATTTCTAAGCCAGCTTCAGTGATGATTTGGTCTTGTCTACCATCAATGCCGTTGTCTTGTACATTAGTTTCAATGAAAGTGTCTCGACTAACACCATTACCACTTAGTGGTCTATAAGCTACATTTTTCATATCAACACAAACTGCATAATCTTCCCATGGTCCTCTTAAAAGAGGTTCAGCAACAAAGTGTAAACTACCAAAAATAGTATTTACAACTGTTACACTATGCCCGAAAGCACCTGGTACATTTTGCACATCTAATCGATATTGAGATGAACCTACAGAATTATTTAAAAAGCTTCCAGCACCTAATTTATTCAAGTAGGTGATGACTTTTCTTGAAGCCAGTACTAGTTTGTTACCACTATTACCACCTTCAGGAGCAAAGAAATCTTCCATTGCATCTAAGAAAGCATCGTAACCTGATGAAGCATAAGACATGTTATATACTTTACCATAAGTATTAGTATAAGGTACCATACCCCATGAGTATCTTACAGGAGCTGTTGTAGCGGATGCTTCATTAGATGAACCACCATAGCCAAATAGCATTGCTTGTTCGATATCCATTTTATGTTCCATTAGTTTATCTTGCCATATTCTTTGAAATTCATTTGCAATTCCTCTGTACTCTGTAGCTAATGCAGTACCTGAAAAGATATTCATACCAGTTTTGAAGATTTGACAGTATCCTTCTCTGTCGAATAATTTATCTTCCCAACCAATAGGACTATCAGTTCCTTCAGCCCATGCAGAACCTATTACTTGACCTTGATTACCAGCAGATAAAACTGTATCTTGTGGTACGTCTTGTAAAGCAATACAAGCTTCCGCATTGATTGTTGTTACTCCATTAGTATCATGATGTACTTGAGCTACAGCTGGAGATGTTGCTGAATAAGAAGAAGTAGAAGAAGTAAATGCTGCGTCTTCTGCTACTTTAAATCTATAAACCTCACCATCATCAGCTTTAAGCGCGATTACATCACCTGGTAATATAAAGTTACATGGAGAAGAAGAAGATATTTTGCCAAATTCATCATATTTACAATGAAGTACTAAATCCTCGTCTGCTGCCAATGTAGCAGTACCATTTGCTGTAATAGCACCACCATCTGCTAGTGTATCACCTGTTTGTACTAAGAAATTACGTCTTTGCCACTGATGTCTTTGTTCAAGAAACTTGAACACAGGGTCATTAGTAGCTTTTTTTGCCACCTTCGATAAATATACGAAGAATGGACTTTGCATTGGTGCTAACTCAGCAACACGCTCACCGAAATTAAACTTTCGTCTAGTCGAATCAATTGAAACGCCTTGAGCGGTATTACTTTGGGCACCCGAATAAAATGTTCCCATTCGTTTCCATCCTTAATTTACGCCCTCCCTCAGCTGCCTTGTTAGGCCTTCGGGTAGAGCAGATTAAAAGTTACTTCCAAGGGTTTTTACTATTAAAATCCCCTACCATAGTATCCATAATCTTATCCTCTAATGTTCTTGTATCAGCACCACTTTGACCAGAAGGCATCACTCCCATAGGAGATGGTACTTGCTGAGCATTCTTTGTTTGCTGAAATTCAGGACTTGGAGTAGCAGGAGTTGCCGGTTGAGCAGCAGCACTATTCCTCATTCTATATAATTGGACAAGGTTATCGATATTAATCGATTTAGGGTCTGACATAGTGTTTAAGAAATCATTAGCTTCATTCTCACTCATACCATAATGGCCTACAACATGAGCCTTTACTTGACTTTGTTGTTCAGCTTTCTGTTGTTGAGCTTCAAATCTTTTAGCTTCAACTATTTTAGCTTGTTCCATTTGATTTATTTTATCCTCTAATACAGCAGATTGGTATTGGTTTCTTAAAGCATTGTATTCACTTATATCATCACGCCATGACTCTACTTCGTCTAAATACCTAGCACTTTCACTAGAAGGGTCTGAATAAGCTTCCTCTCTATTAAACGTTCTAGGCATCCTTGGTTTATCAGGTGCTGCAGGAAACGATTCCTCTGGTTGAGCAGGTTGAACGGGCTCAGGTTGAGCTACTGGAGCTTGCATTTGAGCTTGTTGCTGCTTAACTGCATCCAACTCATTTTTATATTTATCAGCCTGTGATTGCCAATATTGATAACGAGTTTCATCGTTATTTTGAGTTGGTTGAGTATTAGTTTCTTGCGCTGGTTCAGGTTGTCCTTGCGGAGCTGAAGCAGGTGCTACTTGACTACCATCTGTAAAAGCACTTGATACATCTGAAGAGCCCTCATTACCTCCAAAAACAGCTTCTTCTAATGAAGCATATTGTTCTTGATTAGCAACTTCTTGAGGGGTATCTTGTTGTACATTATCTTGTGACATTATTTCTTTCTCCTTTTAGCTGCCCCTTTACCACCAGAAGAGGGTGAGCCGGTTGATTCTTCAGTCTCTTTAATCTGAGACTTTATAGTGGCTAAGCTGTCGCCGAGTCTTTTTTCGTATACAGTACCTGCAGCTTTGGCTTTATTGCCAACATTATCGAGGTTTGCTTTGAATTTCTCAACTTCAACTCTTTTTCTTAAGTTAACTGCTTCTCTATCTCTAGATTGCAAATCACCTTTTAATTTTTTAATTTGCTCTTGAGCTTGTGTTAAGCCTTGTTGCAATTTCGCTATTATATCAGTTCTTTTCATAACACCTTCCATATCAAATATTTCTGTTTTCTTAAGAACTTCTTGTTTATCTATCAATCCTTTTTGATAAGCATCTAAATAGAATTCTAACTCTGCATATCTATTAGATGGTAATGTAGAGCCTGTTACTACTATTACATCATATTTACCTACAGTTATATCATTAATAACCTTTATTTCTCCACTTTTATCATCTACAAGATTTTTGTTTATAACATACTGACTCATAGAATTATTTGGATTTATAACTCTAAATATCTTCTGAGTCGTATACAATTGCTGCATTAAAGGTATAGCTAATTGTCCAACTCTGGTTAATGCTGCTTCTATATCAGCAAGTTTTGACTTCATCTTCCTTTGACCAAATTCATCTATACTAATAGTAGCCTTATATGTTTGAGGAGCAGCTTGACTGTTACCCATCATCATTTCATATAATCCTAAAGCATGGTCAATATCATTCTTAGCAGTTGTTTCATTCTGATATAACTCATTAGGAAGAGGAGTGGGCTGAACTGGCATAGGAGCACCGTCTGTAGGGTCATAGGGAATAGCGACTCCTGGTTGAGCCCACTTTTCTTCAAAATCCTTCATATCGACACTACCTTCAGGGACAAGTATCTTAGTATTAGTACTTGTAGTAGCGTGTGCAATTATCAAAGAGCGTGTTTTATTTATATATTCCTGCAATCCTTTAATCATTCTTACATCAGATACAGGATAAGGTGTTCTTGTATGTACATTCATTATAGGTACTATTGGATAATTTTCCAATGGCAATATCCTAGAATATAAATGCCTATCTCCCATTATAACGCATTGTTTAACCTTCTTACTAGAAATTTGAACAATTTGTATTTGACCTTGTTTTATTAAGTCCTCATAAGAAAACTTTTCCATTTCTATTTGAGGAATTTCTCCTTCAGCTATCTTCATTGCTCCTTGCTGGTCATATCCAGCATAAACATATTCCTTAGCCTTTTTCATTTTAATCTGTTCTCTTTGTTTAACTACCTGTTCAAACAAGGAATTAAACTGAGTTTCATCAGTTACTATCTGTCCTTGAAGTCTCCATGCAGGTCTTTGAGAATATGTTTTATAAGCTTCTTCGTCTAAAAGTTCTTCTTTTTTAGAAAACTGTTCAAATGTTCTATATTCAGTTACATCGACTTTATAATATCTTTCATAACCTCTAATATACTCCTGGTTATTTACTCTTCCTACATCTTCTGGGAAAGTAACTTCCCCATCATCTGCTCTTCCAGTATCAGGTGCATTGAAATCAACTCTATTGCCAGAATCACTTTGAGCATTTTCAATAGCTTTTGCATACTTAGGCCAAGCTTTCTTTGCTTGTTCCTTAGTAAACAACTTAGATACAATTATATTCTCAGCATCATCAAAAAGCCTATGTCGACTATTGGGGTCAACATATACATCCAATGGGTCTATATCATGAAAACAAACTTCTCCTTTACCCATATCCATCGTAGGTTCTTGATATACATTTATATACCCTACTCCCATAACATAGTAATCATCAACAGCTTGTCTTATAACAGACCTTCCGTCAGATATATCATACATATAAGCAAGTAAGTTACTAAATACCTGAGCAACCTTGTTATCAGAATCCTCTCTAGGAGCACATCTAAATGCTGGTCTATTAGCAGTAAGCATAGCTTTTGCTGATTCTACTGCAGGATGAACTCTATTTATAACAATAGGAGCCTGTCCTCTTGATTCCAAAACATCCTTCTGTGTTTTAGTCCACTGCCTACCTAGTCTAAACTCTTTATCCTCTTTGGCTTGTTGAGCCCAGTTATCTCTTTTACTCGAATAATTGTCAAAGAGCTCTAACGTTTCATCTACTATATCTACAGATTTATTGTCTTTTTCGCTATATGCCATATGCTTAATTTACGAATTACATAGTCATCCAATCAAGACTTTTATTTCCATTGAGCAAATTATTTTCATCCATTCTTTCGAAATTCGTGATTCTACAGGGCTTAGCTTTGTCTAAAGCTGTCCATATAGCATCCATTATATCGTCATGTTTTCCTTTAGGATAGGATAAAAACTCTTGTTGTGCTTTTATATCTTCGGGTCTAAAATAAAAGGTTCCCTTTGCAAATAAAGGCACCAATGATAAAAGTCTCTCGGATTTAGAATTTCTTGGTTTTACACCAGCTTCTAATCCAGGAATATATAATTGTTCCTCCTTCATTAATTCTCTGACTGCTGTTCTTAAAGCTTCTTGATAACCTACTGTCTCAACTTTAATTCTTCTTGGCTTAAATTTCTTATAAGTATCTATTATCTTACCAGGTTGTTCTGCTGGAGATATTCTATCCCTAAATATATCTACTATATACTTATTATTTTCATTATCGATAGCAATAGTGGCAATAACAAAATAATCAGCCCTAGCAGACAAAGAGCTTGCAGGGTCAACTCCAGTATATAATTCAACAGCTTTAAGCTTTTCATTATCCTCATCTCCATAATTTTGTACCAAACAGTTCTGTCCATCAATTCTTTTATACTCCCAATTATGTATTTTAATCCAATCTGGCTGGAAGGGAGCATCGTCGGGGGACTGCGCAATATTCATATATTCCTGAAAGAATCCATTAATATTACCAACCGACTTAAACTCTTCCTTTATAGATAAAATCCTCTCTTTAGGGAATCGTTCAGGCCAAATACTCTTCTCGTCATCATTCCAAATAGCAAACCATAATACATTCCAAGCACTTGACTCTTTTGCCCAACAAAGAAAGCAATCTTCTGATATAACTGTTCCAATCATAGCTATTTTACCTTCATCTGATAACGACGGTATAACAGCTTCTGTTAACCATTTTCTATTCTTAGCTCTTGCTTCTGGAGTATATGCATTTAATTCTGATTCAAAATCATCTACTATAATTAAATTAGGTCTTGTATCTCCTTGTAAGAAACCCCTAACCCTTTGACCTGTTCCTACTGCTACTATCCTTGTACCATTAGCAAGTATAATATCTGTATGTGTCCACTTACTTGCTGTTTCAGGTCCTAAATTGCCAAATATTGCTCTAAATTCTTCACTATAAGTCAAATGGTACTTAATCCTAGATAGGAAGTTGATTGACTGAGCTTGTGACTCAGATATAATAACTATAAATAATTCTTCATTAGTAGACTTAAAAGCAGCTCTCCATAATGGATATATAAGAGTAGTTACTGTTGATTTAGCAGTTCCACGAGGTGCTGCTATTAAAACTCTCTTTCTTTCTTCATCAGCTAAATACTTGTAAATATCTGTATGAAAAGGAGGTGTAGTCTTCTTTAAAGCCGTTGGAAAACAATGCTTGCCAAATAAAGCCATGTTATTCCGTAATTTCTTAAGAGCTTGTATCTGTTCGTATTTCTCTTCGTAATCCATTATGCTAAAAACATCAAAAGAATCTTTCTTCCTTTTGTTGCATCCTCCCTTTTATGCCATTGGTCACTTGAATGAACCAAAGCATTTAAGTAATGCTCATTTTGCGTATATTCTTTATTTGGCTCTTTATACTTAAAAATACCATTATCAGACTTTCTTAAAAGAATACTAACCCCATAATTACACCATTGCATATGATTCATACTTCCAGTATCAATATGCCAATCATGACCCTTTTCAGACTCTTCTACTACACAATAACTAGGACTATTATAAGTCCTCTTGTTTATAAATTCTTCTAATTTAACCAGAATGTTTTTTATTATAGGATTATTAAAATCCTGTTTTCCTGGTTTAAGAGTATCTGCATCTTTCTTATTAATAACATTTTTTATAAATACTCTCATTTAAATGCAGGGCCTTGTATCAACCCTATATCTTTTAAATAATTTTTAGGCAAACCTTCTGGAAAGGAAATAATACCACTTTCTAACATCTCCATTAATGATTTAGGTGAATCGCCCATTTTATGTAAACCATATTTTTTAATATACCATTCAGGAACTTCAAACGACATTAAACTCCCAGGATTACCCGAAGCATCGAATCCATATCGATTTGATGCATATCTAGGATTAGTAGCAGTAAACAATAAATCATCTATATTCCTACCTACATCTACTGTTGGATATCCAGCATACCTACCTCCAGGACCTTCGCCAACGACTGAATCATACACCTTTTTACCAGAAGGTGCTGAACGACCTTGATGTACAGTTTGAAATTGACCTACAATCTTATCATCCTTTACATGCCCTGATGCAGTAAGTTCATCAATATTTTTAACCTTATCTGTTACTCCTCTATGAAGAGTATGCGTATCAAAGCCTAAAGCAGACTTAGTTTTTTTGCCAAGGTTGTATAAACCTTTTAATGCTCCGAATCCACTTTGTCCTAGTAATTCAAAATTTAACATATCCCATAAAGATTCATAATTAGATTCTGGGTCGCTAAACATCCCTTCATAACCAGGATTGTAGGTTTCTTGAATAGCTGAAATATTCTTGACAGACTCATCTTTCATAGCTTGATAGTCAATAGGTAAGATATTCCTTAAATCAGCAAAATCAAGCCATCCTTTTTCTTCTTTCTTTGGCATGAGCACAGAAGAACCATAATCTTCTTCAGGATTATAAGACATTCCTAAAGTAGGTTCGTAAACCATATTTGAATCTAATAAAGATTCCTTTCTTGATTTAACGTTTTTAAACATTTTTAACCAATAGGTTCGTCTTCCTCATAACCTGGCTCATCACGCAATATCATTGCAGGCAATTCAGTTCCTGTAGGCATACCACCTCTGTATTGTGAATTTTTAGCTCCAAATTTTCTATCTATAGATACTGGTGGAGAAGGATTTCTTATGTCTCGTACTGGTGGAGAAGGATTTCTTGTGTCTGGATGAAAAAAGTCTCTCGGAGGCCTCTCGAATCGTTGTTCCATTAGAAATTCGTCTTCGTTATAAACATTAGGGTCAAATTCTGGGTATGGTGATGGATGTATGTTTTCTGACCCTGCACCACCTGACCCTGGCCAGGTTTTACTCATCTCTGCCATTTTTTCCATTGCTAACTCTTCTGGTGTTTTAGGTATTTTTATCTTCTTAGCCATTATTTGTCTTTCTCCTTAATTATTATTTCATCAGTTACTGGTAAATCTTTCTCAACAGGGGCACCATGCATATAATCAGACCCCTTGGCTCCATATTTTCTATCCATAACTATTGGTGGAGCAACAAACGAAGGTTGCATCCCTTGTCCAACAGAACCAAATTGATAACCAAATTGTGGCTGTATAGGAGCATCTTGTAAGGGATTTAAACCCTCTGTTTCAGTAGATTCATCTACAATCTCTCCTTCATCTAATACGACTTCTTCTGGTATAATTTCTTCTACCATATTATTCTTCCTCCTTAATAGTAGTTCTAGTAGCAGTGAGTTTTTCTTCTTCTTCGCGCAATTCATCAATAAGCTTAACGTTGCTAGTAGATTCTATTTGTTCGGTTGTTTTAACTAAATGCTTATCTTTCATACCATGCATATCTTGAAGATTTTCTATGGCTCTCATAAGATTCGTAACATCACCTTTTGCTTTAGCTGTTTGAATCGTTTTCTCGAATAAATCGAGTGTATAATCTTCTGTTAATCCATGTTCACTTAATAGTTTCTGTAATTCATCTCTTACCATACCTTTAAACTTCTCCTTTTTCATTCTTCTTTTCCACATAACCCTTTGATTATTACTAGGGTTATCGATAACATGGTCTATAGTTTTGTCAAAGTTCATAGTCTGAGCATAAACCATTGCTAAATTCTTCATAGTTTGGCCATTGGACAGGACTTCCCAGTTAGTCTTTCCACTAATGGTCGAGTTAGACTTCCTACCACTAGCCTTAAGCCTAACAGAAGTATAATTGGGGTTATAAAAAGTATAACCAAATGGATACCTAATATAAACGCTAGTAGGTTTATAAACGGACTTGGAGATGACTTTAGCCACGTAGTTGTCGTCTGATATCCCATACTCCCCTTCATTTGCTTCCCTCCAGTATTTATAGTTCAAATTATTCTTATCTGCCTCTTCTCGCCTATAAACCTTATATGTAGTAGGCTCTTTGTCCCCTTTATGATGTATATCTATAGTATACATTAAAAAGCATCTGCTCCTTGTTCTGATACTACGTTATCTACTAACATTTCTTTATCTACCCTTCTTCTGGTAGCTTCATCTGGATTTGTATGATGGAACTGATAATATGCACCCTTCCTTGCGTCTACATTTCCTCTTCCAATATCGGTAATATATCTATCTGAGCCTGATTGTGCAAAGAAATTAGCTAAAAACATATCATCTGCCTGTTCATCTGACCATTCTTGAGGATTAGAACCTATTCCTTCGATATACTCTGTATCAAATCCCATATTAGCCATTCTGTTTTTACCAGTAGTAACCGAATCATCTGTAAATTGATATACACCCTTAGCAGTATTACCTTCTATGCCAGGGACTCTCATTGGGTCATTATCAGACTCTATATTCCTTACTTGTCTAGAGAAATCATACATATTACTAATAAAAGCATCTCTTTGGTCTTCAGGTATATTAAGTCTGTCCATTTGGGCATTAAGGAACTCTATTGATTTATCTCCAAACATTATTCTCCTTCTCTGTATTTACCCATAGGTATTCCATAGTTCTTAAACATATGGTATTTTGCTATATCACCTAAAGAACTTCCAAATCTATCACCAAACGTATTTTCCATCAACATATTATCGCCTTGTGTAGGTTTATCAAATAATCTCATCATCATAAGTAAATTAGGGTTTTGTTTCCTAATAGCCTGCCTCATTACTGCTGCACCTGTTAAACCCTTTAATGCACCACCTAAACCTCTTCCAAACTTCTTCCATCCCTCTTTTCTCTTTTCAGCACCTGCTTTCCATTCTTCTCTTCTTTTATCCCTTTTTTCAGCCTTAAATTGCTTTAAAAGCCCTTTTTGCTCATCATGACTCAATGCTTTAAAGTCTGTATCTGAACTTATAGGAGAGTTAGTTTGCGATATATAATCATTCCACTGTTTTACTAAACCCTGTTTTGATATCTTCCCATAATTCTTTTCTGACTTCCTATCATGCCTATCTATCTTTTTTTGCTCAAATTTAGTGTTCATATCTGGATATTGCTCTTTTAACTGCTCTCTTAAGTCCTTATTCCAAACATGGTCTCCTGCTAAAAACCTTTCTTCGGCTTTACCAAACCTTTCCGCGTCTCTTTGTTCTTGTCTGAACATATCCTCGTATTTAGTACCCTTAAGAGCTGGATTCATTTGCCCACTTGCCCAATTATCTCTATCCTCTTCATAAATTAAAGCTTGATTAATAGCATCTTCCCTATCCTGTAAAACTTTCCATTCACGTTGCTCAGGATTTAAAGCTCCTGGGAATTGCGATTCAAATGCTCCTGGGGATGAAATAGGCTGTATATTAGCACCAGGTCCTCCTTGGGGGATAGGCCTTGTTACAGGTCCTGGCTGAGGTCCTTGCTGAGGTCCTTGCTGAGGTCCTTGAACTACAGGTTTAGCAACTTTCCCTGGAGGACTCAGATAACTTGGTGGCTGACTGGCTAGTGGAGGAGTTACTTGTGCTCCTGGAAACTGTGATTTAAATGCACCTGTGGGTGGAAAAGGCTTTATACCCCTTTCATCATCCAAAAGCTCATCTTCAGATTCTACAGGAATTGTTGGTCTTATAGGCTTTTTATTTATAATAACATTTTGAAATGCTTGCGGTGAATGTGCTGTCGTTACAAGATTTCCAGCAGGTACTGTTGTTGTACTAATACCTGGAGTAACAGGATTTTGATTTATAACTCGGTCTAAAAGGTTGGTATAATCACCTGGTCTTATCGTAGCTCCCATAAAAGCGCCTTTCTTCTAAATTTTTAATGTATATACAGCTATAATTTACGGAAACTCTAATCATAAAAGCAAATGAAAACTTTCTATAGCCTGTAATTACAGTACTTAGAGCGGAAGTGTTTGTCTTTTATCTATAAATACTATCTATAGCTACTTACTATATACTTACTACGTAGTAAAATACACAAAAAAATATATTTTGCAAGTGTTTTTTTCAAAAACATGAAAAAATAGTCAAGTTCCCTCGATAAAGTTGAATTTTCAAAAAATTATAAAAATAATGGGTGTGTGTGGTATACATTGAACCCCACCCCGTTGAAAAAAGCCCCATAGCCCCCCTAAACTCGTTGGCTTTTCAACAACGGGGTTATGCGAGCGCAAGCGCTCGCACCACTGCTATTATCGTATTATTATAAATAAATAAATAGAAAGGATACGATAATGAAGAAATTTATTGTGTTAATTCAAAACCTTGCAGAATCTTTAACAGATGTTGATTTCAACGATATAGTGAAAGAATTGCAACATAAAGACGGTAACATATACTTTATGATACCTTGGCAATTCTCTCACTTGTTAGATATTGAGCAAGTTAAAGATTCTTTACCCTCTTCACATTACGCTAAATATGGCGATGGTGTGTTTGACCACGCAGAAGAGGCTAAAAAGCAAGGCTTTGAATATAAACCTACTATTTTCATCAATGAAAGTAAGCAGAATGCTCTTGAAACATTGAAGAAAATGAAATAGTAGAAGTATTCTTAATAGAGCCTGTATGATTATATATGGGCTCTATTATTTTATAAGTAATACATAGTTGCAGTTGTTATATATGTTTTTAATTGGCTAATCTTCATACTTCAGATTAGTTTTTTTAAACAAGTTTTTTTAAATAAACAAGTAAAGAAAGAGAGGAAATAGTTATGGATTATTTTATAACTGTAGTTGGATTATTAGTATTTAGTGAAAATAGTTTTATGCCTTATTCATTTTATGTCAAATGGGATGATGTTCAATCATATGAAACATATCATATAAAACCAGGCACAGAGGATAATGGTATAATATTTATACTAAAAGATGGTAGTAAAACAGTTCTTGAATTAGATAATGAAGCAGTTTTTCTTAAACTAATTGAATCATTAAATAGTAAAATGATGACTGAAGTAATGTTAAATGATAAACAAACGAAAGTAGAGGTAAATTGTGAAAAAAGGTAAAATGGTAAAAGAATATAGGATGGTTAGTTTACTAAGTGGTCTTATTGAAGTAGTTATTGCGAGAAGTGCGTGGGAAGCATTAAGAAAAGGCAGAAGAATATTTGCTACTTCAATGGTAAAGATTATACAATAGGTAATCGCGATACCTATTAAAAATGCATACAATCATACGATGAATAATCGTATAAGGCAAGTTGGAAACACATAGAGCAGAGTTTAGTGCATTCTCTGCTCCATATAATTAAATAAACAAAGAAAGAGAGGCAGTAATGAAGAAAGTATTTATACCTAAATGGACAAAGAAACAATTTATTGATTGGGCTGATAACAGATTTAAGCGTAGTCATGCTCATATGAATAAGAAACAATTGATAGCAATATTTATTAATACAAAGTAGATTTAGAGGTGCTAGTAGGAATAGAAGTTGTGCACGACTGAGAATAGACAAAAGGGCTATTCGACATTCCGTTATAACCTAGCACCTAAACTTAGACAGAGTTTTGCCTGCAATAAAAACCCAACATTAAGGTATGAGGTAGTTGCCGTAATAATTCTAGAGCCCTCAAGCAAAGGTTCTCTGTCTAATAACCCAAGAAAGGAGTAGTATGAAAGTATTTAAACCAGTAAAAGAGAGATTCAAAATGGTAATATTTATTACTAAAATATTTACATTTATGATGAAATTATCACATGCAAAAATAAGAAAGTTAAAAGAAGAAAACAAATTATTGAAAGAAGCATTATCACAGAAATATGAGTAATTGCCATAAGTCAGAATCTTGAAGCGGAAATAATGTCGGATTATTTCTTTTAGGCTTATGGCAATAGATTTAATGAGCAGGTTGTTCCCTATTCATAGGCATCCTTTCGCCCTTGTTTCCCGCATAGTTGCACACTCTGTGGTTTTTGGGTTTTGCCTTGGGTTTTTGCCTGCTCATATTTTAATTAATTAAGACAAATGGAGGTATTTATGGAGGAAGAAGAATGGTATAGTATGTGCTGTAGTGCACCACCTTTATATAATTTAGATATTTTAGAAGATATGGATACAATTGGTATCTGTATGAATTGTAGAGAACATACATCATTTGAACAATGGAATAAGGAGGATAATGATGAGTAAAATGGCAGAGTTAGCCTATGAGAAAGATAAATATAGTCAAGATGATTATATTAAATGGTTAGAAGATGTATTAGAACTTTTATTAGAAAATAAGGAGAATAATAAATGAGAGTAAAAAATCAAGCAATATGGTCAGTTTTAGCAATGGTAACAATATGGTTAATAATATTAACATCAAAAATAAATAATATTTACTATAATGCTGTTGATATAAGCAATAGAGTAGATATTTTAGAGTTGATAAATACAGACAAAGAACCACCTGTATTTCTTCAACCTAAAGAAATAGAAGAAGTAGAAGAATTGAAAGATACCTCAATAGAATTATCATCTTTTGAGGCAACATTCAAAGAAGTAAGAAATAATTATGGTCCAGGAGTTGTCTTTAGTTGGAATGGCAATGATTATACCACTAATTATTACGAAGAAGAAAACACTAACTAGTTAAAAAAGAAAGAAGGTATTAAAATGTCAGATAGTATAAAAATAAATCTATTAGAAAATGGTGAGTTCAATTCAAGAGATACAGCATCTAAAACAGTAGGTGACTTAAGAAATGAATTAGAAATACCAGCATCAGCCAATGTAATGGTAGCAGGCACAATCAGACAGAATGATTTTGAACTGGAAGATGGTGCACTTGTAGCCTATGCAAGTAATAATAAAGTAGGTGGATAGTAAATAGTAAACGATAACTTTAAATGAGAGTCAAGATATAAGCCTGATGAAGTTGGGTCATGACCTGAATACCAGTTGAGCATAGTATTTTCAACTCTGGTCATCATAAAACTAGACATGAGTGGCGGTCTAGCATGACTCTCATTTAATACAAAACGAAGGAGTAAATATGTCAGAAATAAATTATTTCAATGGTAGTATTGATATTGAGGCTTATGATATTAATAAATTGGCTGATTTATCTCAAGAAGAAGCAAATAACTTGGCTTGTGGCCCTCAAGATTTATTCTTTGATAAATTAGATACTATAAATCGTGAATTAAGGCTTTATGGTATTGAACCTATTGATGTTACATCTAAATGGAATTGGAAACCTGGTTCATATGATAAGATTAAAGAATATATATATAAAAGGCTTGAATTAGATAGAAAGGCTATGAGTGTAACAAGAATAATGGAAAGAACACAAGATAGAATGAATTACATGACTTATATTCAAAGACAAGCAAGAGACATGGAATGTGAAAAGGCCAATCTTAAAAGATTAGGTGTTGGTAGAGATGTGGATATTGATAAATTTAAAGAAATATGTGTTGAATTTGTTGATAAATTAATAGATAATTGTCAAAGAGTTTTTGAATTAACTAAAGAAAAAGTATTAATTGTTCCCTATATATCACTAAACGAAGGTAGGGATGCACAACTTTATTTAGATATATTATTAAAAGATTTAACTTTAGAAATATATGATGGAGAAGGTCAAGTTAAGTTAATACAGAAAATACCTATTAATCCAGTTCATGTAATTTTAAGTATGCCCTTAAGACATAGATTAAACAATCAAAATTGTGACATAAATGCAGTAGGAGATTCTAAATCAACTATTAAATTAACACATCCATATATATCTTCAAGATATAGAAACAATAGAAATTATGGTAATGTTTGTTTAGATAGGTATCACGATGAAGTTAAAAAGGCATGTTTAAATAATAATATGTTGGAATTAGCCATTACATTATTACAATGGGCTCAATATTATAATATTAAAGTAGCAAATCCTTTTAATCAACCTCATAATTCTCACATAGGATTGCCTGAAGATTATTCAGAAGAATATAAAGCTATTATAAGTAAAGATTCTTTAAGTAGTGCTTGTGGTTCAAGGCTATATAGAGCCAGTCAACTTGAAGGTGAAAGACACTTTGAAATTGATGAAACAATATCATCGGCTTGTAATAGTATCAATTGTTCTTTAAAGAATGTTTGTGATACATATAAATCAATACAAATTAGAACAGATAATCTTAATAGTGAATGGGGATGTCAAGTAGAATCTTTTGCAATGATGATAACTGATTGGTTATTTGATAAATATGGCGAAGCAGCAGGAGATAATAAAGACTTAAGCACTATACAATATATGATAGAAAGATTAATTGGAGATAGTGTTGATTACAGGGAATTAACTGAGGAAGAATATAAAATTAAAGTAATTAATAGAATAGTATGGTATTATTCAAATATTTCTAAGCAGAAATTTGATAATTATACTTATGCATTTCTAGAAGAGTATAATTTTATAGACAAAGAACCTGAAAAAGTCCCATCTGTTAAAGATATGGCTAAAGAAGAAATAGAAACCTTAATGAAATCATGGGCACAGTCCCAAGAAAGGAGTACATAATATGGAATTAAAAGATATATTCTATATAAATGAGAAAGATTGGTATAAACTTCAAGCATGGGCTACACTAGCTTATGATGAAGATAAGAATGAAATATCTGGTTTAATGACTGCAATACCACAAGAAGATGGAAGGTTTAAGATAGGTAATGTAGAAATACTTAAACAAGAGAATACAGGTACTAATACCGAACTTGATGGCGATGCTGTAAGTGCATATATGATGAAATACGGAATGAAATATAATAATCCAGATATGAAGTTTGTCTGGTGGCACTCACATCATACTATGCAAGCATTCTGGAGTGGTACAGATGTTAAAGAGATAGAAGCATGGGAAAATAATAGTTTCTCTTTGGCTTTAGTTATCAATCTTAAAGAAGAATATCTATTTAGAGTTAGTTTCTGGAAGACAAATGGACTTCCTGTAGAACAACATGTAGATACTACTTTGACTATTGAAAGAAAAGAACCAAAAATAAAGATACTTGATTCTATGAAGAAACAATACGAAGAACTATGTTCATCACCTCGAACTATAGGATATAGTTATTATCAAGGCAATAGAAATGGATGGGGAACTATTCGACATAACCCTCAACAATCTCATTTATGGCGAAATGAAAATGAATTACAAGCAGAACAAGCATTTTTACAAGCTGTAAATAAAATTGAAATACTACAGGATTCATTTGTAGATGGAACATGCAGTCTTAATGAATGGAAAAAGCAAGTTAGTGAAATGAATAAGACATGTGATGACAACAAACTACCATTTAAAGTCAAAGTGTTTAAACTAAATAAACATCAGTTAATGAATAAATTAATGACTACAATGCCTGCTGAATTATTTGACTGGAATGACGAAGTTATGCAACAAAGAGCAGAAACATTAGCTTGGAATGATAGTTTTGGAGGAGGTTGGCATGGCCATTAATATGAGAAGTAGGGGATTAGTTGATAATCTAAACCAATTTAACTTTCATATATTAGGTTGTGGTGCTATAGGTAGTGCCACAGCCTTACAGTTAGTTAGAATGGGAGCTGAGAACTTTTGTCTTTATGATAATGATGAAGTAGATACAGGAAATATAGGTGTATCTCAGTATACATTATATGATATAGGCAATAAAAAGGTAGATTGTTTAAAATCTGATATATTAGATATAAATAATGCAGCTGAGGTTATGTGTGCAGATGAATTGTTCTCAAATTATATCTATATGAATGATGATGACATAATTATTCTAGGTTTTGACAGTATGGAATCTAGACTAGATGCTGTTAAGGCAATAGGGAAATGGAAATACTCCAAACCATATGCTTTAATAGATGGTAGAATGGGTGCAGAACATTATCAGCAATATGTCATTTTAAAGCCTAATTTGAAGAAATATAAACAGATATGGTATTCTGATGAAGAAGGCAGCGAAGAACCTTGTAGTATGAAAGCTACAAGTTATTGTAGTAATATGAGTGGAAGTTTTATTTCTAATGCAATTAGAAAGATTGTGACAAAACAACCTTACGAGGAGTTTATATCCTTTCATTTTCCTACAATGACAATAGAAAAAAATACTTGTTTATTTAAATAAGTAATATTAACTTAAATCTCTTAAGAGAGTCGATAAAGGCTCTTTTAAGAGGTTTATTAAAATAGGAGGTGCAAATGGCACTAAAGAAAGTAAAAAGAAAAGTAGTATCAGAAAATCCTAAAGTAATGTTACTTTATGGTGCTCCTAAAGTAGGTAAAACTACAGCTTTAAGTCAATTGAAAGATTGTTTAATAATTGATACAGAGCAAGGAGCTGGAATGATAGAAGGCTATATAGAAGAAGCTAATAGCAGAGAAGAACTGATAAACATATTAAAAGAAGCTAAAGAAGGACATGAATATAAGTATGTAGCAATAGATACTATAGACAAGATAGCTGATTGGGCTGAAAAGGCTGTTTGTCAAGAAGAAGGAGTAGTTGCGATAGCTGATTTAGCCTATGGTAAAGGATTTGCTCTTGTAAGAGAGAAAGTCTTAAATACTATAAAAGTAATGAAAACAATATTTCCTCATGTTATAGTCATTGGACATAGGAAATGGGCAAGAGCCATAGTAGATAGCAAAGCTATAGTTGAACCTGAAAGTCTAGATTTAACAGGTAAATTAAAAAATATGTTAATGGCAGACTGTGATGCTATAGGATATGTCTACAGAGATGACGAAAAAGATAAGCTAATGGTATCATTTAAAGCTAATGAAGCATTAGAAGCAGGTAGTAGAAGTCCTCATTTGAGAGGCAAAGAGATTGAATTAAACTGGAAATTAATATATAAGGAGAAGAAATAATGTCGATATTTAGACCCGAAATTAAACAAAGCACAGGAAATAAATTTACAGGTGTATGTAAGTTTGCAATATTAGACTTTGAAGATAAATCAGGTATGTTTGACTGGGCTGATTTATACTTAGAAGTAGAAGTTAAACAAGAAGGTAGCGAATATAGCAGAAAACTGCAAATAAAAGGCTCTTTTGAGAAAGAAAATGATAAAATAGTAGGAGGAAGTGTTCTTAAAAGATTATATACATTCTTTGATGCAATTGGATGTACAGCTGGTTTAAATGTAGACGGGGAATGGGAAGATGAAAAAGGTAATAAAATAGAAGATATTTGCAAACATTTGTCTTTATTTACAGCTAATCCAATACCAGGCTCAGATATAGATAGTTATCCTTATATAGCCTATTTCTACAAAGAACAACCAAAGAAAATAGGTGCAAGAGCATATACTACTGTTTGGCCTAAAGTTTATAGATATAGCGAAGATAATATAACTAAACTTAAAAATGATATAACTTGGTTAAAAGGCAAGGGTTATCTTAAAGAGTTAACTGATGAAGTAGCTAATGCTCCAGCTATGAATGAAAGTAGTTTGTCTAATTTATGAACTACCTAGAAATAGCTAAAGGTAGTCCATTTAATAGAGGTATTATTATTCCTACAGATAGATTATCTTCATATATAGGCGAACAACCTTTATATAGAAGTGTCTATCTGTATGATGAAAATGCTGTTGAATATGTTAACAAAAACGGAAGTTTAAAAAACTTCTTTGGAATTAGATATATAGATAAAATTCCTATTGATATTGACAAACAGGATAGGACAAATGAAAAAACTTTAGATATTTTAAGAGCAACAATTCTAGAGCTAGAAGAAGCAGATATTGGTTGTGGGAGCTTCCAATCTTATTTTTCTGGCTCTGGATATCATCTCATTCTTTCAGGAAATTTATTCAATTTTAAACCTGGTAATGATTTACCATATATAGTCAAACAAACTATAAAGAAACTGCTGCCTAATGTAGACGCTAGTATCTATATGAGAACAGGTATTTACAGGATTCAGCATACAATAAATCAGAAAACAGATTTATATAAAATACCATTAACTAGAGATGAAGTTATGAATAAAGAGCCTGAAGAAATTCTTGAATTAGCTAAAGGTCCTAGATTAGACTTTAAATATCATTTGTTAACAGGTGATGGAGAGTTAGAAAGTAAAGTGATTACAGAAGTGCCTGATATTAGAGTATTTAATAAGATATCAGAACCAAATAAAATAATACCATGTGTTCAATCAATGCTTAACAATGGAGCGAAAGAAGGAACAAGACATGTTACAGCTATGAGAATAATTAGCCATTTTAAAAGACATGGCATACCAAGTCATTATTGCAAAGTATCTATGTTACATTGGAATAATAAGAGTATGCCTGAAAATAGTATTATAGAAATGGTAGAAAATGTGTATAATAGAAATTATAAATACGGCTGTCATGACAACATAATGATGGAGCATTGTAAAACACAATGTATTCACTTTAATAGAAAAGATTATTTAGTAGATGTCAAATCATCAGATGAGATGCAAGGAGAGTTAGAAGAGCGTTTAACGACTGATTTTAGTGGTAAAACGATAGATTTAGGGAAGGCTTTAGGAGTAAATAAAGAGTCGATTATATATCCAGGCGAACTGGTAACTATATTTGGACCAACAGGCTCAAATAAGACTACTTTTGCTCAAAATTTAGCATTAGGAGTAGACTTTGTTAATCATACGATTAATAAAAATTGGCAAATACCTACTTTATTCCTAAGTCTTGAATTATCATCTTGGTATATGCATAGAAGACATTTACAAATAATATCAAATAAATCAAAGCAACAAGTAAACCTTAATTATAAGGATTTATACAGCGCACATAAAGAATCGCTAGAACACATTATGATTCAAACAATATCTCCTACTTTAGACAAAATATATGAAAAAGTAAGAGAATTACAACCAGCATTAGTAATCGTAGACTATATAGACTTAGTAGATACTCCCGTAAGTTATAGAGGAGAATATGAAAAAATAAAATATATATCTCATGGTTTGTCTAATATGGCTGTTAATAACGACTTAATCGTAATACAAATATCGCAAGTAAGTAGAGAATATAGCAGAAATGAAGTCTTGGATTTATATGCAGGAAAGGGTTCAGGAGCTATAGAAAACGCATCTAGAAAAGTAATCGGACTAAATGGTCAGTCTGATTCACGCATTAGAAGAGTTGAGTTATTTAAAAATACAGATGGAGAATTATTTGACACAGAAGTTGAATGGACTCCATCATTTAGATTAAGGAGGACAGAATGAACGGATTGTTTTTAAAAATAATAATGCTTGACGATAGATTTATCGTTATATTCTTTAAAATATTTAGAATAGGTTTTTATATACAAAAACAAATAAACTTAACAGAATATTCTTTCTTGTTAGGTATATATAAATTTGATATAAAAATAGGTATAAATAAACTTAAAGATGTTAAGCTAAAAATGCCGAAGATACATGGAAACGCGTAAGAAGAAATATAGTAAGCCTAAAAGGGGACAAAAGTCCCCTAAGGGCTTGACTATATGGGAACAAAAATTTAGTAGAAAATTAAAAAGACATCATAAGCAATTTGCTAAAAAGGTATTTCATAGATTGATGAAGAAGTCTTCTACTCTAAGAACAACCTTAAAAAGAAGGAGCAAGGAATATGAAGTTGAATTTAATATATCTCTTACAGAGATTAGAGAAATGCTATACAAGTGTTATGGAAAAAAGTGTCGTTATTGCAATACGAAGCTTTTGGTTAATAATATGGCCTGTGACCATATACATCCTCTTTCTTTGGGGGGTAATTCTACTGTTTCAAACCTACAAATGATTTGTATGAGATGTAATACTAGAAAGGGACCATTAACAGACAAAGGATTTAGTAAATTATTAAGGTGGTTGTCTCACCAAGATAACGACTTGGCTAAATATGTATTAAGAAAACTATCAAGTAGGGATTTTTAGGAGGAATGATGATAAAAATAGATAATATTAGAGAATGGTATGAATTATTAAAAGAATGCAGAGAGCATGTTGCGTTTACATATGGAGATAGAAATAAAAAAGATATACCATTATATAACAAATTAGATAGAGCTATTAAAAGAGCTCAAAGGGGGAATGATGAACAAAAATAGACATAGAAATTGGGGTGAAAAAGGAATGTTATTTTATTGTCCTGATAATAAAGTTGTATGGGAATATGACAGGAACAGAAAGATTCATATACATAAAGATATGCCTACTTACGGATTAAATAGAAGGAGGTTACCACATGGCTAGACCAAGGAAAATAAGAAGTAAATTTTGGTTATTATGGTATAGGAAAATAAGAGGAAAGTCTATCGATTGGATAGCAAATAGATATAAAGTGTCAAAGAGAACTGTCTGGAGGAGGTTAAAATGAAAAAAGGGCAACTAAATAGATTGAAAAATCAAATACAAAAAGCCATTAAACATAAAGAATACTCCAAATTAGCATTATTAATGGAAAGGTATAAATTCAATGGAGGTAAATTAAAATGATAAGTACAGGAGAACTAGAAATGGAACAAAAAATAGTACAACATCAAAGGAAAAGGCTAAAAATCAAAGAATTAAAGAAGTTTGACCTTGACCTAGGGTTTGGTGTTAAATATGAAAAAAGTCTCGCAAATATACTGAAAATGGGCAAAGTAGAGGTAAAAACAGAAAGAGACAAGTGGTTTAAGACTAGAAATATAGCAATAGAGCTATCATATTATGGTAAAAAGAGTGGATTAGCTGTAACGGAAGCTGATTGGTGGGCTCAAATATTAACTTTGAATGATGATATAAAAGGTGTTATATTACTTCCAGTGAGTAAACTTAAAAAAATAGTAAAGAAAAGTGTTAAGGAAGGATGCGGTAGAATTGTTATGGGGGGAGATGACGAAGCTAGCGAAATAGCTTTAATACCATTGAAGGATGTAGCCAGTGGTTTTTGAAAAAAATAAGAACTACTATTCTCTTTTAAGAGAAGAAAAAGAAGGTTATTGGGTATGTGAAAATCCCTTGTTTATGTGCGGAAACAGGGGATTATTCCCTGTATACAGGACAAATGGGAGGTATGGTATTATGAATAAGAACTATCATGAATTAATTTTAAAAAATATTAAAGAAGGAGAAGATGATGTCGGAAGAGGACTATAAAGCAATATCTCAAATTATAGAAGAAATAGTTGGTGAAGATACTGTTCAAGGAGTTAAACTTTTAGAAGGTATAAAATACTATTTTGATAAAAAGTATTCAAAATCTCAAAAAATTGATAAAATATTAAGGGAATCTGAAGAAGCTATGAATAGGCTTTCTGAAAGAACTTTAAAGGAAAGTGAGAACTACAAAAAGCTTAGAAAGGCTTTTAGTGATATTGAAAATGAATAAGAGGATACAATGGCAAAAAATAATATAAAAAAGAAACCTACTGCAAGGGAACTTGGTAGTGCTATAATTGAAATTAACAATAAAGTTAATTACAACACTTCATTATTAAGACAGTTTGACGAAATATTAGGACTGTATATGAAAATGAAGGGAGATTTAGGTAAGTTTGATGAATATCTAAAAAATGAAATGGAGAAAAGGAAAGATGAGTCAGAAGCAAATGGAAAAGCTGATAAAGAAAATATTCCAGCAAATCCAGAAAACGAGGGAAGCGGGGCAGAAGGAGTACGCGAGAAAACAGAATAATGCTTTTGCTAACTTTGAAAGAGTAGCAGAAAATTTAGATATAAATAGAGAAGAAGTTTTACTTGTCTATTTATTAAAACATATAGACGGTATTTGTTCTTATGTAAAAGGACATAAATCGCAAAGAGAAGATGTAAGAGGTAGATTAACAGATGCTATAGTATACCTCTGTCTTCTATGGGGGATGATTGAAAATGACAAAGTGTAGAGTATGCGGAGAATTAATCAGCCCTTCCTCAGTATCATTTAAAGCTTCATCAGGATTTTTAGATATAGATGGAGTATTCCACGAAGATGCAATAGTTATAATACATAGAGAATGTCATTCAAACTATTTGTTCAATCCTTTTGATAAATTAGAAGAAGATATTACAAGAAGTTAAAACATTTTCAAACTTTGACCTGGATGAAGAGGTCTATACTCTTCTTCTCTCATTCTTTTTGAATGTTTAGAGAGTCCAGTTAAAGGGAATCCAAAGAATTTTTCAGGTATTCTCATAGGATTGGCAAAGACATTTTTTTCTGGATGAAACAAGTCTCTAGCCATTCTACCAAATGGGAAGAAAGTCCACATATAATAATCAGCTAATTTAGTATAATCATCTTCAATAAACTCTCTCATAAAAGAAATGGGTAGCCTTGCAATAGGAGGTGTTACTAATTGTAATGGTGCAAGAGCAGCAGGATATGTACCAAAGAAAGCTCTATCTCTTTCATTTTCATCGCCAAATACCCACTGTGCTGTATCTTGTAACCAACTATATGGAGCTGGTATAATCTGTTCAAACATAGAGTACATAAACATAGACCCTAATGCTATGACAAATAAATCTGTTGTCATCATTCTTTCAAATTTCTTCATTCCAGGACTTCCTGGTTTATATCCATATCTAGCCGCTTGTTTTCTTACATCGTTTCTAAATCTAACAGCATTCCAAGCCCATAACTGAAACCTTGACATTATTTTACCAACACCAGAACGAGCAAATGCAGGTCTAAAAGGAGCAGAATAAAGGAATTGTGTAGCCTTTACTCCTTTTTTAGCAATTTCTACTAATATTGGACTATCGGGATTACTGATAGCTCCACCAAATCTTTCCCAAGCTCTAATATAATGTGCTATATAAGCATCTCTTCTCAATCTTCTTTCAGGTACGCTCATAAATTTAGCAGCTATATCCATTATAGGCTTTGTTATACCATATTCTTTTCTTAAAGCTTCTTTTTCCTGCCTTGTAATTTCTTTATCTCCAGTAGCCCTAGAAGCTATAGCATCTAGGAATTTATCATTACCGATATTTCTTAAATTCTTATCTAATCCCAATTCATGCCTTGCTAAATCTAAAGATACACCTTTTTCATCTAAATCTCTGTAAACATCTTCTTTACTTTTCCATTTAGGATTAAGAGTTTGAAGAAATTCATAATCATATGCTTTTCTCATTGCTTCAAATCCAACAGATTGAAAAGTATGCATAGTTCCACCAAAAATATTATTAATAGGAGTTTTTGGATGTGTCATCAATGTAGCTAATTGATATCTAGCTTCAAGACTGGATAGTTTTTGTATATCATAATCATTTAATCCTTGAAGTTCTTTTGGAAGTTCTCCTTTTTTATCAAGAAGACCTAAAGCATCTCCTATTTTATTTAATCTCTGTGCCCATATATTATCAGCAAACCATCCATAAGGAGTTGTGCTAACATGTAAATTAGGATTATTCCAAACTTCTGGAGATACTATAGTAGACATACCTTGAGCTTCTCTTACATATTGTTGCCAGAACCAATCCCAATTATCTCTTACTTCTAAAGCTTCTTTATAATCTTTTTCCTTCCCTTTTTTAGGTTTTCCATCTTTTTTTACATAGGGACCAACTATTTTTTTATAATTATGTTTACTCATTTTATCTAAGGTATTTCTTGTTATTAAATTAGTCAAACTACCATATAAAGCCTTTGTAGCATTCTGTATATAAATACCATGTATAGCAGGGTCTACTATCCAATCCATCTTATCGTTTTCTCTTGACCTTGTATGTCCAGCTCTTTTAGTAATTGATGGCAAATTTGCCAAAGAAAGTCTTTCAACTTCAGATTCTACTAATTGTTTTTTAACATTTTTAAACATTAGCATATCAAGAGCAGTATGTAAGTCTTGCTGACTACCTAAATCATAATCTCCATTTTGGAATTTATATTTCATAAGAGTAGCCTTATATTCCTGAGCATATTGATTAAGTATTCTTTTTTCTTCTTTTGGCCCAGAATTTTTTAGTAATCTATTATATTTTTCACTTATTTTATTTAATTCTTTATTCATAGTTTTTGCACTAGCAGAAGTATCATTAAAATAATGAGGAATATATCCCTTTTTAGTTCCTGTAAGAGGCATCTCTAACTTGTCTATTAATCTTTGGTTTACTTTTTTATCTGATATCCAACCTTTTCTTTTATATAAAGGTAATTTATTGTATTCCTCTATAGATATTTCATCTATTATTTCAGGTTCACCTGTTTTTTTATTAATTTCTTCCTTTACATATTTTGTATGTAACATTTTTTCTTTAGCGAAAGTTTTTAATAGCTGCATTATTCCATCAGTTCCCACATTTATAGCAAAATCTAAAGCTTTATCTGGCCCTTCATAAAATGCATTTGACAAATCTTTCATAAATTTATTTATATTTAAAATTCTTTGAGTTTTTTTGGAATCATAAAATCCTAATGTATATTCTTCTAAGGGATGCTTTGTATATTCTCCAGTTTCTAAATCTTTTTTCCAAAGATTCTTTTCAGATTTAGGCAATTTCTCATAATCTTCCTTCGGTATTCTCTCAAGTTTACCTGTATTAAGCTCTTGAAGTGATTTGTATTCTGCTTCAATAATATTTTCTACTATTTCAACTACTTTTTCCCCACTATATTGTTTTCTTCCCTTTCCATCAATATCAAGATTGTAGTTACCCTTTTTTAATTTATCCCAATTATATAGTTTTTTTATATATTTTTCATGGTCTTGATATCTTTTCTTGATTTCAGGACTTTCAAAATTTTGTTTTAATTGTATTGTTGCGGTAGCTATATTATGTAAAGCTAAACCATCCTCACCTGGAGCTTGGGATAAAAACCTTATCTTGTCCATGAATTTATTACTTAATCTAGCTGAATGAGCATCTTTTAAACCATCTAATCTACTTATTTCTGTTTGAAGAATTTCTCCCCAAGATGTAGGATATAATATATCAATTTCTTTAGGTTCTCCTCCTGACCAATCTTTCATATAACCTTTTCTTTTAACAGATATTATATCTTTAGATAATTGCTCTGTTGACACCATTAATGGAAACTGCATATGATGTCTTGCTTTTAATGATAATTGTTTTAATAATGGTAAATTTTTCTCTAGCCTTTGATGGATAGTTCCATTTTTAATTTGTTTATATGTATTAATCATATTTTGAAAATCAGTTGCATTCATTTGGTCAAGAGTTTTTATTACTGGGTCAAATGGGTCTATATATGCATATAATCCCATTAAAGTTTTATTAATTTTAGATGGGTGAAAATTTGGGTCAGTTTTAATTAAATCCGCTAATTCAAAAATTATCTTCTTATTTTCAGGGCTAATCTTACCCTTTTTTAATCTATCCCAGCCAATAAAATCACTTAGAATAGCATTTTGGTCTAAATTTGCTTTTTTAAGTTGTTCTATAGGGTCTATGCTTTCAATAACTTTACTTTCTTCAAATTTCTTAACATGCTCTTTTACCTTTGGTGGTATTTTGTTTAAAGGTTTAAGAGAAGAATCATACATTCCATTTTGTTTTTTTAAAAAGTTTATTATATTCTTAGAACTTACTGCTGTTGAGTTAAATGCTGCTTGAGATGTTCCTGTTTTAGCGCCTTTTGTAAATAAACCTTCTAATACATCTTGTTTAAAAGGGGTATCTTTAGATTCTTTCATGTAATCATTGATTGCTCTTTGTTCTTTTCTGCCTTTAAGTGAGCCTAATAATAAATAGTCAAATACATTTCTTGCATATTCAGATGATAAATCCTTTTTAAAACCCCTTATCATATTATCTATTTCTACTTGGTCTAATATAGCACTACCCTTAGATTCCTTTAAATCCTTCCCCTTAATAGCATTTGACAATTCTTGGGTATGTTTATTCCTACTATTACTAAGGCTCGACTCTTCTTCTAATCTAGTATTATCATAAGACTCTTGTCTTTCTCTAAATCTAGCAGAATTAGCTTCTTTAATTTTCTCTATCGCAATAAGCATAGATTCCATTTCATTTTTAGATATCTTTTTACCGTTATTTATTGCTTTTTTATATTCATTGATTATTAAATCTGTAGTAGCCATTTCCCAAACTGCATTTCCTAAATAATCTTCAACCTGTTTTAAAACACTATTCAATTTTACTATTATTTCTTCTTTTGTATCAGTTTCTTTTATATCATGCCACTTTCTTATTTTTTTCTTTTCAAGCTTTCTTTCTTCTTTTGTTATTTTTTTACCCTTTTTTAATGCATTATCGAACATTTTTATAAGAGCCTTACCACCTTTTTCAGCTAATTGTTCTCTATAATATGCATTGTTTAATTGTGTATCAAATACAAATTGTACATGTTTACTTTTAGGTCTATCTAATCTTGTTCTTCCTAAAAGCTCTTTAAAAGTATCTTTATCAGGTAATCCCCTAAATATCCTTGTATATTCATTATGCATCTTATTATATTCTTTAGAATTAACCCTATCGAAAACTGACATTCTTAAGTCTACATCTTTCATTAAATATCCAAGCTTAGGTAAGGCTGTAGAGCGTTCTGCTTCACTAAGATTTTCTATACCTTTTATTAACTCTTGTTTTTGTTCATGGGTCCAATTACTACCCTCATTATAATCCCAACCAAAGAAAGCTCTATTTATATTACTTATTAAGTCATATCTACTTCCTTTTGTTACATCAGGAGCTAACACTCTTTTTGCATCTAAAGTTAAAGCTGAGTATTCTCCAGTAGCGCTAGAATCCCTATCAATTTTTATATTAAAGGACTTTCTGTCATAAGTTTCCCATTTGCCCTTTTGGGAATTAAAGATTTCATATACTCTAGGCTCATAATAAGTTTGGTCTAACAATGTTTTCATTCTTTGATAAGAAACTAATCCAAGTTCATTAGCAGGGTCTGCTGTAAATCTTACTAAAGCAGATGATAAGGTTAATTGTTTTAACTTGTCTTCTTTAGATGTTTTAGGTTTTCTTGTAACTCTATAAACTATCGGCTCTTTAAGGTTTTTATAAAAGGTATTTTTAATTATAGTACCTTCTTCTATAAGGTCTATCTTAGAAGGACTTCTTAAAACAGAACTCCATGCAGCTCTTGAATTCTGTACTAAGGATACAATTGGAGGCATCAATTCTCTAGAAGTAGCTGTTTGCTCTCCAACAAATGTTCTTAATGAAGGTGAGTATTGCAAATATGGATATTTACTATTTGTATTTTGAGCATAATCAAATAAATTAGGATTTATACCTAACTCTTCTAAATTCTCACGAGTAAGTACAATATCTTCTTTATGTTCATCTTTTACATCTATATATTTATTATTTCTTATAAACTCATCTTTCTGAGCTCTATACATTTCCTTCCATTCTGTTTTAAAACCTTCGCCAGTACCATCTTTATGCCTTCCTCCAAAGAAAATAAAATCACTATCTGCATCTAAATCGGCTCCACCCAATTTCTCCATAGCTCTTCCATGTAACATAGAACCATGGTCCTTTATACCAGTAAATCCAGCAAATCTTAATACCTGAGCTCCAGAAGCAGAATCTTGGGGAGTTCTTATAACTAAAGCATCAAATGTATCTTCATATAACTTTCTTTTAGTTTTATCAGTTTCTTTTTGATATATATCCCAAACTTCTCCCAATGTACTCATTTTTTTCTTAACAGGGTCATAAAATGGAGCAGGTTTTAATAAATCGCCAAGGAACATTAATTCATCAGAAGGAACTCCAAATTTTTTCATTGCTAAATTATCATCATTTGCTTCTGGGAACTTCTCTCTTAACCATTTGTCATAAGGTCTCATACGAGATTTTAAAGAGTTTTTAACCTTAGGTCTAAATACTTTGTCAGTTAACCATTTATTTACTGTTTTTTCAATAAAGCCTTTTGAATACTTCCCTAAGAATAAGGGAATTGCTGGCATATCTAATGCAGCAGCATGTTTTATTATATTTTCTGCTGCTGACCTAAAATCAGCAATATTGTTCAATTCATTTGAAACCTGTCTCCCATATCCTTCTCCTTCCATAACCAGTCTTTGTTGAGATTCATGATTTATATTCAACATCTCTAAAATCATTTCTTGAGCAAGTTTTTCATATCCAGGTTTTGTTAATATCTCTTGTATTTCTGCTACTCCCATTTCATGGAAATGTTTTCTTATAAGGTCAGCCTCTGTTCCTGGGATAACATCTTTATTCTTGCTAATTTCTGCTTGATAGTCAAGTAAAGCTGTATTAGCACTTTTTGTTCCTTTAAACGCATCACCAACTAAGGTATTGAAAAAATCTTCACTATGTTTAACATCAGTTTTAACAAGCATATCAGGACTAGGTATAATTAAGGTTTGTTTAGGAACTCCTATACCTCTATATATACCATTTTTATAGCCCAGGTCTGATGGCCCATCATATACTCCGTAATTGTACCTAAGAGCTCCAGGGTCTATTTCAAATACTTCTGCTCCTTCAGTAAGTTCTAGTTTTCCATTTTTAATCTCATAATTACCAACTGGATGATTACCTCTTTGTTTTGCAGAACTATCATATATAATAAAGTTGATTCCATCATTTAATTCAGGGTCTGCATTTTTAAAGTCTCTCATCATTTGATTACCTTCTGGGAGAGTTTTATGATGCATATATTTATTAAGCAATCCATTCCAAACTAATACAGACTTCTCTTGTCCTTGGTAATTACTACCTCTATCTTTTTGAATTCCATTCAATGTAGCACTTTCAGCAATAACACTTCCATCTGTTATTTGAAGTAAATCGATATTATCAACTCCTAAGATTTCAGCTAATTTTTTCGCATCTTTAACTATAATTGCTTTATAATTTCCTTGGTTTGATAACCGTAAATTTCCTACCATTCTAGGATTATTTATAAAGGCTTTATCGCCTCTCCATCCAGTATTCATAATAATAGGAAGTCTTTTATTTAATTTAACAGTACTATCTATCCATCCATCTTTACCTATAGTTTCTTGTATAGAAACTCCATTAATATCTTCATGATATTTGATTAAAGATTTCATTGCTCTTATTTCTTGCTCTTTAGTTAAACCATAATTTTCTTTAGCAAAGTCAAGTAAATCTTTTGGAATAGCATCTTTGGGAATAACAACTTTATCTGCTTCTGGATGATGTTTAACAAATACAAGTCTATCTTTATCGCCTTCCCCTCCCCATAAATGCATATCATATTTATCATTCATAGATTTAACAATATTTTTAGTATAAGTTCTCAATAGTTCTTCAGCTACTAAATATGCGTCTTCATAAGTTCTATATTTAGGATTACCATGCTTATCCAACTCTGCACTTATTAAATTAGCTGCACGAGATACAAATCTTCTAATAGGAACATCTTGTCCATTATAATCAATAGCATCAACATATACAGTTGCAGGACCAGGTTTTATATCAGGAGTGGTTTTAGTAGGCATAGGCTGACTAACAGGTTCTGTTAATTCAGGAGCAAATTTAGTTCTTCTGAATGTTAAACTTAATCTATCTGTTTTAGAAGGGCCTACTGCATGAAAATGGTCCATTCCAGTTGCTTGAAATTTTCCTGCTGGCAATTCATATACATCTCCACTTTTGATAGTATGTTTTTCAACTGACTTACCATATGGCTTTTGTATATCTATAACAGATTCTCCTCCTAACGAAAGAACTCCTACAGAACCTATAGTTCCATCTTTTTGTTTAAATATATCTTCAGCATCTCTATGGGCTCCTATTTTTGTACCTTTAGGAAGCTTATTCATTAAAACACTATCATAATAATCCCTAGGCAATCCCAGTGCATCTTCCACTTCATTTTTAAGCTCTCTTATATTATCAGGCATTTCTTTAGCTTTATGCTTAGCTCCTGTATATACATAATCTTCAGGGCCAAACCATACTGCTTTATGACCTGACCTAAGAGTAACACCTTCAGTATTTTCAATAGTATCTCTAACTTCTTTAGTTGTTTTAGTCAAATCCTTTCCAGTTAATTCTGGGACATGTCTTACTCCAGCCTTACTTTGAGTGTATCTAGGACCTTTCTCTGTAGAAGGTTTAGGAGCAATAGCCTCTCTCATCATTTTCTTAAATCCTGGAGGAGGCTTTCTATTACCAGCAGTATTTAAAGTTTCGATATTATTATTTATAAGCCAATTTCTCATTTCAGAAGATGTTGGATTAACAATAACTGGCTTATTATGCTTTTTAGCTAAATTTATTGTTAGCTTTGAGCCTGGACTTTTAATATTACCCCATACTATAGTCCCATCAGAATCGATGATATTTTTTTCAGTTCTTGGTCCATAGAACTTTTCTGGACCAGTATAAGCCTTAGTTACATCTTCTGATACTTCTGATAAGCCATATTTTTTTGCTAAGTCAGGCTGCTTGCCTTTTGCTGTAAAAAATCCTTTAGGGGCAGTACCTCCAGTTTCATAACCAAATTCCTTTCCAATTTCTAAACCTTTTTGGTCAACACCAATTTGAAAACCAGATATAATTTTATTGAGTTTAAGTTCTTTTGCAGGAGCAGAAGGCTCAGTAACTATTGATTCATATTCACTAAGTATTTCTTCTATAATACTTTTAGGAGCTACTTGATTCTTTAGAGTATTATTTCTAGTACGAGGACTTTCTTGACTTAATATTACAGTATTTTCTTCAGTTCCATCTGTAGCAGCTACACGAACAAGTTGTCCGAACTTTTCTCTTACAAGCCATTGCCTTAATTGTCCTTTTAATTCTTCATTAAATTTATATCCAGTCTTTTTTTCTACTTCTTTAATCCAATTATATGAATTGGTTTCATAAACACCTTTCATATCTTTAGATTTATCTACATAAGGTTTATAAGTATCTATTGCAGCTTCTATAATCCTTGAAATCTCAGATGTTCTTTCAGCTATATCTGGATTCTTTTTAATAAATCCTTTGTTTCTAGATAAATTAGAATTAAAAATTCCGCTTAAAGAATTATCTGGAGTTGTTTCAAATCCCTCACCTTGAACATAGTCTTCAAGATGCATAAGTTCGGAATTCTCCTTTTTACCAGTAATTATAGGCATTTCGCCTTTTAAGGGGATATGTGCCTGTTTTTTCAATACATCTTGTATTGCCCCTACTTCTGCCCTATCAAACGTTTCAGGGCCAAAAAAGGCTGCTCTATCGCCTATTTCGGGTATTGTATTCATAACCTCAAAAACTCCAGCCTCTTTTGTTAAGGGGTTGCCAGCTTCTGGATTATACTTAAACCAACTATTAAGTTTTTTGTCAAATACATAGAAATCTTTGCCTGAATTTACAGCTATTTGCCCTGGAATTCTATTTAGAAGTATTAATTCAGAGTGATTTTTATTTAATTCTCCCATCATTACTATAGAATCTGAATATTTAACCTTAACAGCATCCCTTTTATAATTCATCATAGCAGTTCCAGTCGCACCACCTTGGTACTTAGATATATCTATAATTCTTCCTTTGCCTGTTTTTCCAACTCTGTTATTAATTTCATCTATAGCTATCCTTACATCTTTATCTGCAGCATCTAAAATATTTGGCTTTAATATTACTTCTTCACCTTTTCCAAATTTACCAACAGGTCTTTGGTCTATTAACTTTGTTTGAACAGTCTTTATACCTAGTTTTTCAGCTACTTTAGAAATAGTACTTTCTAAACCTCTTCTCCCAGAAGTAATAATATATTTTTGTTTAGGCTTAGGTTTTTTAGGAGCCTCTTTAGTAGTCTCAGCTTTAGGTTTTTTAGGAGCTTTGGGTTTACTGGATTCAGGCAACGGTTTTTTGCCCATTTTTTTACGTATCGATTGCTCTTGTTCCCAAATATGTAGTTCTTTTCTATAACTTTCAAGAGATTCTTTATAAGTTGACTTTCTAGAACCAACTGCCATTACAACTCTAGCGCGCTTTATAAATTTACCTGTTTTCTTATTTCTAATGGCAGGTTCGACTATTCGAAGGACTTCGGCCCTACCCTCAGGAAGCGTATCCACAATTTCTGCATATGTTACATCCACCCTATCAGATGTGCCTACGACAGTACCATCTTTAATTTCTCTCCCTATTAGTTCTTTACCATGTACTTCAATATTATCTTTTCCATGTTCTTTTTCATATTTTGAAAGTGTATGTTTCGCCCAATCTTCATATGCTCTTTTACGTTTCCACGCCCCATGATATTTACGAGGTTTTTTACCATGTGCATCTGTTTGTTCAGGAGTTTCTTTAGGAGCTTTGGGCTTACTAACACCAAGTCCAATATTAGATGGAGTAAGATTCTCGAACCCAACAGCTTCAAATAATTGCTTTTCATATGATTTTGGATTGTCTGTTTTGATGTTAAAAAATGGTACGCCTTTTTTAAGACTTTGGGGGTCTGGAACTATTTTTCCATCCTTAACTTCAAAACGTTGTGCACTATTCCCATACCATAATAACACTTTTTGAAGATTTCCTTTTGAATCATATTGAAGTTCTAATTCTGCTGGTTTCCCTTTATCATCAGAAAAACGACCCTTTATTCTTTTAGTAAACCATGTCTTCTTACCACTTCCTGAAGTTTTTTTCTCTTCTTTTCCCCATTCATATCTTTCAATTCCAAAATCTAATTCCTCAGCTTTAGGAGTTTCCTTAGCCTCAACTTCTTCTCTCTCCTTAATCTCACTTTCCACCTCTTTCTTTGCTTCTTCAATCTCCTTCTCTGAAAAGCCTAATTTTCTAAGTAACTCATAACCTAAAGCTTCAGGTTTTTCTCCCTTTAATAAATCAATACCAGTCAGTTCCTTAGCCTCTTCATAAAGGAGTGGTTTAACTTCTTTAGGAGCTTCTTTCCAGGATTCAAATCTTGTAGGGTCTAATGTTTGAGCTACATAAGGGTCTTTTGAACCTTGTGCAGTTTTTGCATTTTCTTGAGTAATCTTTTTAGCTTGAGTCCTTTGCCAACTTAATTCCTTTCCTCCGAAATAAGCACCTAATAAGTAATTATATATCTGGTCTGGTACAGTAGCTCCTCTTACAGTATCAGGCAATCCCATAAATAAAGAACCACTCAAACCTCTGACAAATGTTTGGGCTTGTTTGTCATCCATTTTAATCTTATTACCTATTGTTTTGAATACACCACCTGCTATAGCTCCATGAAAGAAACTATCCATCATAGCATCTACACCATGTTGCCAAGAAGATATAGCACTTGCCGTACCTAAATTAAATGCTCCTGTCGCAATATCTTTAGCTAATGGAGTTGATAAGAATTGAGCAACAGCAGTTCCAGCTTTAGTTTTATTAATAAGACTTGAGGATAACGCTTTTTTACCATGTTTTTTTACTACTGGTAATAATACATCTTCAGCTATAGCCAAAGGAATACCTCTTTTAGGTATAAGGGCAGCCGCTTTAAATCCTAGTTTTTGTAATGGGGATGCAACAATACCTGGAGCAAAACCTACTAAGTGAGATACATTACGAATGATTGATTCCCATTGATTATCGGGATGTTCTAATAGATTGAATGTAGTGAAGCCTTCAATAAAACCTGCACCTGCTTGTTTTAAAGCTTCTAAAAGAGAGAATTCGCCTTCATAAAAAGGAACATTATGATAGGATGCATGATTTCTTATTCTTTCTAAATGGGGGGTATAACCTTTGGGATTAGTGTTATAGGCGTTTATTAATTGCCTAGTTTGCTGCTCATTTAACGTAGGCTGCCACTGTTCTTGAGCCATAGCCATAGTTTACTCTATATCTTTTAAAGCACGCATTAATTGGATAAAGTCTGTTGCTGCCCAAGCCATCATCACAGGGGCAGCAATACCATATGTTGCACCACTACCAAGAGCTCCGAGTCCCATTTTACCTAAAGTTTTAGCTACTAATTTCCAACCTGCAGTCTTAGCAACATGTTTCATAATTTTAGGTAATCCATGTTTAGCAATATAACCTTGAAAAGTAGACATTGAAAGTTCTGCTGCTTCTTGTCCTGCAGCTGCAACCTTATCATCTACGCCAGAAGCTTTTAAACCAGCTTTAGTTATTTGTCCAACAGTTTTATTAGCAGCATAAGGAGCTATCATTTTTAAAACAGGGTCTCTACCTTTCTTTACTACATCTGCAGCTTTTTTAACCCAAGGAGCGTCTTTATATGCCTGATAACCTCCATACGCTGCAGCAGCCATAGGACCATAAAAAAGCGCATTTTCAGGTTTTGCTAAACTTTTTCCACCTTCCCATACTCCTGTTGCAAATTTACCCCAAGATTGACCTAAGGTAGGCTCAGGATGCAT
>VTLG01012223.1_pt1 | contig 52714 bp, 73 predicted proteins | sample 4694571 | NCBI WGS metagenome assembly VTLG01 (sample SAMN12604809, study PRJNA352737) | marine metagenome | biome: ENVO:00000447; feature: ENVO:00000209|ENVO:00000569|ENVO:01000036; material: ENVO:00002151; isolation source: viral sequences binned using virsorter ... | reverse complement strand
TCCAGAGATATTTTTAGAATCTTGAAATCCTAAACTCTCTGCCCGTATCCATCTGTGCCTGAATCCATCAGGTGCAGGGGGTGCATCTAGAGAAGATGGAGGAGTCCACACTTTTGGTCTTTCAGTATTTGACCGTGTTTGACTCGCACGTGAAGTTTTCTTGTCTTCTTTTTTCATGTTACGCTCCTTCCGTGATTTTTATTTGTTTTGCGTATTCTTCGAGTGGCACACCTAATTTTTTAGCTATTGCTACTTGTGATGATGTGAGTCTCACAGTTTTGCGACCAGGTTTTACGCTTCTTTGAGCTGAAGCGACCGACTGAACGGGCTTGGTCGTTTGCTTTGTTTCAGTATTACCAAATTTATGTGGAAAGTCAACTTTTATTCTTTTATCAACTTCTGCATAATATTCGCTAGATTGAGGATCAAAACCTTCGTTCACTAAGTCCTTATGGATCTCAAATGCTGTAAAAGTCATGGCTCTATCTTGTCCAAACCATGTATTTCTAGCTGCCCAGGCTTCTGCCATAGGGTCAGGTTGAGGTAATGATTGTGGAGTTTGTTCTGGTAATCTACCACCGTCTGATAGTTGTACAGGTTTCTGTTCAACTGGTTGTGTTTGTTTTCTTTGCTCCAATTTAGCATTCTCAAATGCTAATGTAGCAATTCTTTTGTTAGCTTCAACTTGAGCTGTTGCATCACCAGATTCAATTGCCATTGCAAGTTCTTTTTGCGCAGACTCCATTCCTGTTTTAATGTTTTCCTCAAATTTTTTTGTAAAGTCAGAATCAACTTTTTGAAATCTTTCTTGATCTACTAGTCTTTTCTTTTCTACCGCTTGTGCGTATTCTACAGCAGCTTGTTCTCTACGTTCTGCTTCTCTCATCTTACGAGTAAGTTTAGCAATACGTGATTGAACACCTTTACTGTAGTCTTCTAATTTTTCATCGTCCTCTTTTTTTGTTTCTTCTTTTACTGGTTCTTCTTTTACTTCTTTTACTGTTTCTTGTTCCGTGGTCCCTGCTTCAACAACTTTTTCTTCTTTTTCCTCTGGTAAATCTACATCTACCGCAGGACCGGAAGTATCTAAGTCTACGTTGACTTCTTCCTTTTTTATTTTATTTGTTTCTGGCATAGTTCCTTCCTATGTTAGTATTTATGCAGGATATCTGTTGGATCCTGTACTGTTGCTAAAACTTCGTCTTCATTTAAAAGACGAACTTCTCCACCTTCAATTTCTATACGTGATCCCGCGTAACGCGCGAAGACCACCCAATCACCGACCTTGCACCATGGACCATTTGGATATCTCTCTTTATCCGAATAACAAGCGTCTCCCATCGCAAGTACGTTTCCACACTGTGATGCTACTTGTTGTCTGTCTAATGTTTCATTTCCCAGTAAGACTCCGCCCTTAGTTTTTTCATCCATTCTAAATGGTAAAACTAGCATCCTCCAACCAGTTGGTTTTGGTAATTTTGTTTTTTCTTTTGTAACTTCTTTTTTTTCTGTTGGTTTGACTCCAACTAAAGTTTTATTTGGTAATTTAATTTTTGGATTTTGAGTTAATATCGACGACTGTTCCTTCATTTTGCTCCTTATCATTAAGCAGGTTAGAGAGTTCCTGTTTAGTTGCCTCGTAGGCGTTTATTTGTCCTATTATATACTTATAATTTTCCATGTTGTCAACACCACCTGATGTGACTGATATAGACAATGCTTCAATTCTTGATTGTATAAATCGAATTAATTTAGTTATCGCTGTTTCTAATTGCACCTAGCAATTCCATTTTCTTAACGCTTTATTAATTCTTGAGTTTGGATCATTGGCAGTCTTAGCTGATGTTAAGCGTTTTTTCATTCCACCCATACGCGCGCAGAAACTTTTTCTACGATTTGCTGACTTTGATCCTTTTTTTAGTTTTGATGGCTTTGTTGTTACAGCCATTTTTAATTTTGACCCAGGGTTTTTTGCTCTGTAAGATGCAATACCTTTTCTGTTTAATCCACCAGCTTCTGATTTGCCTTCTTTTCTTTGCCATGCTGGAGTTTTTCCACCACGTGACATGTACGCTCTACCTAGTCCTCTTAAAGCTGTTCCTGGCATTATGCCTGACTTTTTTTAATTGCTTTTTCTGTTGGTGCACCCTTAGCACCTTTTGCTCTCATTTTTTCACCACGTTTTCTTTTTTGATGAATGTTGTACCATAAACCTTTTCGTGCAGTTTTTCCTTCTTTAGTAACATGAGTATCTCCACCTTTTCTAAAAGGTTTTCTCATCATTCCGCCACCCATTGCTTTTTTTCTAACAATATATTTTCCTTTTATATCTGCTTGAGTAACATCTTTGTTTTTATCTAGACCAAGATTAACACTAACCATTCCTAATTTTGATTTTTTCTTTTCTACTGTTTTTCCTTTTTTATAATATTGTCTCATTATTTCCTTCCTTTTTTATCTTTAATAATTTTAGCACCTGCAACACCTGCTCCTGCAACAGAAGTTGCTCCAGCGGCTTTTAATAAAGTTTTAGTTTTTTCAATATTTTTCTTTGCTTTTTCAGATTTATCAAAAATTTTAGAAATTTTTTTACCAGCTTCTTTTTTAATTTTAGATTTTCTTTGACCATTTACATATGGTCCTGCTGCTTTATCTACAGTCTTAAACATATCTTGTTTAGCCTTAAATCTACCTGTTAAATTTTTTGCAATTTTTGGTGCAACAAATCTAAAAAAATATCCAGCCATTATTTTTTTCCTCCGTTTTTAAAAATCTGTGTTCCCTTTATACCATAAATACTTGCAACTACAAGAATCCATAAATTTGTAAACCAGCTTGGCAATTGTTGAAACTGTTCAAAAAACTGTTTTATCTTTTCTGATGCTGCCGGATCGTCACTAAAAACTCCGTATGCAATCACTAAAATCGGAAGCGTTAAAATTATAAGGACTGCCTCGTCTTTCCAGTCCGATTGACGTGCTTCTAACAATTTTCCTTGGTAAGCTTCCTCACCACGGGCCATACGAGAGGCATGCATATGCTGTGCGTCCGCCATAGCCATCTTCGTTTCTTGTTTTTTCTTATAGATGTGCGTGCCAGCGTTTAAAGCAAGCTTAATTGCTGATAACCACATACTACACCCAAGTTACAGGTTTTTGTGGTCTAGCAGCTTTGCCTTTTCTGACAGGGTTTTGATTTCCCACAGCTAAATGAGACTTTCCTCTAAAACTTGTTTCTGATCTTGGATCAACAACAACTTTTGAGTCCTCTAATTTAACTTCTTTGCCACCTTTTTTATAGTTTATCATATTTTTAGCCTTTTTGCTTAGTTATACTACTTGGTTTCATGTTGGCAAGTGTTAATCTATTCTCATTTGCCATTTCTTGCTTCTCTATAGAAGTATCAGCACGTAGTTCTGCTAATTCTTCGTTCTGTTCAAGCTTATCATCAGTCAATTCTCTGTTTTGTACTAATTTAGCTTGATCAATTTGCATTTTTTTCTCCATTTCTTGTTTTTTACGTTCATTTTCCATTGCTCTTAGGTCAACTTCTCTTGATTTTAGTTTTAATAATGGGTCATGGTCAAATTGTGATGTAATTTTCTTTTCTTCCTTCATAAAATCTTCTGTCATCTCTGCAATCAACACTGCTTTTCGTGCTTCAACTTGTTGTCCCATCTGTTCTAACTGTTGTTGTATCTGTGGATTAGTTGCAGCTTGCTGTGCCATCTGTTGCATTTGCATTAATTGTTCTCTAAATTCTAATTGCACTTGTTCTTGTGCCATTAGACTAATGTGTTCTAAAATATTTTTTTGTAATGCAGCCATAACCATTGGATTATTTCTAACCATGTTAGTCGACATAAAATTTAAGTGAGCTGTAACGTGTGCTCTATGGTCTTGACCAGGAAATGCTTGAAAAGGTTTACCAGCTAATGCATCAATGTGTTCTAAAGATGGATCTTTAGGTGCTCTTGGTGCTGGTGGTGGTAAAATTCTATCAATATCTTTTATACCTAATGCTTCATACATTTTTCTAAATGCCATATACAAATTATGTATTTGTGGGTTAGACATTGCAAGTTGTAGTCCTGTTTGAGCTAAGGTTAGTCTTTGTGACATTGAAAATATGTTTGGATCTGCAATTGGTAATACATCTATCTTATCATCAAAATCTGCAACTTTAATATTTCTTTGTCCACCTACAACATCGTATGGATATTCTGGTGGTAGATATGTAGCAAAAGTTTTTGCTAATAATTTAAATTCTTTTTTAAGTGCAACGTACAATCGTTTATGGATTGCTGACATTACTCTTGAACCACGTTCTAAAAGAGCTACAGTTGTACCAACGGCTGCGCCTTGGTTCCCGTCCCCAACTTGCATGTCAGCAATGGACGCGAATCTTTGTCCTGCTTGAACTACAATACCCATCAACTGCAATAATGTAGCTGAAGGTTCTTTGTATGGTAAAAATACAAATGCATCTTTTAGATTACCACCTGGTGTATCAACATCTTTGAATTCTCCAGGTTGTATAGGTGAAGCGTCATCTTTAACTCTAACACCACGTTGTTTAAATCCGGCCGGTAAATTTGATAAAGTCCCTGCATCTAATAATTGACGGAGAGCAGACGTTGCCGTTCTACTCAATCCGCCAATCATGTGAATGAGTCCAAAGCCATAAAATCCTAGTCCTGGCAGAAATTTGAAGTGGACAAAATATTGGATTTTATTTTTTAATGGATCATTGGGCGCAAAGTTTCGTCTAATAGACAAAACTTTTTGACTACCTTCTTCAATTGTTATGACGTAAGGTAATTTTATTCCTGTTGGTTGACCGTCTTGACCAACATCTTCGAAGCCTTCTAAATCTAAGTTAACATGAAACTCTAATAGAGTATACATGCTTTCCATTCTTGCAGATTTAGTTGTTCCTTCTAATTCTCTTTCCTTCTCCGCCACCTTATCTGCATCAGATGCAGATGAAGGTTTGGAAAGTTCAATATCTGAGTAAAAACCATTTATCTGTTGTTTACGTAAATCGTTTTCAGATATTTTTATTACATGGACGACTGCTTCCGCATCATCTAATGAGGTAGCTGTATACGGAACGACCAAATCGTCTGCAGGGATAAACTTAGAAACAGCTCTCCCTAGTAAATCATCATAATAAACTTTTTTAAATGTAGAACCTGCTAATGGTAAATGAAATAACATTTGATCAAACTCTGATTCGTATTCTTTCATTTGATCCATTAATTGAAAGTTCATAAAATCTTTAACTCTTTGTGATTGAGCTTCTTTTCCTGGATTAGATAGTCCAATTATTTGTGTTCTAACGGGTCCATCTGCTGGCATTAATTCTTTGTAAGCTAACGCTTGAAATTGTGTTACAGCTTCTGCTAATACTGGGTGAGTTGCACCACTTGCTCCTTGAAAGGGTTCATTACGGTTTTCGTATTTAAATCCTAAAAGATCTAAACCATTAATGTACGAACTTTCCCAATCTTTTCTAGACATTTTGTAATCCATGTAATTGCTTCTTAATTCAGAACCAATTGGATCTAAAACATCTTCTGGTAATATATCTGCTAAGTTATCAAAGTGTGATTGTGAACTTGCTTGATTAATTGAACTTGGTTCAAAGTCAATCGTTGCACCACCATCTTCATCAGGTGTTACTTCTACTGGACCTTTTTGTTCTTGTTGTTCCGTAACATCGACTTCTTGTTCCGGTGCCGGAACTTTTAATTCAGTACGAGTGTTAGGGAGTCCTTTATCTATATCTGCCATTTATTCTCCGTTATAGTTTTCTAACATTATTATATAGTGAACGCAACCCTTGTGAATCAGGGTTCATGGATTTTGTCATTGCGCCTTCTGGATCACCACCAGATAGTCCTGCTATACCGCCGCCTGCAAATTGAACTGCTTCTAAACCTGTTGAAGGTTGTAAGATACCTATTTCTTTAGATCTTATTTCTTTTTCTTTTGCAAAATCATCTCTTCTTTGTTTATCAAGAAGTTGTGCATCATAAAATCTATTATAGTCAAGTTCTCCTTTAAATCCCATGCTTGGAGGTAGAATAGTATTAAATGCTTTAGATTGTTCTAACAATTTTTTATTTAAGTCCTCTGCTTTTAATTTATTTATAGCTTGTGTTCTATAACCAGCACCTGTTTGAGCTAAATTTTCTGCTTCTAATAAATTCTCATATGTATTTTGAAGCTCTTGTGCTTTTCCGTAATCTGCATATTTTTCTTTTAGCTGTTCTTCTTCACTTTTACCAAACAAACCATAAGTAGCATTAGATATAATCTCATCTTTGTTTGCACCTTTTGCATAGTCTATTGTAGCAAGTGGTGCTGCAAAACCTAATTCAGCTAACAAACCCCAACCTGTAAATTTAGCTGCACCTTTAAATGCATTCATGGCTTTTCCAAGTTTAGCAACTCGTGCAACCGCAGCATTATCACCTTGTTTTACTTTAGCCATGTTTTCTTTAATTGATTGAGTATAAGCTCTAGGATCATTACAAGTTAAACCATCTGCAAGTTTACATTTAAAACCTGCAACGTCTAATTTTTTAGCTATGCCTTTTGATTGTATAACAGAAATTTTTTTACTTTCTTTTGCAATTTTTAAAAATTTATCTTTTTCTATTCTTGTCATTTTTTTAAAAGGTTTGTTTCCAAGATAATCGTCTTCTCCATAAATAATATTAGGATCAGGAGTTCTCATAATCATTTTACTTTCGTCAAGACCTTTGTTTAAAACTTTACCACTAACATCGTCTATAATTTTAAAATTTAATAGACCTTTAGATTTAGGGTTTGCAACAAAATCATTTCCAACTTTATTAATTCTATCCCATTCTTTTTTCCAAGTTTTTAATTTTTCTTTGTTTTTAGGTTTTGGCCCTAAAGCTTCTCTTTGATCATAAAGTTTACTAATATATGCATCTCTTGTTTTAAGCTCTTGGTTAATATCTTTTGGAAGATAAGCTACTTTACTAGGTTCTGTTAAAATTTTTGCATTTAAATTTTTAGAGTCTGCATGATGAAATTCTATTTTATCTGCTAAATTACCACGAGATTTTCTTTCTATATAAGAGTCAGATAATTCTCTTCTAAATTTTGTTTTTTTTTGAGTTCCTTGAAAATTTTTACCTGTTCCTTTTAACTTTTGTGTTGGTTCTGCTATCTCTCTAACACCAGCATCTTTTAAAAGTGTTCGTACTTTTCTTTGAGAAATAGCTATATCATCCTTTGGATAAAGTTCTTTTGCTATTTCAGAAACGTTTTTAACATTTTGTTTTTTATATAAATTGGCTACTTTCTTTTTTAAATCACTGTAAGCTTGATAAGTTAAATTTTGTCCTTTTTGACCAGTAGGTATAATTTTAAATTTTTTAGGTATACTAGTATTATTATTTATAAGACCAATTAATCTTTGCTTAGACACGTCAATATTTTTTTGTGATTTAAATTTAGGAAAGTTAGGATCTTTTTTTAATTTTTCTAAAATAAAATCCACATCTTTTCCTTCTTTAGTTAACTTATATATTTTAGCTTTTTGAGTTTCGGTAAATCTAGTTGGATTTTTATCTTTATAATAATATTTTGCCCAATCTTGTTTAACTTTTTTTCCGTTGCTAAACCCAATTCGTCCACCATCAGCCATGTTCCGTGGTTCACGGTCCCCGTACATTTCTTGTATTTTGTAAATCTTATCTAGTATATCCATTATTCACCTAACATTCTAGCGATACCACCTGATGCAAAGTCTGGTTCTGGAGGATCATAAAATGGTTGACCTTGTCTTTTTTCCATAAATTCAAATTCAGCATCACGGTCACCTTCTGATATAGCTTTAGTTTGATCTTTTCTTTTTTTGGATTGTACAATTTCTTTTAATGTAGGTTTTTTACCTGTTGCGTATTGTTTTAGTTTAGATACATCAGATGTTAAGTCACTGATACTTGTACCACCACCTTCATCTATTTCTATATTGAAATCATCAGGGTCATTGGCTCTTGCAACAGGAACGCTTTCTGCAGTGTCAAACTCAGCTGCCGGTCTTGGATTTCCTTCATCAGGTAAGGGTTTTTTGTATTGTAGTTGAACTGGATCTCCATACATATTATCTGGGCTATTATATTCAACTCTAATAGCACCTTCGTCTAAATCTCGTGTAACTGTTACCATTTCATCATCACCTATTTTTGTTGCATGAACAATTTCTCTGTCCTTCGTTGCAAATTGTTTAGTAACATCATCACCTTCTTTAATAACTTTATTTACAAGATCATCAAACCATACTGGTTTACCTGCAACATTAGGTGTTACAATTTTTGTAGCTATTGGTTTACCTGCTTTAAATAAACTTCCTAGTCCAGCTTTAGCTGCACCGATACCTGCAGCTGCTCCACCAAGTAACTTCATAAACGCACGACGGCCCATGGCAAAGTTTTGTCTCTCACCCAGTAATCCTGCAACACCGCCGTATGCAAAATCTTCTGGTTCATCTATTTTAACATAGTCAGATCTTTTTAAAGGTTTAGATTTGTAATCTGCTATATTTTTTGTTCTTAAAAAATCAAACATATTTTGATTACCACCTAAGTCTTCAGTAATTTTTATAGCTTCCAACGCATCTTCTTGATCTTGTAAAGATTTTTTTAACAACTTATAATTAGAATGAGTTGTTGGAACCATTTCTTTATTTTTTCTATTAATTGTATTTAAAATTCGTTCTCTTTCTTTTTTTATAAACTCAGAACCTGTTGCAGCAGTTTCACCATATATATTTTTTGCATTAGCACCAAAAAATTCTGGTTTATCTAAAGAAGCAGAATAATTTACTTCTACATCAATATCACGACCAAGAGGACCCATGTCTTTTTTTTCTTTAACAGGACCTCTAAATTTTTTTAATTCTTCTGCAAACGGTTTACCAAATTTTGCTTCAATAACTTGACCTCGTTTACCAAATAATGCTTCTGTAATACCTCTACCTTCAGGACTGTCTGCTGAAATAGCTTTAGGTGCTTTAGGTTTATTCATTTCAAGCATATATCTTATTTCTTGTTCAGACAGCTTATCAAGATCTACACCTTGTCTTTTTGCACTGTCCACATATTTAGCATATTTGTTCATGGCAATCTTTCGAATGTCTGAACCAATAGACATAATTCCAGAGGCTTTGCCCGAACCTTTAGCTGCTTCTTTTAGTAATAATCTTTTAAGTATGCTTATGCCTGCCATTAATAATAATTCCTTTTTATAGGCGTTGTTTTTTCTTCTACATAATCTTCAGGGTGTTTGATTAAACCGCCTTGTCTGAATCGCATCACAGCCATAGTCATAGAATCGACTAAGTCGTCATGATCACCGTGTGGGAATGCAGCGCATTCCTCGATTACCTCTTCTGAAAATTTCTGATCTGGCGCCCATATCATACCAGACTCAAAAAGAGGGGCCACAGTGTTAACTCTTACGTGTTTATCATTTCCTCTTGAAGGTGTAAAGTTAATAACTGGGATATCCATTTGTCTTAATTCGTAAGTTAATGGCAATCCTGATGCTTTAGCTTCAACAATTACTGATTCTGGATTCCAATATTTATATTGTTCTAGTGCCTTTCTTCTAAGTTCAGGGAACTCGAACCGACCTTTTATAGCATCTAATAGTATTAAATTTGCTCCTGAGTCTTCATCTGGAAAGAATATACCCCAAGTAGTAATAGCAGAGTAATCCGCTGTTTCTTTTTTCATGAACGCTGTGTCATAAGATTGTATAATATGTTTTAATGGTGGGATTGTATCACTATCCCATAAACGCCACCACTCACGTTTAATTAATGCACCTTCTTCAGATGTAGGATTTTGCATCCACTGTGCATTCCATTTTGCAGTGGGTAGTGTTGCTTTAACTTTTTCTAACTCGTCTATGTTCCAATACTCTGGCCATATAGGTTCTGAATGAGTTCCTTGGTCCAAGATCGCTGGAAACTCGATCACTTCCCACTGATCTGCTTTTGCTTCTTTTTGATGAGCAAGTAATTGACCTGTTAAATCTTTAGTACTCCATCTTGTCATTACACAAATAATTTTACCACCAGGTTGAAGACGTTGTCGTGGTCCTGATGTATACCACTCGTAAGCATTTTCTAATGCAGTTGCTGATAATGCATCTTGCTCAGAATGCGGATCATCAATTATTAATAGGTCAGCACCCCGTCCAGTGATTGCTCCACCGACCCCAGCGGCAAAGTATTCGCCGCCTTGTGCTGTTTCCCACCTCCCAGCGGCTTGACTATCTTCACGTAAAGTTGTTTCAAAAATTTTTGCATACTCAACACTATCAATTAAAGTTTTAGCCTTACGACCAAATCTAATTGCAAGTTCTCCTGTGTGAGTTGCTTGAATGATCTTGAGTTTTGGATTACGGCCCACCATCCACGCTGGTAACAAGTAAGATGCAAACTCTGACTTAGTGTGTCTTGGTGGCATATTAACAATTAATCTATTTATCTTACCTGTTGCAAGGTCATTAAATTTTTTTGCAATATGTCTATGGTGCGCGCCTTCAACAAACTCGGGCCAAACACATTTTACAAAACTTAAAAAATCACTTTTAGCTTTATTCTGTATTTTTTTTTCTGCATGCATAACCTGCAATCTTTTAAAAGTTTTTCTAACATCTGCAGGTAGTTTACTAATATCAACTTTATTTAAATTCATAAAATTTTTTTAAAATTTTTTTGCACCATCTTAGGTGTTCAAAACAAATTTACCACCATTAACTCTCTAAATCAAGCAATACAACCTAAAGTAGTGGGACCCCTTTTATATAAAAGGTGTATAGGGTCTTATGTTTTTTTCTATATTGGAATTGGGTTTGGTACCTCTATTGATTGTGTGGGGGTGGGTGTGTGTGACCCTACAGGGTCACACATGTATGTAACTCGGTTAGTCTAGCAATGTCATATATGCTTTAGCATTCATTCTACTAAACTTGTTTAATTTTTTTTGCATTGTATCGTATTCCTCGTCCAACTCTGCTTCTTTGATCTCAATGTATAACTTGTGTTCTTCTCGTGTTAACATCTCCGATTGACCTGAGAAAGGATTGGTTGTCTTAATCTTTGTATCAAGTTTAATGTTGCCCTTATCATCTGCCATCTGCTCTAACTCCTCTATTGGTAGGTTCCACCATGCTACATTGTTTGTCATATTATTACTCCTGTATTTGTTATAGGATTATCCTAGTCTAGTTCGGTTCTATTGTCAACTCTTTGAATTGAACTATTTGAATAAGGATTACCATGATAGTCAGTATGTTTACTAGTTACTTTCTCATAACCCCCACTCTCTCGTCTGTGTCTGATAAACTCAATCGGTCGACCATGTTCAATGTTTTCCATGTTAACTGATAGCCATTGCAACTTGCATGTTTGACTACAAAAATATTTATCTGATTCTAAATAATAGCTAGTTTCATCTATTTTTGCATATGCATACCGACCACGAACCACTCCTCTAGATTTTAAAAACCTGTCCTGTGTAGTTTTTTCATGGCACGTTGGTCCTTGGCAAAAATGTTTATTCGGCATTTTTATTCTCCTTTATTCTTTCTTCTGTAATAATTCCAATATTACCTTGGTCATCATTATCCTCTTTGTATCTATCCATAGTTCCAACAATCTTATGCAATCGTTCAATAGATTTTTCTAGAGTTTTAATTCTATCCTCTAAAAATTTAAATTTCTGTTTTTCATATCTTTCAGCTTTGTTCTGGTCATGTACTTCAAAGTGTTCTTCATGTAGTTCTGTCATTATATTAATACTCCTATTGTTATTAATGTCATGAATACTACAAAGAATATCCAAATCATTGCTATTTCTTTAATTGTCATTAGTACCTCACTTTCCAACTACCTTTGGCAGTTCTATATTCTTGTTTATCCATATCAAAATAAGTAATTAATTTTGCACCCATTTTACTAGTCCAATATCTACACTTATCTGTCCACTTGCCCTGTCTTGTTATGTGTTTTTTATCCTTATTAGAATAATAAGTAATTGTAAATGTTGTGTTGTTTTCCATGTTGTGACCTTTCTTCTGTATGTTAATAAGGTTATCCTATCATCAGTAGGATAACCTTGTCAAGTCTTAGTTTATGCTTTCTTCGTATTGTTTTCTAGCCAATATTTTTGCTTCTCTTGTTTGTGTTTTATTTTTCATTCCTTTAATCATACTTGCTAGATTAGTAGGGTTGTAGATTACAAGACCTGTTGAGTTAGTTCTAATTAGTTCTGCTTCATCAACTTGTATTCCAAGCTCAGTAGCCAACTCAATACCCTCAGATAAATATCTGTATGCTTTCAAACCAATTTTTAATTGATCGCATTGTTTTTGAATTGTATCGATCCATGATTGGTGTTTCGATACAACATTTGCTTTTGCAACTCGCCATTGTTCAAATTGTTCGTACTCATTTTTAGTACAAGCAATAGCACGTGAACGACAATAAGAAGTTCCAATTACATCAAGATAGTATGGGTTATTAAAATCTCTTTCCATACCAATAGCATTGTCATCACTATTATAGCGACTACCACTATGTCCTAATGCTTTCATACATTCTTCAACATGCTTTGTTTTATGTGGATTGTCTTTGTTTTCATTTTGTTGTGCATAGATATCAGGGTTGCAATCTTTTGCTTTTAGTTCTTCTCGGTAATATGCAACAGCAAATTTTTTCCCCTCATCACTTGAATACTCACTACCATTTAAATTGCCAAATAAACCAAAATCAAAATGTGATTTTGTTTCTTTTGTATCGCCATCATCATCAACATCTTCCGAGTGTGCAAAGTAAAAACATTTATCTTTGGCAACAACATCACAAGGTTGTCCATACTTTTTTTTGAAGTGTCTTAATGTTGCAACATCATCAACAGGATAAGACCTCTCAACAACTTCTTTTGCAAGATCGTGTGCAACAACATAATGTTTGTCAACATCTTCTCTTGATTGAAGATATGCTTCTCGTTCTTGCGTGTCCTCATTCTCAAACGTGTGTTTGATCTTATTAAAGAGTTTGTTTCTCAACTCAGTATTCATACGTATTTTTGACATTTTTACCTTTCTATTTTTTATTTGCATTTAATTATAATTAACACTTGACAATAGGATAGTCAAGTATTATATTTGATATTCAGCTTCATTTGTAGATTTATCGCTGAACATAATTATAAATCTACGGGACAACTTCTGGTTGCGTTATCTTAATAACCTTTCAGTTACAAGTGAGCAACTAGAACTGATCCCTGATCCACTGGGAAACCACAGAGAAAACTGTGCCGGTGGATCTGGGATCAGTTATTATTGACTGTGAGAATAAACACTAGAACACGGGTTAAGCTTTCGGAGGTGGCCTCTTCTAAGTCGGTTAATAAGGACAAGCACCGACCCCGCGTAGCATAGTGACTGATCAACAGAATTTGAAAGCTCAAGGGCGTCCAAGTCTAGCAGTAACTGCATTCCTCTGTACGTTAGCGATCATGGGTAAAACCTAGCAACCTGGAGTTTGGCTGGCCGCTAGTACGTCGACGGAACGCGGCTGGTTTCATATGAAATAAAATAAAAGCTTCAAGCTACAAGCAGCAAGCTTGACAGCTGGTACGGGATAATGTAGGATGTATTTAGAAAGGATATATTATGGAAATAGATTATAGAGATGAAAATATGAAAAGAATAGCGGACGCCCTAGAAGAGATTTTGCGTTTAGTTAAAGAAGATCAGGAGAGATCAAGAAAATATATGGAAGAAAAAAAAGATGAGTAAAAAAAAATGGGACAAACTTCCACTGATGACGTGGAAGTTTACAATGTATAAAGAAGATGAAAAAGGCAATCAGAAATTCTATGAATATACTGGTGATCATGCATTCTGCACTGAAGGTATAGATGTGGAAGATTTAAATGAAATAGATGCGGAGGATGCATGAGTAGGAGACCAGGACTAGAACTGCGCAAGATTTTAATCTTGCATGCAGCCTGGCTCAAGGCCAACGGTTATCCGGAGCAGCAAGCTCAAAGCTGCAAGCTCCAAGCTCAAAGCTACAAGCAAAGAGCCGAAAGCTTGACTGCAGCCCGTAACTGTGTTATAGGATAATAAAGGAGAAAGATATGAAGAGAATTAAACACAACGACTTAACACATTATTTTATGACGCCGCACGAACATTTGCCGGAGTCATACCTGGCCAGCTGTGAAGAGTTTTTTAAATGGTTAAAAGATTGCAAGCGCACCGGGTTCCAAGCTCCAAGCACCAAGCCAGGCCGCAAGCTTGACAAGAAAAAATTATAATGTTATAGAGTCCTATAAATTAAAGGATAAAAAATTATGAAAGTAAAAGACGCATTAAAAATTACAGACTCATTCACAAAGACCAGCAAAATGCCTGGCCTATCTTACAGCTTGCCGGCATGGGAATGCAAGACTGGCTGGAAGCTTGCACAAATAGAAGGCACGCCCTGCTTTTTTTGTTATGCCAAAAAAGGAAACTATACAAGATACCCAGCAATCAAAGCTGCACAGTACAGAAGATTAAAAGCAATTGATCATCCGGACTGGGTCCAGGCCATGGCTGCAAGAATTAAAAAATTAAAATGGTTTAGATGGCATGACGCCGGAGATGTCCAGAGCAGCAAACATATGCAAGATATCCTGGAGGTGTGCAGATTAACACCGGACACAAAACACTGGTTACCGACTCAAGAGCGCCAGTTCCTGCCAGCTCCTGAAGATGTTCCAGCTAATCTTGTTATCAGACTGTCAAGATCCAAGATCGACGGCCCTGTGAGCAAAGCCTGGACGCATGAGTCTAGCGTTGTTACAAAAGATTCAAAGAGCTACGGCGCAACAAGTGTATTGTGTCCATCTTCACAACAAGGCGGAAAATGTCTTGACTGCAGACAGTGCTGGAATAAAGAGATAAAAAATGTTAGTTATTGGAAACACTAATATGTTCGAATTTAAACATCCAAAGTATTATAAAAATTTGCGTAAGCTAGCTAGGTTACGCAATAGGAACCAGGCCATTAGTCGAGGAGACGCGACGGCGGCTGGAAGACGTGCGCCTGGGACCGGCCTCAAGCTTGGAGAGATGGACATTGCCAGCTCCAAGCCTCAAGCACCAAGCTCAAAGCCTCAAGCTCCAAGCTTAGAAAAAAAATCATAACAAGCATCAAGCCCTAAGCTACAAGCGTCAAGCTTCAAGCCCGAAGCTTCAAGCTCCAAGATTCTTGAACCACGGTACATTTGAAAACGATTAACGGCTCTTGGACCAAGGGCCTCTGCTAAGATAAATGTATTGTTAGGATGTTTAATATGCCATGAGATTTGGTGTGGTGAGAATCGAATTTTTATACCCTTGGTTACTTTTAATTCTACTGTGAAAAAAGTGCCAAAAGTATTGTATCCCAACAGATCAGGCGTACCTAAATTGCTAAGATTTTCCAATCTATTCCAAACAATTTTAGGCGTTGCCTTAACTAGTTTTTTGTGTAATTTAGACTCTGGTCCCACCTATTTTTTAGGGGTAACAGTGTCATTCTTTTTTGACGTTAATGACGCCAACATTCCAATTATAGAAGCAACTTCTCCGTATGGTCTTGTCCATAAATATTGCAATAATTGTTTTCTTTGTTCTTCTGTTAGTTCAAACATATCTTCTCCTTCCTAATAATCTTTCATTACACCTGGCGGTAATATTAATCTTCTATCTCTTTGTGGTTTTAAAACTAATCTCAAACCTTGTTGAACACCTATTATGTTATTTTCTTGTACTTCCATTCTTCTAATCTCTTCAAGATAACCATCGACTTCAATATATATTCTAGCATATTGAACTGCATTACCTCTTCCCTTACCATCTTTTAATTTATCGGTAAAACTACCTAAAAATTGTTGTAAATCTTTAACTAACATTATTTACTTCTTACATTAAAATAATCATTTACTTGTTTAGCAAGTAATTTATTATCCCTTTTAAGTTCTTCATTCTGTTGAATTTGTTCACCCATTAATTGTTGATGAGATTTACCAATAGCAAGTAATTCATTAATACGTTGTCTCAATTCATGTATTAATTCATCTTTATCTTCTATTTGTTTAGATAAATCTAATTCTCCTCGATCATCTTTCATATTGACAATATAGGATAGTTACCTTAAATTGTCAATATGGGAGTTCCAAAAAGATTAACAGAAATGCAGAAAAGATTCGCAGAATACTTAGTATTTAACGAAGGTAGAACTACAGGTGCGGATGCAGCAGTTGCTGCAGGATATAGTGAGAAAAGAGCTAGAGTTGAAGCATCAGAATTACAAAACCCTAGATTGTCACCATTAGTAGTACAATACATAGGTGCATTAAGAGAAGAAAAACTTAAAAAATATGAAGTTACTTACGACAGGCATGTAGCAGAACTTGGTAAAATTAGAGAGGCGGCTTTGAAGAAGGGTGCTTTTTCTGCTGCGACCAACGCAGAAAAGAATCGTGGCATGGCTGCAGGATTATATATAGACAGAAAGATAATAAAAACAGGCAAACTAGAGGACCTATCAGAGGAAGAACTAGAATTAAAAATGAAAAAAATATTAGATGATTACGCACCGATTCTGAACGCGAAGCAAGTTGAGGCATTACCAAATGAAGTTAATGAATCCGAGTTATCTTCTTCACACAAGAAGTCGGAAAAACAGAACGTTCCGAAAAATGAATAGAGCCATCTGATTCTACATCATAACCAGCAAAAATTCTTACAGTTTCATCATCTTTACTAAATAACCAACCTTCACTTACAGGTGTTGCTAATTTCATATCTTTAAACTCCTTATTTGTACCCCAACCACCCTCAGTAATGATATCAATCCAATCTATACGCACACGTTTATATGGAAATGGTACATGTTGTTTAACAGTTTTTGGTTTAGTGTAGCTATTTATTCTTCTGGATTTTTTTTTGGATTTCATATCTTATATTTAGCATATATAGGATTATTTCACAGATCTAATTAAAAAAATTTTCTTCTCGCGCGCGTGAACCGAAAATTGATAAGTACATTATAAAGTGTACCAAAAATAAAAAGTGTACCAAAAAGTGTCCCATAAAAGCCCTTATTTTATGCTGAAAAACAGTCAAAAGTACACTTGGACACTTTATTTCCGGAAGAAATTTTTTTTTTTTTTAAATCTGTCACAGAATCTTATGTGACGTTTTTTCTGCCTTATTTTTGACATAATATTTCCTCAATACTGCCACTTTGTCCTCAGCTTCAGCAATAATTTGTAATAATTTGTCAACTTCACCAGTAATATCGATGTGTTCTGGTATTATTATATTATTCTCATTAAACGATTGTATCTTGTACAATGCATCTTCTATCACAGCTTCATATCTCTTTAGAAGCGTTCTAAACAACATATCATTCATGATCTTCGTACTCCTTTATTAGTTTTTCTGATGGATGCCACACGTCAACTGCTGAATGACATTTAGGACATGATAAATTACTAACAATATCGTAATCCTCATTATCTTCAGTGTCGTGATCTCCACCCCATATTAACTCTGCATCACAGTGCCAACAGTTCATTTTGTAAAGTCTTCTTCTTTCATGTTTGTATTAGCTTTCTCTTTCTCGTCGTGTATCAGTTCATGGTACATGTCAAGTCGTTTTAGAAACTTATGTTTCCATTGTCTTAGTTGAAGCCCTTCGATTTTGAATTCTTGATAATATAAGTCAGGCGTGCATACCATGATAACTCCTTGTTGTATTTTGGAGTTATAGACATAGTCGTGGGCCATGGCGTATGCTGCGATTTGCATAAAATAATCTTCGATCCATTCTTCCCTCTTCGGACGATTACTTTGCTTGAAGTCAACAATGCTTTCCATGCCATTGTGTGAGCATATAAGGTCTGTTGAACCTGCGTATAAACCCGGATAATGTAACGTAACTTCGGACCCGTAATACTCTTCCACTGGCGCAAGACCAATCTCAATAATTTTGTCGGCCATGGGCTTCGCCTCTTGTCCGATTGCTGTAAGATCATCGTACCCAGTTCCGAGTACATAATTCTCCAGGAATTTATGCATACTTGTTCCCCGTTTACTAGATAAATTCTTGATTCGTTGTGCTTCTTGTTCACCTACTTTAGCTTTCCAATCTTTTATAAATTGTTGATTTTTTGTAGCGCCTAATATCGTAGTCACACTAGGAAGTCTAGAATTATTTATGTCATAGACCCTGGTCCCTGATTCGTGGTCCGTGAGCTGTTTACCAGTGATATAGTTGTATTTATTAGATTTCTTTATACCTTTAAGTCTATCCAAAGCATGATGCTCCTTTATATCTTCATCACTCATCATTTGACACTCTTCTTATTTTCCCAGATATTATTATTAAATACCTTAATCAAACGAGATATTTCAACCTCATACTCCTTACCATGTTTATCTTTAAACCTAACCTTACAATCATCAACAGGTAACTTAGTAGTTCCATAAAGTAATACTATATCATCTTTTTTCATCTCGCTCCTTTTTATTACGTTTAGATTGTTCATAACTTTCTTTCAATTCATCTTGTTCTTTCTTACCATATATTTCATCAAAATTTTTTCGATAAGTATTAGATACAATTCTAGACTTACCATCCCAATTAAAATTTCTTTTATCCTTTTCCATTTTTCTTCTTCATTTGATTTAATTTTAATCCATCAATCACATTCCCTGATACAGATACTCTAATACAATCACTTTTATAAGGGTATACCCAATGTTTTAAGTACGCAGGGAATATATACATATCTCCTTCTTCAGGAAAAAAACTATGATTAGAAATAGTATAATCTTCAGCTTGACCATACAAAAAAGTTATACCACCAGGTCCAGCAGATAAACCATCATACTTTTCATTCTCTTGTTTTAATTCTTCAGGTACCTTTAAATATATAACAAACGATAATGCACCACCGTGTGAGTGAGGTGGGTTAAACTCATCTTTCTTTTGAAAGTTACACCATAGTTTTTCTAAAAAATATTTAGAATCTTGTTTTATATCTTTACGCCATTGTTTTAATGCATGATTATATAAAGTGAACATACTATTAAAAAACTCTCCGAATTGATCTTTGTCTTTTATATGTAATTGTTCTTTCAATACACCAGCTAATTCTTCGTTGGCACTTTTTTGTGATCCAATCGCTGCAACGTATAATTTATCTAATATGGGTTTTTGTAATTTAGTATGAACCACACACGGTCCCCAATGTAACATACCAAATTGTGTTCCTTTATCTGTCATTCGAACATCATCTTCTTTTTCATTTTATATTGATCTAAGTTAATAATATCTGCACTTTTTTCAAATTCTTTCCTAGCATAGTGTTCTAAAATTTTTTGTATCTTAGGCAATTTTACATGTGCCCAAGGCCAAATTAAACAACACACATAGTAAGCGTCACGAAATGTGCAACGCCATTTGTATTGTGGAAGATAAGGTGTACCATCTTTACGAGTGCCTTTTACTTTTTTAGGTCTAAGTGTACCTACACCTAACACTTCATGTACCCATATCAATACAGATTTATCGGTCATAGCTATCTCCATGCTAATGCGAATAGTATTTGCTGTTCTGTACCCCTTACCATTATGTTTTTTCTTTTTTTCTATTTTTCTTTTAAAATTTACACTACCTTCACCATCAAAAAGACCGGCAATATATGCTTTATCTGTATCAGCAATCATTGATTTCCTTGTATCAATGCTCTGCCTACAGTAGTCCAAGGATTGAGATCAAAGTTTTTAGTGCAACTTGATATCATCACCTGTAACAGGATCAACATCAGAATCAGGCTGAATAATTTCGGGCTCATGTACATAGAATTCTCCTTCCGAATCACATTCCCAACATTGATGTATGCTTGGTTCATGATCTTCTTTTATTATTTTAACAAAACCATTGCCATTACAAACAGGACATATGGCTTTGTGTACGCTATATTTTTTTAATTTGGCCATTTAACTTCTTTGCTTTTTCATTTGCTAACGATTCAATTGTTTTAGATATTGATAATTTTGCATCGGGTAATAAAACCTTCGACAATGAGATCAAAACCTTATATGTTTCATGCGGTAACGAAACATTTCTGTATTTAGTTATATCGGTCATTTGTTTCCTTTCATTTAATAATGATGATAATATAGGATTATATCACGGTTTGTCAACATGAAAATAGTATTAATTTTATTTATGTGTAGTTATGTAACAAATACTTGTCTACCCCCACATCAATTTTCAGAAAGTTTTGATGATATGTATAGTTGTATGATTGCAGGATATGAAGAATCTCAAAAAAAAATGAAAGAAGTAGGCAGAAAAGAAATAAATAATCATGAAATTTACATAAGATTTTTGTGTGCTCAAGAGGCAGAAACAAATACTTGATAATATATTAAAAATGTGGTAAGCCAAATTTCTTACCTTTAATACCTATCCTATCTTCTCTCTCTTTAGGATAGGTCCGTGATTTTTTTTATCTGCACATGCATCCAATCATACTAGTGCCATCATTCATAATATGTAAATTTAACGTATCAACATAACCTGTTAATTCTAATCGTAAAATATCACACATCTCCATGCAACTTAATGGTGCCAATAAATGTATATGTTCCATCATCTGCTTTGACACAGGAATTAATTGATACAGTCCGTCGTTTAATATTATTAGTTCCATCAGCCCAATCCTTTATAAGTTTATACCAAAGAGTTTTGTATTTAGGATCCTTAGTTTTATCCCACATTTTAGCAGCATGATCAATCTTCTGGAGCGTCATTATGTTTTTTTCTTCCCCACTTAATTGTTTTATCAAAGTTTTTAGCTTTAATATCTATAACAGGACCATACTTTCTCCAATTTTCACTAATTAAATTTAGTTCTATTAATAGTAAAGACCATTGTTTTTTAGATATGTTATTTATTTTTATGTTTATTTCTTTCATGTTTTAAACATAGGATATAAAAGGATTATTGTCAACCCTTATCTTCCTTGACCACGATATTTTTTGTAGCTTCTGCGTTTGTGTTTGTTCATTTTACAAAGACTTGGATTTCTACCTATACTTGTTTTGTGAAATATAGGTTGATGTTCTACTTTCGCGTATAAACCTTTAGCTTTCTTGGCCATCTATGCTTATTTCTAGTCTTATTTTATCTTTATTTACGTTTGATTCAACAGGTATATAACTAATTTTACCATTAATATGTTGTTCTAAATCACTACCACATGTTGTGCATCTAAAATGATCAGACGCAATACTTATTAATATAACGTCAAAATTGCAATGTGGACATGTGCCATTTACTATTTCTGTCTTAAATACTGTGCTTTTCATTATTGAGATAATGGATTGCTTGTGCTTACTTTTATTTCTTCTATTTGTACTTTAAGTAATTCTATTTGTTTTTCATTAATTAACATTTTAGTGTGACTATGATCAGTATTTACCAAACTTTCTAATGCAGTAACTTTTTCTTCGATTACTGCTATTTGTGCAGAGTGATCAGTAGTAGATCTATTTTCTAATACACTAATTTTTTCTGTAAGTTTGCCATAAGTTGCAAACCCACCACCTATTGCAACTACTGCTGCAATTAATGCTGCTATTCCTGCTAATTGATCTTTAATATTTTTCATCTTTTAATTACTTTTTTTAATACTTTAGCTTGACCTGCGTGTGTTTTAGACGCTTTCTTCAAACCTTTAATTACTTTTTTTATTTTGTTTTTTTTATTCTTATCCATTTTTTAATACCTCTAGTTCTATTAAAAGCTGTTGTTTTCTAGAATTTATTTCTCCTAGTTTACGTGCTTTGATCTCCATCTTATCATTTTGAATATAACTTGCAAGAGTCTTATCTGAATAAATTAACCTATTATCTATAAGATTTAATTGATCTAAATATATGTCTTTTGGTGCATAAAAAGCTACATTATACGAGTCTAGGGACAATTGATTATCTACCATTGCATCCATTTTTAATAAATTTTTTAGTTGTAAATTTTTTAATGGATTCTTAATCTTTTCATCTACCTTAGCCATCATTACTTTTAATTCAGGTTTAACAGTTTCTTTCGATTGTACTTTTTTTTGTTCGGTATTATTTTGTTTTGAAACAACGGATGTTGTAGCATTCTCGCTAGTAGATTTCTCTTCTTCAGGTTCTTTACTTTCTTCTTCATTTTTAGTTTCTACCATACTCTTTTCTTCTTTAACAGATTCTTCTTTTGGTTCTTCTTTAGGTGCTGTTGCCATTTTCATTGGTCCTTGTTCCGTGGGCTTTGATTCTTCTTCCTTAGTAGGTGGTGCACTCATCATAGGTCCAGTTGCCATAGCTTTAGGTTCTTCTTCTTTAGGTGCTTCTTCTTCCATTACAGGTTTACTTGTCATTGCAACAGGTTCCTCTTCTTTCATTTCTTCCATTAATTCCATAGGTGGTGGAGGTGGTGCTAATTCTTCCATTACTTCCATAAAAGACATCTCTTCTTCTTGTATCATTGCAACCATTTCTTCTTTTAATGTTTCAATAGGCATTTCTTCCATTACAGGAGCAAACATTTCTTGAACCATTGGTGCCTCCATCATAATAGCTCCAGTTGAAGTAGAAGCTACTTCAATCGTCATACCTGTTTCTTCTATACTAAGTTCTACTCTAGCTCCTTCTTCTAAATTACCTGATGCAAAAAACTCTTCTTCAATCATAGATTCTAGTCCAGATATAATGTCATAGATTTCATTTTCTGTAAGTTCTGTTGTGTTCAATGCTTCGTTAATAACTGTTCTTTCTTCTAGTGTTAATGGTTCGTGATCATCTATTGGAAAATCTAATAGTAGTTCTGCACCTAAAAGATTAGGTCCTCGTAAAGCTGATGTACTTTGTTGCCCATCAAACCCTTGCCAGTACCATTCATAACTAGCACCACCCGTACCATTCCAAGTTAAACTATCTTCAAACTTTGCACTGTTTGCATTATAACCTGCATCATTGAGTCTTGTAGTTGTCATCTCTGCTAATGTATCACCGTTCGCATCTTTAATTTTTAAATGAAGAACATAGCTGTCATCAGCACCACTTGATTGACCACAACTAAAAGAACTTGATCCATCTTCACAGTTTTGAACTGTAAAATAAGAATTTAATATTATTCCACCATCTAATTTATTTTGTGTTGCAGTGTATGTTGTGCTAGATTCTGTACCTGTTACACCAACTAAAGTATCTCCTGCTGATACTTTCATGTCACGACTTGATTCTAACTCTCCATTAAATGCTCTACCACAATGGCCATCGATTGTTGTGCCACAAGTTATAGTAAATCCGTTGTGTGTAGAATTGTTAGATAAATTACCTGTGCCTGAGTTTACACCATCTAAATTATGGTTATCCATATTAGATGAAGTTGTTCCTGCGTTTGGTAATATGTTTGTAGATGTAGCTGTATCGTTTTCTGCTTTAGCTGAAAGTATTACTAATGTTAGTATTAAGAATGCGTATAACCATTTCATTTTTTTTTCATATAATGTTTAGAGGGTTCGTAATCCCATTTTTTACCGTGGTGACCTCGTACATCCGCATACCACATTCTTAGTTTTACAATCCATTTTCTTACTGGTCGAGGCATTATTTAGGTGATTCCCAGTTTACTGGTTTTTTCTTTGGTAAAAGAACTTCTTTTTTAATTTCTTTATCCATTTTTTCTAATTCTCTTGTCATTTCTTTTTCTGCTTTTAAATCAGCTTTTTTTCTATCAGTCATACGTTTAACGTATGTATTATAATCTGGTCTTTCATGACCATACTTAGCCCACAATGCCATAGCTTCTTTACCAATTTTGCCATCAATAGGACAGACAGTGCCGGCTTGTTCCATTGCTTCAAACACACGCTCATCTTGGCAAAGAATTGCAACAGCTGCTACACGCATACCAAAATCATTTAATATTCTAGATAGTTTTAATCGTTCACAATTTTTATCAATAAAATGTTTTCCACCACTGACACCAATACCAAATGTTTGCACACCTATTGATGCACCTGTGCTACATACATCTTGTGTCATAGAATTATATGATGGAGCTGATGCAGATGGTGGTGCAGATTTTATATTACTGTTAGATGTAGAATTTGTTGTTGTGTTAGAAGATGATCCGGACTGATAAGTCGTTGCTCCTCCTGTATATCCACCTTCAATACTTGTATTAGAACCACTTACGTTTGTTTGTGTTTCTGCAGAAAAAGATGGACCACCAAACAATGCTAGTAAAATTAGTAATATAATTAATATACCTGTAAAATGATAATTCATAAATTTACCCATAGTATTTTATTTCATTTTCAAAAGACATGTCTGTTGCATAATCTTTTTCTTTTTCGTAAGTTCTTTTGCATTTGCAATTATTGCACGCACATGATCCATATTCGTCTGAATGCAGATCTCCATCGCAGTGACAATCGTGATGACAATTTTTACATTTTGTCATTTAGCAGCTTCTACACATATAGGACAAGATTTTTTATATCTTGAATGTGTATTGCATTTAATTTTTTCAATTACAGGTTCAACTGTAGAAACTTTTGGTTCTGGTGTTTCTGGTGTTTCTTCATGTAAAACTACAGGTGGATCTTTTTTTTCACATTTACAAAACTTACCAAAAATTTTTTCTATTAATTTTTTAATCATTTTTCTTTTCCTCAATTTCGTAAAAGAAATTGTCAGTGTCTTCAGTTTTCCACTGTCCTGTATCTTCTACATTCCATTCGGAAGTTTGTACCTTCCAATCAGGTATCTCATCTTTTACTGTAAAAGATGGTATATCCCATATTATTCTATTATTTGGCTGTGCCGCATAGTTGCCGTCATCTAACGCAAGTATGTGTGCGCACTTATGTTCGTGCGGAATCTCTGAATGATCAGTATCTATTATATTACTCTCTGGATGTGCAAAGTCAACCGTGAATAAATAGGATCCGTGATGCCATTTCTTATCTTTTCCTATATATTTACCAGCTTGTCCGTCTAAAATATCAAAATTAGTAACACTAGGGTAATAAGAAAAACAATTCCACAATTCCAATTCATCAAGTCTTTTGGTTGGAACAGCTTCCGGTTGAAAACCACGTTGAATAAAAGCTGATATGGGGAGACGATAAAAGACAGCACCGTTTTCCATGATGGCATGGAAAAGGATTGGCCTTCCCGTGATTGAGGCAATAGCAAAGATAATGCAATCTTCAACTTCGCCATGATGTTTTTTAAGGTCATATAAATACTCCTTTTTTATTTGCGCGTATTGTACAGGAATATTTGCATTTAAGTAAGCCATAATTTATCATTTTATTTGGCCCCAATTAGGGCCAGATTCATAGTCTACCTTGTTAGGTACTTCTAAGTCAACAGCAGATTCCATAATTTTCTTTATCTTATCTGAATTGTTATCAACTGATATATCAAGTTCATCATGCACTTGTATATGTGGTATGATACCCTCTTTGTATAAATCAACCATAGCTTTCTTTGTCATATCAGCAGCTGATCCTTGTATCAATTTATTTAATGCTTTGTAAGTAAAAGCACGTCTAATTCCTGGTCCATGTTCTGCAAGTGCGTCTTCGTGATTTAATGCTTTGTGTATTCCAAATTGATTAGGTTCCCACAAATTAAATCTACATTTACGTCCAAGTAAAGTTCTAACTCTACCTTTGTCTTGGGCTCTACGCATTACACTTTCCATTAACATTTTTACAAATGGTACTTTGTCATGATAAGTTTTAAATAAATCTTCTGCATTTTCTTTAGATACACCCAATTCTGCCTGTAATTTATTTTTACCCATACCATAAAATAAACCTAAGTTTATAGTTTTTGCTTGTAATCTTGGTATATTAGCCATATCAGCAACAATTTGATGAAAGTCAGCTTCACCCTCGTTGTATGCATCTAATACATCATCAACACCATAGAGTTCATCAAGACTTGCATAATGTGTAACTAGACGTGGTTCTTGTTGTGAATAATCAAAACAACCCCAAGTACAATTTTCTTCTGGTATAAACAAACTTCTAATCCGTGGTCCAAGTTCCTTATTCCGTGCAGGAATTTGCTGTAAATTTGGATTGTTGTAACTAAATCTACCGGTTACTGTTCCTCCACTATCAGATCTAATTTGATTAATTTCTGCATGTATTCGTCCTTTATGTTGGTGTTTTATTATGGTATCAATAAAAGTAGTATGAGATTTATTTATTTCTCTTGCACGAGCTATTTGTTTTACTAATGGATGCGGATGGTTTTGCAGAAAGTTTTTAGTAAATGATGGAGAATTTGTTTTGGCAGTTAGGTCGTATGGTAGGTTTAGTTTTTGAAAAACTTTTTCTATTGAACGTGCAGCCCATATTTGGACATCTACTTGTGTGGCTTTTTTTATTTCTTGTAAGCATCCTTTTTCTTCTTCAACTAACTGTTGTTTTAATTTGTGAGCTGCTTCTACGTCTACACGAACTCCTAAAAAACGCATATCAACAAGGCAAGGAAAAAGTTCAGTCTCTAATTTAAATATATCTTCAACATCTTCAACATGCATTTGTTTTTTCATCTCTTGCCAAAGTTTAAGAGTTAACTTTGCATCTTGTTCTGCATACTCTCCTACATACATTGCAGGTAGTTTATACATTTCAGATTTAGGATCTACACCCCATAAATCTGCAGTTTCTTTTAATACAGCTTCGTTTTTACCAATTCCTACGTAATCACGACCTAAACTACCTAAATCGTATCTAAAGCGATTCTCGTCTACAAGAGAGCCAGCAATCATGGTATCTACGATGGTGCCATTAATTTTAAGCCCTGCAGCTCTAATAAAACATACATCGTACATAGCATTATGAAATATTTTAATTGCAGGTGTATTTAGTATATCTTGAAACCATTTAAGAACCATTTTAGAATCCATATTACCCCCACCTTCGTGAGCAATAGGATAGTATCCTGACCAACCCTCAACAGCTACAGCTATTCCAACCATTTTACTTCGGCCAGTAATAGAACCAGAACCAATAGTTTTTAAATCTGGATCTTTTGTTTCTAAGTCAATTGAAATTTCATCATACTTTGATAAATTTGGAAAGTCTTGTGGTGGTAGCCATTCGGTTTGTGGTTTAAATATTTTTTTAATCATAGTCCCTTTCTAAAATCATTTCTAAAAAATGTATTGCTTTCAAAATATCTTGTTTCTTTCCCTTGTCACGATGTCTAATTATATATTTTATAGCACAACCTTCAGGATATAGCAATTCATTCTCCACTACAAACTTACTTGGTTGAATTTTATATTTCTGATAGTGTGATCCTCCGTGTTGTTTATTCCAAACTTTTGATGTCATATGATTTTTTCCTTTGTGGTTCTATTATAAATAAATTGTTTTCCGTTCTTGTGCATGCAACATAAAACAATCTGTGTGTATCTTCTTGATCTTTTTCATAATCTATAAATGCTGCATTAGACAAGTCTGTTGTTACAACTACATTTTCTCTTTCATTACCTTTGACGCCGTGTATTGTAGACACACTTATTCTTGGATCTTTAGATAAATCCTCTCCTGATTTTTCTAGTTTTGATATTTTTTTTATGTCTTCATCTCCTAATTCATCTAATGCTTCTTGCCATTCTGTTTCTGTTTTTAAACCATACTTTTCTTTTAATGTGTCTATGTCGTAAAACTGATCTTTTATCATAACTTTAAATAATTCTTTATCCCAATTATCTTCAGTCATCTTTGCAAATATTTTTTTACAATCGTTAAAATGCATAGGCACACCTTTTTTTAATTCATTCCACTTCTGTATAATTTCGTATATGTTTTTAACTTTTGGTGTCGCATTTCTTCTTTGCCAATACACTCCTTTTTCATCTAACACATCACCTATATCTTTTAACATATAGTTTGCTGTTGCTAACACCAACCATTTACCATTTGTAAAATCTATTTCATGTAAACTTTGACAATGATTTACAGATCCTTCTTTATTTTTTGGATAATATTTTTTAGCTACTCTGTTTTTAACTTTATTAATAATTTTGTTTGCAAGATTAAAAGGTTTTAAAGGCACCCTGTGTGATTTGTCTAGTACTTCTCTTTTGCCTTCTAAATTTATAAATGTATTTACATGTGCACCATTCCATTTGTAAATGCCTTGATCATCATCACCTGCAATAAAAGAATCTGTAGCTGCGTCCTCTATTTTATAAACTAATTTCCATTGTATTAAACTTAAATCCTGTGCTTCATCAACAAAAATTACACGTAACTTTGGTGCTTCATATTTTTTTTTTATTCCTGTCTCTTCATCAACATGACCGTTTATAAACCTATCTATCATATCAGGAAAATCAATCAAACCATGTTCTATTTTATATCTTTCCAACTCTTCCGATATAATTTTTAATTTGTTTAAAGATATTTTTGGATTGTTTGTAAGATGATAATATTTAACAGGATTTATTTTTTTTGATCGTGCTACGTTTATAAGTTGTATATATGGATTTTTAGAATAAAATACACTATCATGATCTTCATCTTGTTGTGTGCCTTCTATTTCTATTCCCATCTTCTCTCCTAAATCTTTGTAATGTTTTTCTTTCATTACTTGATTTCTACTTAAATTTAATTGATTAAAACAAAATGAATGTAATGTTTGAAAGTATGGTAAATCATCAAATGATAATTTAAATTTATCCACTGCTCTTTGTTTACCTTCTTTTGCAGCGTTCTTACTAAATGTAAAATAACCAATCTTATCTGGTGGTGTGTTAGCTAAAAACTTTTCTACATGTTCAAGTAATGCATGTGTTTTACCTGTCCCTGGTGGACCATATATTATTGTTCTCATTAATAATTATCTTTTTTAAATGGTTTTTTTGTGTAAGTTTCTGGCCGTTTATCAAATCTAGTTATAACAAATACAGATAGTTTATGTTTACCTACGCGTTTAGTTGTGCAATTTAAATTATCTTTTAACATCTGTGATGTTCTTTGATATGGTACTTTCCAATGTTTTCTTAATAAATAATTGTGAAAGAAATTATCAAATACAAAGTGATGATAACCTTCTTTAGTATATGTGCCTCCGTTTTTTAAATCATCGTAATCATCTTTTTGTACTCTGTTCACACAATAATCTTCTAAATAATTTAATAATATATCTTTTGTGCCTGTGCCTTCTGCAGGTTCTGTTACTTCTGAATTTTCCAATAATATGTTTGTTAATTTTTTCCAATCATTTGTTTTTAATGTTGGTGGATTAAATCGTAGTTGTTTTACACATTCTTCTTGAAATAAACTTTGATTTGTTAAATGTTTTGCAGAGTCTAAATACAGTCTATCTCCATCTACATTCATGTAATAATATGGTTCTTCTAATGCAACAACTTGAAGGTCTGTAAGATTAGGAAAAGTTATTTCTTGTCCAATACCAAACTTTCTAGACTTACATAATTTTTTATCACACAAACTACACATTGGTTGATCATTACACTTATAACCCCAATCTTTTTTTTCGTGTTGTTTTGTTATAATGTTTACTTCTATATCTGACAAAGGTTGTGCCATTGCAGATTCATTAAATAAAATTAATTTTGTTTTCCAATTTTCTGGCCATTTAGATTTTGCATATACACCGTAATGAAATAATGCATTGTTTCTACCACCTTCTCCAACTTTGTTTTGAACCATAAGTTCTACACAAGGTGGACCATCAGAGTATGGTGTTTCCGGTCTTTTAACTTCTATTGTGCTGATGTCTTCTTGTTTATATCTTTCTTGTAATTTAAAAAAAGCATCTATACTAGCAGCTTCGCCGTCCTCAAGAAAGGCATATCTGGTTGTATTACTACAATTAAAATATGGTAAATTTAAAAAATTTCCTGTATCATCTTTCGATTTTAATTCTCGTTGTTTTGGAAAAACTTCTGATCCACCGTAACCTAACACAGATCTTATCTCATTAAGTTTGTCTTGCATTAAACTTGCGGATACATAGTCTTTTGTAAATAAAAATACATGTGCACCACCCGATTTTGATCTACAAACTATTAGTGGTAAATTAAATTGTTTAATTTTTTTTATAAGTTTTTGATGATCAAAACCTGCATAAGAATCAATATCAATGCAACCCCATTTACATTTATTATCATCATTAATTGGTATGACACCAAGACTGTTTACACCATCTAAATGTTTTTGCCATAATTCATCTGTAATTGGTTCTCTTTTAACAAAAGATTTACCTTTAATTTTTGTTCCATTACCATTTGATTCACCTACAATGGTAACACCATGTGCACGGTTTAATCCTTCAAATATATTTTTAAAGTTTTCTATCATAAATTAAAAGTGGGCGACTTCCACTCTCGCTTAGACGCCCACTACCTAGGATTCTAGTAATTTGATTTAGACTTTGTAGTATCTTCAGTTCCGTGTTTAACTTGCACATCACCTTTACCAACTTTATCAGCAAAAGATTTTGCAATTTGATAAGCACCTTGATCTAAGATCGGACCAACTTTAGACACTTCCCAACCAAACCATGTTCCTTTGTCGTTAGACATTTGAACAGTTTTTAAATTGTAAATGTGGCTATATGTTGGCGGAGTAAACAAACCATTTTTACCTTGCAACTTAATTCCCATCATAATGGAATTCCATTTACGACTAATTTTTAATTGAGTCGCTTTCATAGAAATTAAAGCTGTTTGTGGTGAATCACCTAAAACTACTACATAATGATTAGCAGTATTTTCTAAGTAATTACCATTAGGTAATCTATCTTTAAAAGATTTGTCACGCGTAGTTTGATTCATGATGTCTGAACTTGCTTCATGTATCGCTACAGGTGCACCCTTACCTTCACCTCTGTCTTGCCATTCTACATATTTTCTTTCGTAGAATACTGGCAACACATTTATTCCTTTAGCACCGTCAAAAACTTCGTTAGTGACTGTGTTAAGAATCATGCCTGGTTCTGCACCATCAACATATTTACCATCTCTTTTATTTACCTCTGGAGATAGTTGTCCTAATACTTTCAGAAAAGGTAAAGCAAGATCTTCTTGCGTTATATTCTGAGAGCCTTTATCTGCATCAGCTTCAAACATATTGACTGCTACTGCATTTTCTTTTTTCATTGTTACTTCATTCATGTTTATTGTTTCCTTTTTATTGTTGTCTTATTTCCAACGAATACGTTGAAAATTTCCGTTGGCATTTCTTTTCCTGCCTCAATACGCTCACGGACTAGCGCTTTGAGAGTCATGGGTTCAACCTTCAACTTTTGTGTTGGTTGAAACCCACGCTCTTCTGCAAGGTTGGCATAATCAGCCGCCTTGTTATCCTCGTTACGACCAAATGATACGGATATCTCATTTTTGATTATATCACCTAAGCCATTTTCACGAAGCCAGTTAAATGCTTTCTCTCTATTTGCAATAGAAATACTTGCACTATAATTTGGTTTAACATCTACCGAAGATCCATCCATAAGTTTAAGATGTGATAAACCCATCTCAGCCATCATAGTTGGAATTACTTCTCCAGATAAATGATCAAATTGTTTTTTTGTGTTTTTTAAATTATCTTCCTGCAGTTCTATTCTTTCTTGTAAAGAATTTAATTTTTCTACTTGATCTGCAAGTGACTGAATATTATCAGTCTTTTTCATTGTGTCTTGTTGGTCTTTTTCAAAATCAATCATTAATTTCTCCTTTCTCGTATAAATTAATTTCAATAGGATAATATTTTCTTTCTTGTTTATCCCATTTTAATAGATTGTATTTACCATTTGTAATATCAGAAACTATAGAACATGCAACACCTATGATTGCAGGATCACCTGTTAATAATAAATAATCTCCTTCTTTAAAATCTTTTAAACTTTTTCTTAATTTAAAAATTAAAGGACCTGGAGAAAATATTATTTGAGAAAATTCTGGCAATAGAAATTTAAGTTTTCCATATTGAGAAGCTCCTAAAATGTTTAATTTAGGATTACCCGCTTGGGTTCCTGGAATTTCTTGTATAACATAAACTATATTTTCTTTCATGCTTGACAATATAGGTGTTTAATATTATATTGTCAACTAGAAAGAAGAAAAATTATGAACTATAAATTTAAAACAAAACCGTATGCGCATCAAATGACTGCGTTAGAAAAGTCATGGAACAAACAAACTTATGCTTATTTTATGGAAATGGGTACAGGTAAAACAAAAGTATTAATAGATAATTTAGCTATGCTTTACGATAAAGGTAAGGTGGATGGTGCGTTAATTATAGCGCCTAAAGGTGTTGTAGGCACCTGGTATAGTAATGAATTGCCTTCACATTTACCAGGTCACATAGAAAATGTGACCGTATTATGGCAACCAAATATAACTAAAAAACAACAAGAAAAATTAGAATCTTTGTTTGAGGTAGAAACAGCTCTACATATTTTAATTATGAATGTTGAAGCTTTTTCTACAGCAAAAGGTAAAGATTTTGCAGAAAAATTTATAAGATCACATAGAACATTAATGACTATTGATGAATCTACTACTATCAAAAACCCTAATGCTAAACGTACTAAAAACATTATATCTTTATCTAAAGAGTCTAAATATAGACGTATTATGACAGGATCTCCTGTTACAAAAAATCCTTTAGATTTATATAGTCAATGTGAGTTCCTTGATCCGTGGTTATTGGATTTTACTTCATATTACGCATTTAGAAATAGATATGCAGAAATGAAAACTATGCATGCACATGGTAGATCAATACAAGTAGTAGATAAATTTAAAAATCTTGGTGAGTTATCTGATGCACTTAAAAATTTTTCTTATCGTGTGTTAAAAGAAGATTGTTTAGATTTACCTGATAAAATATTTATTAAACGTCAAATTACATTATCTCCTGATCAACGTAAATTATACGATCAAATGAAAAAACAAGCTTTAGCTATTCTTGAAGGTAAAGTATCTAGCACTAAAAATTCATTAACACAGTTAATGAGACTTCAACAAATAACTTGTGGTCATTTTACTGATGATACAGGCACTACGCAAGCAATAGATAACACTAGAATTAATGAGTTAATAGATGTGCTTGAAGATGTTGAAGGTAAATCAATTATTTGGGCTCATTATCAATATGATGTTAAAGCTATTATTAAAGCTGTTGTAGAAAAATATGGTCCGGGGTCCGTGGTTGATTATTATGGATTAACGCCAAAAGAAGAAAGACAAGGACATATTAAACGTTTTCAAGATGACCCTAAGTGCCGGTTTTTTATTGGAACGCCTTCTACAGGCGGATATGGGATAACTTTAACAGCTGCAAACACCGTAATTTACTATTCTAACGGATATGACCTAGAAAAACGATTACAATCAGAAGACAGAGCACACCGTATGGGACAGAAAAAACCTGTAACATATGTTGATATAAATGCTGAAGATACTGTTGATGAAAAAATAGTTAAAGCATTAAGAAAAAAAATTAATATAGCTTCTGAAGTATTAGGTGAAGAACTTAAATCGTGGATTTAGTAGGACTATACACGTAGAGCGCTCAAATTTTTAAACTAGATCTTTTGCTTTGCCTAGTATTGGTTTGTATTTAGTTTTACCTTCTGATCTGTAAGCCCAAAGAAAAGAAGCTCTTGGTTGATCCGGTATCCAGCTACAGTGGATCCATCCGCTGTTAGGTTCGCCAGGAGTGTGGAACTCGAGGATCAACTGATCTGGCTGAAGGTTTGATTTAATCCAATCAAAAAGTTCAGCGTTGTCAACTCCAATACATTCGAAATCCGCGGCTTCAGCTTTTGAATGCTGGCTATTGACTGAACTACCTATAGCGTGGCATAATTCTGGTGAACGGAATCCGCTGGTTATCTTTACTCTGCCGAAGTGGTCACGTACTGGCTGTAAAATATTTTCGCACAGTGCTTTTAGTTTTTCTATTTGCTCTGCGTTAGGATTATTATTAATACCCTTACGTATTGCAGTATCTGATTTGGTTAACTCTGAAAGAGTAAAATTTCGTGAAAGATTCATAAGTTTATTTTGTGATTAATGCGAATATAACATACGCCATACCTGAGATCAACGATCCAGTAGACACTAATAATATGCTTTCTACGCGGTTAATTTGATTCTCTAATTTATTTATTTTGTCATGCGTTTGCTTTTGCATAATTCTGCAAAGCTTTTCGTGTGAATCTATTCTTTGTATTGCGTTTTCTTTTTTCATAACCATTTCATTCTATTATAAGCTTCTTGATCGATTTTGAGCCATCAATATTTTGCTCTAATTCTGCAGAACCCTTCCAGCATTTATACATGACATTTTCTGAGTATTGTCTTTCAGCCTGACGTTTGCCACGTAAACATTGTGCCATACCATCAATTTGATAACGGGCTTCCTTAATTTCTGCGTTTACAAACATCAACAAAGCTACTACAGATTCTATCATTGGCCATTACCATTTTTGTAATGCATATCTCTACTAGAATCTTTTAGTTCTTCAATATCTTCTAAAGCTTTTTCTAATTGTTTTGTTAAAAATTCTATATTTATTTTATTTAAAGCCATAGATTCAATGTGCATGTTTAATTTATCAGTGGTTTTGTACAAATCTTCAATCATCATAAATTGTTCGCTATCTGCGGGAAGTGAACCAAGTTGACCACGTGGCCATTTTATTCTAAACTCTGTATTCTCTATTAAATCTTTTTGCATTAACTCTAATTTTGTTGAGTTTGAATTTAATTTTTCTTGAATACCAAAAAAAGCCCATGTGCCGATTGCAACAAGCGCAATCAAACTGGCTACCGTTTTCATTGGCATTTGTACAGCTGCTTCTTCAGATATTTTTAATGCCATTATGTTCTCCTAGCAATTATTTGCTCGCTTGGGGATAGTAAAGCACTCTCCGTTCTTGTCAAGCCTGTTGTTGGATTTTTTTGTAAACTTGGAAGTGTTGACATTTGCCTATTTGGCATAGGTGTACTAGGTAATGGTGGAACTTCCATTCTTTGACTAGTGTTTACAATTGGTTGTTCTATTTCTGCTGCACCTGCTGGCGGTATTATTGCATCTGTTATTTTATTAAATATAGATGTTTCGTCTTCTTCTGGTTGTTCAACTTTTAAAGATTTGTTTCTATATTTTCTCATAACTTTATTAAAATCTTTTCTTGGGTAAAAGAAATCTTTATTAATAGTTTCGTTGGGATATGCTTTTTTAAGATCTCTAAGTCTTTTTTGCATTAAAGATTCTGATACTTTAAACGGCGTAAACTTGCCTCTAAATAAAGTATTAATTTCTTTATTACTAAAACCTCTACGTTTCATAAGTTTTCTTATATCTTGTTTTGTTAAACCTAATGCAGATCCATCTTTTAATACGTTGTAAAACTCTTGTTGAACTTTAAACATTTCTTCTTGTATGGCTTCAAATTCTTTAACATACTCATCACCACCTCTATCAATTGCATTTTTTAAATTATAAAATTTTTCTGCTTCAGTTACCGATAATTTTTTTTCTCTAAAACTAGTCATTTTGTAATTAAAACTTCTTGGCACATCAACGTTTATAATTCTAATACCAGAAAATAATGCTAATGCTTCATCTCTTAAATTTAATGGTTGTCCTCCAGGTTTTAAATCTTGATCTAAAGCACCAACTATTTTTTTTCCTGTTGTCGCAATACCTGGTTCTACACCTTGTAAAAAATGTGCAAAACTTTTATACATTTTATCACCAATAGAATCCGTTGATTCAGAATAAACAGAACCACCTGCTTTTTTTTGTCCACCTCTACCAAAAAACCCTCTTGGTAATACATCAATAATTCTTTCATAACCTAATGGCTCAGATACAAACGAACTAATTATTTCACCCCCTGCTTCTGCAAAAGCTTTCATTGTTATATCATCCCAATCTTGATTAGTTCTTGTTTTACCATCATGTAAAGTTTTCATAAATGCTTCAAATGGTTTTTGTACAACATCATATGGACTAAAATATGAAAAATTTATTGCTTTCCCTTGTCCTTTTGTCCATTTATCAATCGGCAATAATATAGAATTTTTATTCCAATCTGCTGCAAAAGAATTTTTATATGCTTGTAATTCTTCCATAGTTACACCTGATACTTCAGATGCAATATTAACAGCTGCTGTTCCAGCGCCACCTAATACGGTATAAGCACCTATCATTCTTCTATAACCTATTTGTCTTAAAGTAGGATTACTAGACGATATTTCTTTTGCTGCTAAATTTAAAATATTAAATGATGTTCTCATCATTTCTGCAGGAAAAGATACGAAATTACCAAATGGTAATTTTCTTATTGCCTTAATCGCTTCTGGAACTTTACTATATGTTGGATATGTGTTTCTAATATACCATGCTGCAGCTTCTTTTATTGCATCATCATACGTTTTAAGTTTATTGGTAAATAAATCTCTTGCAATATAGTTTTGCCCTTGTATTTCAGGAAACCATTTTTTAAGTGCATTTAAATCTTTGTATGTATTTTTTAATTGTGACTGCACATATTCATCACCAAACCATTTCCAAACGTTATCACCACCTGCATAAATACGTGTTGCACCTTTCATAAACTTACCATTAGTTAATTTAAGATATAAACCATCCATAGAATTTACAGATCCTTTTTTAATATCTTTAAGAACGGCTCCAAGCTCTGATGCTACTATGTTTTCATCTAATACCCCTCTTCTAATTTTATCTTCTATCTTATCAATTAATACTTTTTCATCTAAAACTTTTCCTGCACCAAATATGTCATCTAATGTCATTTTAAATGCTTCAGTAACAGATGCTCCGCCACCTATATGTCCATTTGCTAAAGGAAATAAACTTGCTGACGTAACGTTTCTAACTTGTGTTGCTGGAGATAATACTGTTTTACCAAACTGCGTAGCAACTTTTAATTGTAGTATTGCTCTGTACGCATTACTTTGTATAAGTTCATCTAACTTACCAGGTGTACCTCTAAATGCTTGCACAATATCATTTGATGCATGTAGGTTTGATAGTCTAGATGATAAAAAACCTAGTCCAGGTACATCACCTATTTTTTGTGCATCTAATATACCTCTTACATTTGCTCTTGCTTCATCTTTAAATAACCATCCTTCTTTAATACCTAATGCAGCAATACGATCCATTAATTTTTTGTTTGTTGTTTGTGTTATTGCGTGTGAAGTTGTAGTAAACACTGATGCTTTTAAATTATTTTCTTCACCTAATAGTTTTTTAATTGTATCAGGTAATTCATCACCTGTTTTTACAATATCTTTTAATAGTAATTGTTTTTTAGATACTCTTTTTAAAAACTCTAACGGATCACCATTGTTAGTTTTACCATCTCTTAATATTTTTTTAACTAATTGTTCAGAACTTTTTCTTATTCTAACATCAGGTTTAAAAGATTTAAACGCAGGTTCATCTAATGCTGCTCTTCTTAAATCTTTATTACCTTTTACAAGGTTGACCATATAATTTACAGCACCATCAAATATTTTTTTATCTGGTTTGTATGCAGGATCTGTAAATATAGAAAAAGATTTACGCATATATGTGCTAAGATTTTTTAATATATAATTTTTAAGTTCACTTTCTGGTAACATATTAGCAAAAGATTTTTTAATTTGTAATAGTTCTGTATTTAAATTTTTAGCGCTGTTTTGTAATAAACTAGGTAATTCACTTAATCTTGTTTTACCTTGTAAATAACTTAATGTTTGATCTAAATAATGTTTTTGACTTGATGGTGATGTAGTTTTTGTGTTGTATAAATCTTTATTTGCTTTAGCTAAATCATATGATTTTTTTTCAATTGATTCTAAATATTTTTCAATTGTTCTAGATCTTCCTTTTATTTCTCTAGCTGCTCTTGTTGATAATGTAAATTGCTGTCCTGTGTTTTTACCTACAGATCTAAACCATGATAAAACATTATCTAATTTTTTTAATCTTTCTTTTAATGGGTCATCAGAATTTACAGAAAACATTCTCCATTTATCAAAATCAGGTAACTGTGTTTTAATAGGTAGTTTACCCACAAGCACTGGAGCTAAGATTCTTTCTAAACTATATTGTGTCCCACTTTTTAATGCTTTTGATATAGTTGGTAAAACTATTGGATCTTTAGATAATAAATAAGATGCACCAGATACAACAGGACCAACACCATATTTTAAACCTAAACCTAGTGGTTTCATAAGACCATATTTTAATCCAAGAGATGCAGGCTTACCCAATAAACTAAAACCAGCACCAATAGCTGCACCTTCTGCACCAAATCTTAATCTATTTTTAAATTTAGCTGCTGCTAAAGCAGTTCCTGATAAATTTCCTGTATCAAATTCTTTTAAAACTATATTTCCTCTACCAGGTTCACTACCTAAAAAATCTGTAATACCAAATACACTTGCCATGTTACCAGATTTAGATGCTATGTTAGTTATAGTAGATCCAACGACCGCTGCCGACGCACCTTTAGCTTTAGCAACCATAGATAATCTTCTAAGTCTATTAGTAATTTTAATAGCTGCACTGCTAGGGGCACCATACTGAGTTAATACTTCTGTTACTTTACCTAATAAAGTTTCTGGTTCTTTTAATTTATTTTCTTCATAAACTTCTGTAAGTTTTTCATTTAAATTAGTGTCTCCGATTCTACCTACAGTTAAATCTATGCCAGCTGTTGCAAGATCACCAATCGCATAACCTAATTTTTGTACACCAGAATAATATCCTTTTTCTAAATCTTCAAATGTATCTATATAATCTTTTTCTTTAGCATCACTGCCTTCCATTAATTCTTTTATTCTTGTTAATTTTCTTTGATTAAATGGATTAGTTTCTAATACAGATGTAGCATCCATCAAACCTTTCCAAGTAAACTTTTTAGGTTTTTTTTCTGTGCCAAATCTTTTTTTTATAATTTTATCAACGGTGCTTTGATCAACGTTGTATTCTAATTTTTTCTTTTTAAAAGGTTGGTTAGAAGCCATTTACGCCTCCGCTGGTAGCTGCAAATTTACTTCGTACTTTTGGTTAAATGAATTAACGTCTTGCTGTGTTTGTATGTTTGCAAAATCAGTTAATGCTTGTTCACTGCTTGCAATTAAAGTTACAATATCATTTGTTATTGTATTAGGTAATCTTGCTCTTAGTTCTTCAAAAGTTAAACTTTGTACTGGACTATCTTGCACAGGTCCTTGGTCCGTGGGCATTGCTGCAGGCATTGCTTCACCACCCATTTGTAATCCTACTCTACCACCTTTTGCAAGGTTTTCTTCTACTGGTAATTTACCTGTTTGATCGTATATAATTAAATCTTCAAAATTGTATTGACCAGTACCAATTGCTTGTAATAAAGCTTTTCTAGTTGCATCGTCCTCTGCTCCTGTATACAGTGCTTGTAGTTTTGCATTGTCTTCTAATTGTTTTTCTATACTTTTAATTTTTGTTTGATCTGGTGCAATTTGTGGTGCACCTTTTTCTTCAGGACCTACGAATTTTCCTGCTTTTTCTAATTCTTTTTCTAATAGTCTTTGTTCTGTTATTAATTTTTCATATGCTTTTTGTTGTCTTTCAAACATAAAATCGTCTTGATCACCTCTGCTTTCAATTTCAGCTATTTTTTCTTTTGACATTTGTTCCATAATGTCACCGACTAAAGCTTGTGATAATGCATCGTCCGATGTTCTAGTTGCTGCTTTACTAGCTTGAAACTGTGCAAATGGTTCTTTTGCTGATGTTGCCACTTGTGAAAATATGTTACCAGATTTTGGTCTTGATACTAAATCAAGTCCCATGTTAATTAAAAAATCATTAAAGTCACTTCTTCTAGGTGCTTGTTTAGATTTAATAAAATTCATGGCACGATTGTATCTTGACTCCATATCGGTATTACCATTTTGAAAATTTTCTCTTGACGCATTTAATTTAGGAACATCTAACCCTGAAGTAATACCTTCAGCGCTACCGCCTGTTCTAAACATTGGTCTTCTTAAAGTTCTATTCATTAAATTTTTCCTCTTATATTACCATAGATACCACCTAACGCTGATCCTATTCCAAGAGCTTGTGCTAATGGAGATGGATTAGGTTGTGATGTAAATTGGTACTGTGCTGGGTATCCTCCCATTAAACCAGTTACACCTTGACCGAAGATACCTAATCTTTCTAACGGTTCGTATGCAGCTAATCTATTTGCTTCTTGTTGTGCACCTAGTACAGCTTGTGCTTGAGCTTGATCTGCGGCGCCCACCTGACCCGCTCTTGCAATATCTGTTCCTTGGAATCCTTGTAGGGCTCCACCTAATCCTGTTTGGTATTGTCCAAGACCTAATTGACTTTGTGCTAAACCTGCTTGTTGTCCAGCCATGGCTCCTCTTTGACCTGCAAAACCTGCTTGTGCTTGTGCAAGTGCTGCTCTTTGTCCAGCCATTCCTGCTGATTGTCCTGCTTGACTAGCTTGTGCTTGACCTAAACCTAATTGTGCTTGACCTAATCCTAATTGACCTTGTGATAACATCATTTGATTTTGTAAATCTGCTTGTCTTGCAGCTTGTGCTTGACTAAATCCTTGTGCTTGTAACTGTGCTTGTAGTTGTGCTCTGTTTCTATCTGATTGTGTTTGATATTCTGATTGTAGAACACCTTCACGACCACCACCAAAACCACCAAGTGCTACGGCTTGATCAGATATAGCTTGTTGTCTTGCTGCTGCTTGTCTATCAAATTCTGCTAATGATGTATCAATAACTTGTTGTTGATATGGTGACATGTAAGATGCAATAGACCCTGTTCCAGTTCCTGCACCTGTTCCAGTTAATCCTGCTGCAGTGCCTAGTCCTGTTCCTGCCGCACTAATAAATGGTGATACTCCACCAAGTGTTGTACCTGCTGTACCTAAAGCTGATTGTGCTGCACCTAATTGTGTGCCAGCAGTTCCTAAAGTTGTTCCTGCTCCTGTTAATTCTGTTCCTGCCATACCTAATCCAGTTTGTGCTGCTGTTAATCCTGTACCAGCTGCTGTGCCAGCTTGTTGTGCTGCTGTTAAAAATGGTTGATATGATCCAATACCCGTTCCTGTTAATGCTGTTGCTTGTTGTTGTAATGCTGTTTGACCTGCAACTGATGGTGCAAATTTACTTGTGTCAAGTGGTGCTGCTGTTGCAGCTGTTAACTGCGTTGCGTAATCTTTACCAAGATCTTCTATAAACTGTGCAGGTAATGCTCGTGTTTCTGTTATTGCCATTATAATACTTCTTCCAATCTTTGTTGTGTAGCAAACATTTCTCTAGCACCAGATAATCCTTGTGATGCTTTTGATACTTTACCACCTTGTTCTAAATTTTCCATCATGTTTTCCATGATCTCTGCTCCTTTATCTATATCTCCGCCTCCTGCATTTCTAACAGCATCTGCAGTAAATACAAATTCATTTTTTGATAATCTTGCTGGAACATCATCTGCTCTTTCTTGACCACCGATAGGTACAAAACCACCTTCATTTCTATAATCTTTTTCCATACCACCCATGTCCATCATTCCTCCTTCTTGGGCCATGATCCGTGGTTGTTGCATACTCATCATTCCTCTATTCATCATAGGATTCATTCCTCTAGCCATCATAGGATTCATTCTTGGCATTTGATCTGGTTGCGTTGGCATAGGTGTTTCATCATCAGAAAATGATTGTGAAATTTGTCCTTCTGTGCCTTGTGTTATTGGAGGCATACCTGCGCTACCACCATATGCTAATTTTTTTTCTTCTTCGTCGTCATTATTTTCACCATACATTGCGCTTAGTGCTGCTTGTCTTGGTGTTAAATTTTCTGCTAAACCACCAGCTGCATAAAAACTTGGATTCATAAATGGAAACATTGATCTATCTAAATTTCCTGCTAGTGCTTGTTTTCTAATTCCAGAAATATCTAATCCTTGTCCACGAAGAGCTTGTCTTGTAACTGCATCTAGATCATCATCTTCTTCATCTTGTCCCATAAATAATGGTAATGTTGATAATCCACCAATTGTTAAAAACGGATTTTCTTTAGCAAAACCTAAACCTCTTTTAAGCATAGCCATTATTCCAGGTGTTTTTCCTCCTAAAGCTTGTGGTGATAATTTACTACCAAACAAAGAACTAGCAAACGTTTTACCTGGTCCAAACATAAAAGGTGCAGCCAACAACGCAGCTTTACCTATTGGTGACTTAACAAGTTTCTTAATTCCACGTGTAGCTTTTTTAACAAGTTTACCTAAGAAGTATCCTTGTCTAAGGTCTGTGATCCCTCCACCAGCATAACCGATTCTACCACCGTCTGCTGCTAGAACTTCTCTACCACCTACGTAATCTGCAAACGGAAAAACTGTGTTACGTGCAAATCTATTTACAAAATCTTTTGTTTCATCTTCTGGTGTATCTAAATCTGTTGTCATACTAGTTGGTCCTAAAACTTGTGCCATAGTATTTGGAAAAATTATTTTTTGTTCATCTCTAAGAGTAGGATCATCTTCATCATCATTAATAAGTAAAGGTGGAAGTTTTTTTTCACCTTTTCTGTTAGATAAAAGACTCATTAGTATTCCTGTTGGAGAAAATTTTTTATATAAATTTATTGCGTTTTCTAAAGGAGTTGGCCTGTCTATAAAATTTTCTAATGCTCTTACTCTACTTGCTTGAACTATTGCTTTTTGATTTAAATTTTGTTCAGGTGATCCTTTATCAACAACAGGTCCGGGAGGTGTTGGAACTGATTGTGATCTTGGTGTTATTGTTCTTGCAACTGCGTATTGTTCTCTTCTATTTTCATCTCTAGTAGTAGGATCATCTTTATCACGGTTACCAAAATCTGATCGTGAAGCATCAAATCCACCACCAAATTGAAATCCAATTCTTCCGCCTTGAGCTTCTTCTATTCTATAACTATCAGACAGAGTAATATCTAAAGCTTCTTGAAGAGATATTCCTTTTTCTTTTGCTAGTCTTTTAGCTGCTTCAAATCTTTTTAAATTTTCTTCTTTAGAGAAAGCTTTTTCTCCACTTCCACCACCAAATTGAAATCCAATTCTTCCGCCTTGAGCTGCCATTGTAGATCTAATTCCTTCTGGTGCACTAGAAAAATCGTCTTGCATATTTTCCATTTCTTTAATTGCTGCATCTTCAGCTTCTTCAAGACTTAAACCCATTTCTAAATATTTTTCATATAGACGTTCTAGTATTATTGTGTTCTGATCATTACTAGCCATGTTTCCAATACCACCTTGTTTAGATGCTAGTCCTTGAAAGTATTCTTCTAAATCTCTGTCGTACTCAGGTGTTCCTCTTTTATTTTTCATCTCAGGAAACACTCTTTCAAATTCTTCCATGTATTCTTTCATATCAAACTCAGCCATTTGTTGCATTTCTTGTGGTGATTTAGGACCTTCATTACCTGAATAGGTAATGTTTGGTGCGCCTGTATCTAGTGATTCTAATCCTGTTTTCATATAATTTTGTGTGTTAATTTAAAAAGCAGGAATTTAACCTGAGGTTATTAATAATACTTGTTTTTATCAAGTAAATCAAGCTTATGTTGTAACTACTCTAGGCTTAATTTCAAGCGCAGATAAGACTACATGTAGTCTATTAGCCGTTGCCGCTGTTACTTTTATTACTTCACTTTCTGCAGCCACAAGTGGTGCAGATAATAATTCTGTTGTCGCATTAGCAGATATTGCTTTAGTCTTAAATAAACTAAAAACAGCATCTGATGTATCTGTAATAGTGACCGTTATAGTATCAGCATTGCCAGAGTCTTCTGATACCAATATTGATTTTATAACAGCTGTAGTAGCTGAAGGCACAGTGTACAATGTTGTAGCTGATGTACTTGTCAAATCTTTTTTTTTATTTACAAATGTATTAGCCATTATCCAAAAAAGAAAGCTTCCGCTTCCGCCTCTTCTTTTATATCTTGTTGAAAAGTTGTGTTTAATTTTTGTACAATACTATCTACATCTCTAACAAATGATTGTTGTATTTGTTCATCATAATTTTTTGTTGGTTGTGTTAATGATTGTACTATTCTAGCCATTATCTTCTACCATCCGCTTGTATATCTAATCTAAAAGTTCCAAGTTTCCAATGTTGTTTAATACTAGTATTGTCTACTTTCAAAGCTATAGCTCTTGCTCTAGCACGGGTATCTATTTTAGTTGTAGTTGTAGTTGTTGTAAAAGGTCCTAAAGAAGAACTTGATTGTGAATCTGTTGGATAATTTTTTAAATTTAATGTAACTCTTGCGTTTCCAGTTTGAGATAAAAAGTCAGGTAGTACTCTTCTAATTTTCATCATGTATTCACCATCACCTTGTAGACCTTGTCGATCTAAATCAAAATCTCCTGATTGAATATTAGCTGCAATAGAACTTCTTGCTCCTGCTTTAATTTGATCTTGTCCTGTTTCGTGTTCAAAGTATGTTGTAACACCATCTGTATTACCAACTGTTGAATCGCTTGTAGCACTTGAATCATATTCAGTTCCATGTGGTTTACCAAATATAGAAGAATCAAACCAAGATGATCTAGCAAGTGAACTTGTAGTCCATACTGGTCGCTCTGGTGTTGAATCCATATAGTTATAAGTAACTGATCTATTATTAGATGCAGCTCCACTACCAGGATAAAACCAAGTTACTTCACCAAACAAATTATTTAATCCTGCATAAATGTGATTTTTAGGAACTGTATTAATATCATCATAAACATAATCTTCTACTAAACATGCTAAAGATTCTAGCTTACCAGTGTATCTAAAGAAACCATTCTCTGACATCCAATACGCAGAACCATCAACTTCTACTGCTGCATTCTTACCAATCAATCCACAGTTAGTTCCAACTTGTTGAAAAGAGAAAGTAAAAGGAGCACCAACAAATCTCATAATAAATAAAGATGTATCAGTCCAAACATAAATTGCGTCACGACCTCTTATAGCTGAAACGATCCGTGTTCCGTCAGCCAGTCTTTGTGTACCAGCAGTATTGGTTGCACTAGGTGCATATGATGTTGTGGCATCAATTGATTCTTGGTCCGAGAACCTAATAAACATATCATCTTGTGTTGATGTAGTTCCAATAGTTGTTTCTGTTCCAAAAAATACTAAGTGACGATCCGGTGTAGATACTAAAGTTTGTATTGCTGCTGTTGGTGCATTAGCAATAATTGTTGCTCTAGTTGATGTTGCACCATTTGCATCTGAGTCCCATGAAAAAGTTGAACCATCAACGATGGTTGCTATAAGTTTATTACCAAAATTATCTAATGACCAAACTCCTGGAGCTGTTATAATGTCACCTGTTTGTGATGCACCCCATTTAGTATATTCAGAAGCATCGGTTACTGTTGCTCCATCAGAATGTGATGCAGCTGTTGTATTATCTGCTCCTCTTGATAAACCTGATAAAGTTCCTGTACCAGTCGTATTAGATGTATAAGTAATTCTTTCACTATTTATTAAAACTGTTCCTGTCGCAGGAAATCCTGTTGAGTCATCTAAAACAATACTTGATGAACCTGAAGTTAAAGCTCCATCTAAAGTATTAAAAACTTCTCCAGCCACAGTACCATCCCACAGTCCTAAACCCCAACCAGCTGCTGCTGCCTCAACCGCAGGACCAATTGAAAAATAATGTTTAACTCTTATTCCACCAGATGTTGAAGCACCTGATCCTGATTCATTAGATGGCATTTCAATTGTAATAGTTGTTGAACTTGGAACAGTTGCAACCATAAAATTTTTATCATTAAAATCACTAGCAGAAAAATTAGAGTTAGTAATAGCTGAAAAACTATCTAATAAAATAATATCACCTTTAGTAATATTGTGATCAGATGAAAAAGTTATAGTAACTGTTGCATCACCATTAGTTGTTGAAAAAGCACTAGTTAAAGTTGTTGTACTTTTAAGAGGTGTTATGTCATAGAAAGCTCCTCCAGAATACACATATAACATTCTATTTGTACCTATAGCTGCATATTTAATACCAGATGCATTAACAAAATGATGTAAAGCTGTGCTTCTACCTGTTAAAGTTATATCACCTAATTGTGCCCAACCACCTATTTTTTCAGGTGAACCATATCTAAATCTAACAAAATCACCACTAACCCACTGGCCTTCACCACCGGTTGCTGTAACTTGTTTATTAAATCCTGGTTGAAATTTTAATTTTTGTAACATAATATTTTACTAAAAGTACTTCAATTCTATTTTTATTACAATTATCATAGTTCTGCCTTAATTCAAATCAAATTTTACTTTTCTGGGTCATAAAATTCATATTTTAACGTCAGTTCTTCGCCAGGACTAATATCCTCAACAGCAGTTATAACCCATTTATCAATTCCAGGTTTAATTCTTATTTGCGACCGATGACAATTAGGTTTTATATTATGATTCATAAATCCACCTAACGGGGTTCTAATTATTATGTTTTCATTCTCTTCTTCATTAACAGAGTTAACACCCGACACATCGATCCGGTAATGAGATTCGCCTAACTTACAGCCACGCAGTAATTCTTTTGAAGTATATACTCCTTGTCCTTCTATCTTAGATAGGCCAATATATAATCCATTAGGTAAAGGTCTATAGTACATAATATTTAAAATTTGAGTTAAAAGAAATTACAGTTTTTCTAAGATCACCATTAGACATAGAACCATGCAATAGGTGCGCTGGAAAAGTAATAAGCTGGCCTTCTTTTACTTTGTAATTATACTCTTTTTTTCCAACTTTTATAGAAGTTTTAAACTTAGGGTCCGGTAGTTCTAAGAAATAAACATTGGTATAGTTTGCAAGACCATGGGTATGATACTCATGAGTTGAGTTCTTTTCATATTGTTGAAACCATGCATTACCAATAGTCCAATTTCCAGCATTAAAATATTTTGCTTGTTGGTGCATAATATCAGTTGCAATATTATCATAAAAATACTTTAGATATTCTCTTTTAAAATCTTTAGGTAATTCCCAATCTGTTTTAGATACTCTATGTAAAGATTTATTAGGCATCTTACTAATTAAATTCAGTAGTATAGGTTTATGTTTTTCATGATCTGGAACATCTATTGTAATAAATTCTGTTTGTATTTTCTTTATGTTCATAAGTTCTTCACCTATATAAAATTAATATTTATATTTATCCTGGAATCTTTATCGGTTTGAGTAACAGATCTATGTTTTAATTTACCATCAAATACACACAGTTGATTTGCTACTGATTTTACAATAGGTCCATTTTCAAATTCCGTATAGCCATTATTTGTATTTAAAGAATATAAAGCAACTTTATGATCTTCCTCACTATCTGTATGATAAACATGTTTTATTTGATGTTTTTGATTGGTATAAAAATTTAATTTTGCTCTTATTAAATTTTTAACATTTAAAGGTTTAATTAAAGGTAATACAATTTTTTCAAAAAAACTACTATTTACACCATTGTTATAAAAAATATGATTAAACATAAAGCCATCTTTTTTATTGTGGTAACTTACATTATTTGTGTAATATAAAGGAAAATAATCTGAATTAATTTCTTTGTTTAATATATAATAAATTTCATTATCTAAATAATTTTTTACAATCTTTAAATCCATGATTTTAAAAATAATTAAAATTTACAGTCACTCGCCTCTTTGCATCCGTACATAGACTACTTGAGTGTTCAATGCTTGGATCAAATAACACAATTCTATTAGCTTTCGGTATTACTTTTTTATCTTTAAAATAAGTTGCACCATTATTATCATTTACATACAATAAGCAACCTTTATGTTTAAATTTATAATCAATATGAGGTTTATTTATTTCTTCTTTATTATTTTTAGGGTAGATATTTGCTTTAATTCTAATTATACTATTGCACTTTAATTTTTGTAAAGTATTGATCCACAAGTCAAACCAATTACTTATCCTGGCCGGTTGCCTGTAAAACGTATGAGTAAAATAAAACTTATGACTTAAATCATTCTTGTTAGTAATATAATCATTGTAAAACCACGGAAAATTATCACTCATTAAAACATCACGAATTTTATTAAATTCGTCTTTTTCTAAAAAGTTATCTATTATTTCTATCATTCTAACTACATCCTATACTGTCCCAACTAAAGTGTCAAGTAATATAAAAGTGTTAAAAGTTATCTTTCTATTAAAACCCAACTAGTTGAATCTTCATTCCAATCATATTGTTTTTCTTGACTTGCATCAGATGGATAATCAACTGGTGCTATCCAACGACAAGTATCATTATTTAAAGTCCAAGAATCATATGGTTTTTGTGGTATAAAAGCATCTTTGTCTGCATCATATGTATAACCTTTTCCAGCATAATTTTTTCTTGTTCCATCTGTATAAGTTTGTTTCCAATTAGAATGACTATAAAGATTAGTTAAAAAATTTATTCCAGCCTGTTCATTAGTTGCAACATCATCGTGAACTTCTAAAACTGCCACAACAATATTATCATCATTTAATTTTGTAAAACTTGCCATTATGCTGTGTAGCTCCCACTACCTGTAAATTTTAAAACCGTATCTGAACCATCTGTCGTAACTGTTGGAGAACCTGATGTAGTCCCTGTATAGATTGCAGTTGCCATTCTTAAAACTACAATGCCTGAACCTCCAGTTCCGCCATCACCACCACCTGAAGGGTGTTGAGAAAATGACCTTCCGCCTCCGCCACCACCAGTGTTTGCAGTTGCATCAGCAAATCCATCATCACGATTTGAGTAAGCAGCACCTTTTCCACCACCACCTTGAGTTCTTCCATGATTAGCAGAATCATCATCATTTCCATTAATAGATTGCGCACCTTCAGCAGATCCTCCGCCGCCTCCAGCGTAGTAAACATTTGTTCCATCTTCTACAATATCATTTGCAAGACCAACTCCGCCATTTCCACCTCTTGCGTTTGTACCTGTTTGACCAACAGCGCCAGCTCCTCCTCCGCCACCAGCTCCATAAACTCCTCCATTTCCAGGAGTATTATCGTGGATACCACCAGCATTTCCAGTACCTCCGCCTGTTGCAGCTCCAGCACTGGTATTTCCGTTAGTCGATCCACCGCCTCCGCCTCCGGATCCACCATCTTGTCCAGAGTAAGCAGATGTGCCGATATTACCGTCTCCAGTATTACCACCATGTCTTGATCCACCACCTCCTCCATCGGAAGTAAGTGTTGTAATTCCAGTTCCAGATAAAACGCTGTCGCTTCCATTAGCTCCAAAATGAGGTCCATTATCTGCCCCAGCTCCACCAGCACCAACTGTAACAGTATATTGTGTTCCAGAAGTTAAAGTTAAACCTGTTCCAGCTCTATATCCGCCAGCTCCTCCGCCTCCGCCAGCAGCTTTTCCGCCAGCACCGCCACCAGCAACAATTAAATATTCTACTTCAAGGGGTAATGAAGCTGCAACTCCTGATCCAAATCCTAAATTTCTATATCCAAACATAATTTAATCCCTTTACGCATCATTAGCAGCATCAGTTGTAAAAAATATTTTAATACCATGTAATCTCATATCACCTGCCATATCATCATTACCATCAGATACATCTCTACCCACTCTAAAATAACAAAGATCATTATCTGCTGGAGTTCCAGCAATTGTAACTGCACCACTTTCAGCAGTAACTAATAATTCTTCAACAGCACTTTGTGCATCATCTGTAACAACTACAGCTGTTCCATAGGCAACATCAATAGTTTCATTATCATTCATTGCAACACCTTGTAATGATATGGCAACACCTGTCGTAGCCGCTAAACCAGACCAAAAACATTGAAAAGTAATTGTACCTAAATTCCATGATTTAGGGAACGCTATAGCAAATTGAGCAAACTCATCACTATCTTTATCAAAATCTAAAACTTCCATATCAGGTCTACCAGATGTTGTTTCAACTGTTGCTCTTGCAGCACCATTTGAAGTAGTTGGTGTCATAGCATTTGAAGGAACCCAAATAGTTTCTTTACCAGCTTCTTTTAATGTTCCAACTCCATCTAATTTATTTAATTCTGCAGCTGTTGATGTAACGTTAGTTCCACCAATATCTAAAGTTGTCATTTGAACTTCGCCTGCAACAGTTAATATAGCTGAACCTAAAGTTAATAAATCAGTATCACCTCCGCCACCTATTGTACCACCACTTTTAATTACAAGGTCATCCTTAACTGTAAGAAGTCCAGCAGAAGAAAGTGTTAATGCATCATTAGTTGAGGCAACACCAATAGTACCACCATCTTTAATCATTAAGTCATCTGCAATAGTTAATAGTCCAGCTGAACTTAAAGTCATTTTTGAAGATGCAGCTTCACTTGCTCCAGTATGGAATTCTAATGTTGTAGCATTATTAGAAGAACTAAAGTCTCCTTCTGCAACTGCTTGAATTGCAGCAGCTATTAAAATAGCATCTGTTCCAGTTCCTTCATCAGGAGCTTGGAATCTAATAGCACCCATAACATCATTTGCTGCCATGTCTGTTTCACCAGTTTGTAATGTTAATACAATTGGTTTATCATCAGCTGTAGCTGCATGTTTTAATTTTAATCCAACATCAGCATCATGTGTTAGTGTAATATCTTGGTCATTACCAAATTGAATTGTACCAGCATCTGCTAAAAATAAATCAGAAAATTCTTTAGATGCAGAACCTAAAGTTGTTCCATCTGCAGAAGTAGGTAATATAGATGTTCCAAAAGTACCTGTGTTAATAACAGGGCTAGTTAATGTTTTGTTTGTTAGTGTATCTGTTGAAACTAAAGATACTAAAGTTGAACTAGAACCAGCTGGTAAAGTTAAAGTATTTGTAACAGCAGCCGAGTGAGGTTGTGCAATTACAATCTGGCCGTGGGAATTACTTTCGCAATTAAATTGAATAGCTCCTGAATTAGTATCTCCTTTAATTGTTACATGGCCTGTGCCTTTTGCTACTATTTCAAGATCAATATTAGAATCACCACCTGTTGCTGATAATAGTGGAGCACCACCACTTGCAGCGTTTGTTATATCAAATTGGTTTACTGCAGAGCCTGTTGTTTGGAATATAATTTGTTCGTTACCATTTTCATCTCCAATAAAATGTGCATCATCTATTAAAATATTATGTGAATTAGTATCTAAGTTTGCACCTAATTGAGGTGAAGTATCTTCTACTACGTTTGATATTTCAGAACCTGAAACAAGACCTGCTGTTAATGTAGATCTTGTAATTTTTTTAAGTCCACCACCTGAAGTATCTACTGCTAGTAATACATCATCACCAGCTACTGTAGAGATTTCTGATAAACTACCTGCAGCTATTGAATTAAAATTAGTACCATCTGCAACTAATAAATTACCTGCAGTGTTTGTACCCATAGTAATATCATCACCTGATACTGTAAGGTCTCCTGATATAGTTAGATTACCACCAGATGATAATGACATTTTTTCTGAAGCTGCTTCACTAGCACCTGTTTTAAAACTTAATTTTGTAGCATTACTTGATGAACTAAAATCACCTTCAGATACTGCTTCAATTCCTGCTGCAACTAATATTGCATCTGTTCCTGTGCCTTCATCAGGTGCTTGAAAGTTAATAGCACCTAATATATCGTTTGCTGCAATATCTGTTTCGCCAGTTTGTAATGTTAATAAAAAAGGATTGTCATCACCCGTTGCTGCACTTTTTAAAAATAAACCATCATCAGGGTCATGAGTAACAGTTACATCTGAATCTGCACCAAAACTTAATACAGCAGAGTCACTTAATAATTTAAGATCATCACCTATAACAGCATCTTTTGCTACAGATAATCCACCATCAGTTTGTAATGAACCATCCGTTGTAGAAGTTGCCTCAGTCGTGTCATCTGTTTTTACAATACCACTTGCTGTTATTGTTGTAGTTGTTAAAGCTTGTGCAGCAATTGTGCTACCTGATTGCGCTGTAAAAGTATTTGCAGTAAACTGAAAATCATCGGCTCCTGCAATTTTAATATCTATCTGGTCATCTGTATCTGCTGTAATACTTGTATCAGCATCAGCATCTAAAATTAATTCTTCTCCATTTAAATCATGTCCACCAACTCCTCCACCAATATTTGTATCAACAACATCAGTTCCGTTAGCGTATAAAATTTTTGTTCCTTTATCTGAAGTCCCCCAAGTTACACCTGACTGACCGTTAACTCTTACAGTAACCGTATATGCATTTGTACTTTGGTTATCTATAATCCAAATTTTTTCATTAGCTGGAACTTCAACAACTGCATTACCAGAAAGTGAACCTGTTAAAGCTATAACTGCATGACGAGCAACATCGCCTACTGATCCATCTGTATAAGTTAAAGTTACTGTGCCACCACTTGTTAAAGCTTGTGATACATAACCATTAATTGCTTCTTCTAAAATTTGTAAATTGGTATTAGTTTTTGTTCCCCATACACCGG
>VTLG01010983.1_pt1 | contig 52721 bp, 53 predicted proteins | sample 4694571 | NCBI WGS metagenome assembly VTLG01 (sample SAMN12604809, study PRJNA352737) | marine metagenome | biome: ENVO:00000447; feature: ENVO:00000209|ENVO:00000569|ENVO:01000036; material: ENVO:00002151; isolation source: viral sequences binned using virsorter ... | reverse complement strand
AAAAAGCGATGCAATCATTGGAACTTTTTAACTTGTCTACGACTAATATGCCTACAAGCGCAGAAATGGCACGTTATTTAAACAAAAATTACAGTTCCGAAAGGGTAAGAAGAACACACCCTATTACGGAAAAAAGGGAATATAAGAAAGTATATTTTAAGGAGGAATAAAAATGGGTTGGGAGGATATATTGAAAAGAAAGGCTTCTTTATCAGCGGCCCATTTTAGACATTTAAAAAATGCCGTTCACGATGCTTTTGTAGCACATGGAGATGCGTTTTTAAGAAACCCAAAAGGTTACAAGGATGAGATTGTTCACCAAGCGGCAGTTAGTTATAATTCAGAAATGGGTATTGAGGGACTACAACTTTTATCCAGCACTAAGTCAAAATATAAGAGTAAGTTCCCCACAGTAATTAACAGAATTGTTAATAATATGATGAATGTAGAAAAAGCCCCACGCATTCCTAGAAAGAAAGGTCAGCCCGCCAAGTCAAAAAAACATTCTGATTTATACACAGATGAAAACCCGAAGGGAACAATACATGGTTTAAAATTCGCCACCATTAAAGATGCGGTAAGGTCGGTTAATAAGATTAAGAGAAGTGGAAAAGCCCACGCTCATAAAATACAAGCCGCAGTTGCTATGGAGCAACGGGCTAGAGAGATGGGTAAAAAAACATCAGCATCAAAATTTAGAAAATATATTAATAGTATGAAGAAGAAGACTAAAAAGAAGAAGACTAAGAAGAGGGGTTGAAATGACTAGATGCGAATATTTAGACCAATGGTTTGATGTTAAGTCAAAAGAGATTGACTTGAAGGAAAAGAAAACCAAGAAGTGTTTTGTTACAGGTGAGAAGAAATGAAGTGGGAAGAATACGTTAATACCGACAAAACAAAATGGCGTGAGGTAATTAGCGAAAGCATTAAAAAGGGCAAGACTAGTGGTATGCCATTAGAAGTAATGGAATTGCTCAAGAAAATTTTGGAGGAAAAATAATGTGGTCAAGTAAAGAGGCTAAAAAATTGTTAGCCCAATTTCAAACAACTGTAAATGCTATACCTGCGGGTATTTCAGGAAAGACGGGAGTAAATAATAAAGCAACTGCAAAAACACTCTATGATACTGTTGCTAATCACGGACTTAGATTAACTAGGAAAGAGGGCGGTGGAAGAGGTGTCGGTGGTGGCTACATCTTACAGGAATTAATTAAGATGGCCGAACAAGATGAAATTGACGAAGACGATGTTGATGATTTAGAAGATTTTGCCTCAGATATAGAAAGATTTATGGCAAAAAAATCTACCCTTAATCCTGCTAATATTGTATTTAGGGGAGTTATAGGATTTAAAAAATTGAAGGGTGGAAAGAGAAAGGTAGAAAGGGGAGAAGTTTGGGGACATTTCCTTACACCTGCATATCATGAATTTAGAAAAGAAAAGGCTGAACGTAATAACGAAACTTATGATATGCCCGCACCCGACCCTAAATGGACTAGTTTAAAAAATGACGGTAGTGCTAGACCCCCATTGTGGCAAGCACTTTTCGGTGAAGGTGGACTAAAAGATTTAGTAGATGCATTTATTGAATTGGCGGGAGAGCCTATTGATTTACCCCCAACGCCAGAAGTAGAGGTTGCTAACGTAAGAAGGAGAAGAGGTAATCTTGCCGAAGTTCCCGCAGTAAGAGCAATGGTCGAAGAAATCCTACAAGATAAATCCCTATATACTAAAAACACAAACTCGCCCGTTAGGTCGAGGTTAAAGGAAGCATTTAATTCTAAAACTATTGCAGTTACGGAAGAAGACATGAGAATGATTGCCCCACTTGTATTTGTGAAAGTGGATGGGCAAGATGTTCGTTTGTCGGAAATTCCTGGTTATTTAGAAAGAAGAAGTATTGGGCTAAATTTTACAGACACAATGCTCAGAGAATTGATTAGAGAAGTTTTAGGTGAAAGGGAGAAGACATATGAAACCCCATATCACAAGGAGGGGAAGGTAAAAAGTAGAGGTCTAGTTTTGAAGGCTATTAAGGCCAGAAAAAATTTGCTAAAAGCATTAGCGGATATTGACCCTAGCGAAAGACATTATTATGATAATTTGCAGGATATTATTGACGCTTGTAGAACGCAGGGTATGGAAGAGTATATTCCTGCTCTTGAACTTATTACTTTGGAAATGGGAAGAACGTTAAATGTTAGAGTAATACCTATGATTGTCTCAACCCCTACACAAAGAGAAGATATAACTATTGATATATCTCAATTGACTCCTTCATATTATATGTATATTCAAAGTAATGAAATGAATATGACCGCCCCCGTATTGTTTGCTATTAATCCAAACATTAAGGTATTTAGAACACAACAAGAACTTCGGCCTGGAGGAAGAAATATTACTGCCGACAATCTAATGCAAGTTGTAAGGGGGCTAATTGCTTGAGAAAGGTTATGAAGAGATGTCCATTTTGCCAACATCCAGATAGGGATAATTTAGAAGTAGAGATTCTAGAAGGTAGAATGACCGTAAGCGAATTGGATAGTTCTGAGGGTTGGAAGAATGGGACAGCCCGTTCACACATGCAAAATCATCTTAGCGATTTCCACGATAATTCAAATGATAAATGTCCTCTTTGTGTTGCACCACATCGAGCCGATTTAGAAACGGCTATTGTCGATGGACAAATGAAACCTAGTGAGGTGGCCGATTATCTTAACTGTGGAGTGGACCAAGTTAATCTTCATATGAAAAAACACCTAAAGCCATTGGTGCAACAAAGTGCGGCTCTAAGTTTGGCTAGTCGGGAGGTAAACGAGATTGACATACTTTCTAATAACGTGACAATGTTGCAAGATAAGGTTCAGCAGTTTATTTTTGACAATGAAAATTTGGATGCCCGAACCGTAGATTCATTGGTTAAGTTGATGAAGGAGATTCGGGAGTCGTTAAAATACATGCTTGAGTTTAAGGGCAAATTGGTCCACAAGCGAGAAGAAACAGTTATTATCCAACAAGTCGAGGTTATACAAAAAGTTTTAATAGAAAGATACCCCGAAGTCTGGACAGAGATAAGAGATGCAGTAGCGGAGAGATTGGCATGAAATGGAAAAATGAATTAAAGAAGAACGCAGTTGAATATAGTGGAACGTGTAGAAGATGTGGACAGTTTGTGAAAAATGGATTTCCGTGTCCTCTTAAACTACCCGCACAAGATATAAATAACCCTCTAACTAGAAGTGTAAATTGTCCTATGAAAGTTCCTGTAAATCAATAGAGGGATTAAATTGTGGCACGGTATTCTAAAGAGTAGGGCTCATTGGACTGTGCTTAGTAGAATTGAAGAAAGGTTAAAAAATGTTTGTGAAAGGGTCGGTTTGCAATTCACAACTTATACTAGCGGTTTAACAAAAACGATAAATAATAATTACAAGCCTAGTAATAACGGACAATATGAATTTTTATATGGCCTATTGGAAGGAACTTTACGGGAGATGGCTAGGGGTAGTCAAACAAAATATGAAAAGAGTGTTTCACAACCCGCACCCTTAGGTGAGGCTTATAGGCACGATGTTGCACTTCTTGTTGAGGATGCTAGTTTTTATTTATATTTCGGATGTAGACAAACTGAACCTAGTGAGCAGGATATATTTCGTTGTGAAATGACCTTTACCGTTCCCCAAGAATTTTGGGGTAATTTAAAAAAATACCTTGAAATAAAGATGATGATTCGACGGTTTGTTTTAAAAAATAGTTTTAATTTTAATGACAGTTTATTCGTTAAAAAAGTAATGGATAATTTAGACATAGAAGAAGCAACAGAAGTTGTCGAGGAAACTGAAACCCCAATAGAAGAAGGGACTGTAAGAGAAAGGTGGTGGGAGTAGTGTGGGAAGATATTTTAAAATTAAGACAATACGAATTAGGAGATGAAAGAAGAAGTAGTGGTCGAAAATGCTTTGAAGCGCTTGAAAAAATAGTAAAAGATTTACAGATTATGTGTAATAAAGTGGGTATTAGTTTTACACAAACACATGTAGATAATTCATACTCTATCCGACATAATTCAGATTATTACAGTATGTTAGAAAGATTAAATAGTGTTATTTATAGTATGTCAATGAAACCAGAATTAGACGATTTGACCAGAGAAAGTCAAAGAACAAGGGATGGGAAAACATATACTAGAAAGGCACTTGTTAATATTAGAAGTGGGAGGATGCGAATTCATTTTTCAACTTTTTCATTTGGTAAAAGAATTTATAGAGTAAATATGGCTTTTAGTGCGGGGGCAATCAAATTTAATAATAAAAAATTAATAGTACTTAAAAAACGTTTAAAGTATTATTTTATGAAAAATTTCGATAACGGAACTCTGGATGTTGAATCTTTGGTAGATAATATATTCAATCATTTAGGTTTAACAGTAGTAGAAGAAACAGAACAGGAACCAGAACAGGAACCAGAAGGAACAATAAGAGAAAAGTGGTGGGAATAATGGCATGGAAAATGATAGCAGATGAAGGAGTTAGACAGGGCAAACTGTTTGACGATATAATGGAAGATATTAGACAGGAACTAAATTTTAACAGTCCTAAAACTAGAGAGGTATATGATTATCTTGTGGAAAACTATGATAGGGACAAACTATTTTCAAATAAATTTACAATTGAGAAACTATTGCCAGACCCGTTTAAGGATTTAGAAAATACTCAACGAATTCTCAGCCTATTACAAAAGGCCCAAAAAGCAATAAGCGACTTAGAAACCCTGTATAGACAAATGCAATCTGGCAACATTGAAGGTGATGCGGCAGAAAGAAAATTTGAAATGATTGAACAGGGGATAGAAAGGGGCTACAATGCCATTTTTAATATCTTAGAAGCGATACAAGAAAACTTTAGGTTCAGTTAAGTATAAATATGACCGCCTTATACGCCTAATTGGTGAGATATATGTCTGACGTAGAAGAAAAAATTGAAGATGCTGCTGAAGTGGCTGAGGACTTAGTGGAATTGGCTGAAGATTTGGGAATTATTAGCGAGGCTCAGGAAAAGAAATTGTTGGCTTTGATTAAGAAGTTGGCTCCTGGCCTTATTGCTGCTTTGCCTATTATAGCCGCAGTTCTTGTCCTAAAGTGATTAGATGGTACAAGGTCAAAAGGGTGGGCAGGGTAATTTTAACGCTATAATTACTAGCCTCGCTACTAGAAAAACTTTTAATCCTGAAATTTTAGAACAGTTGAAAGGAAAAACTTACACAAATAACGAAGTGTCTGTTTTTATACCTCAACTTATAAGTGATTTGAAGAAAAAGGATTCTAGGGATGTTTCTACCATTATGGCTAGAATTATTATTAAACACCATCCAGAAAGAATTGACGAAGTAGTAGAGGTTTTGGAATCTCTAATTCAAGATAGCGGATGGCGAAGTATTCGGGTATTTGGTGATGGCTCTACATTAGGGGACATTGACGATGAGGTTAATTTTGTTCAATTTGCCCTCAAACCAAAGGTTAGAGATTTAGCCTTTGAACGGTTGGTCGAAAATGGCAATCCTATGACTTTGGTTAAAATTCTAGAGTATGCTAAGGAAAACAAACAAATGCCAAAGATTAAAGAATTTTATTCTGACGGAATACCAGATAATTATTCCAATATAGTAAAAGAGATAGAAGGCGAGATTGACACCGTGTTTGTCAAACTTCTACAAACCTTAGATAGCGGTGAGGTTGTAAAATACAAACCTACTTCACAGGCTAGAAGAACCCTTGCACGTCTTAACGAAAATAGATTTACTGAATTATATAAAATTCTTGAAACCGTTGATAGGGATAACCCACTAAAGCGTTTTATGAAAGACTCTATTTCGCAACCCGCTAAGATTAAAATTTTAAGAGACCTATTAACACAATTGGAAGATAAGACAAAAGTGAGAGGGCAACTCGCCAATGTGAGTGCTGGAACTAAAACTGCACCTAGTAGAACCGAACAGGGAAAAAAAGCCTCTTGGAAAAGATTGTACGGTGAACTTACCCCTAGACAATTCGTTGTTGGTAATATGCTTGGCGTAGATATGCCCGAAGAACAAAAAGAAAGAGAAATAGACAGGCAGGTAAATCTAATTACAGGACAAGGTAACAACCCTCTAAAGGATGCCTATAATGAGGCCAAAACCCAAAGCGTTGATATTACATATGGAGACATTAGAAGAAATAAAGGCTTTAGAACATTCCTTTCAGAACTCATTTCTTATGACTCTAGATTTTTTGGTAGTGATAATCCCAAAAATATTTCACGGGCAAAAACCCCCCTATATCCACTTTTAACAATCCTACTTTTAAATCCACCTATAAAAACTCCCAACGATTATCAATTCATAGATTCATCAATCGGACCTATTGGTATGGGTAAAGCGGTTTTAGAAAATATGCTTTTTATATTTGATAAATTTAATATTAACATAAAGGGTGAGTTTAAAGAAAAGTTTGAACAATATTGCATAAATGGTGATGTTAAAAAACTTGATGAACTTAAAAATTCTAACGCTAATTTTAAAGAAGTTGAAAATGAATTAAATAAATTTGTGGACGAGAAGGCTTCAACTATTGTTGAGGTAATTTTAAATAATATACTAGAACTGCTAGGAAACATCAACTCTAAACTCACCTACTATAAACCTTCACCGAAGGCTTTTAGAGAGGCGGGTAGAACAAGACAAATAGCGGAGGGCGAAATAGATACAGATACCGCTATTGAATATTTGGAATATATAGGACTTATTGAGGAGAGAACATGACGAAGGAATTAGAAGAGGCACTTTTGGCTAAAGAAAAAAAGATAGTTGGGGGCAAGATTAATGCCTTTAGAAATCTTGACGACAATCTTATGGAAGAATATTTGGGTGAAGATTTTCCGTTTATGGAAGAATTGAGACTTGCGCTAGTGGGTCTTAATCTAGGAACTGATATTGCGACATATAAATTGGTGGGTAGAAATAGCGCAACCAATATGCAGGGTTTTGCAGGAACGGGTGCTTATCAAAAAGAAAACGTCATTAGTAAAACAGGTTTCAAACTTTTTGTAAGACATGTTAAGTCAGCCTACAAATCAATGATAGAACTAATGAATGCGGAGGAAGGGACTTTTTCTATCACAAGGGAAGAAGATGATGACTTGGTAAATACAATAGAAGATATGAAAGATGAAGAAGGTGTATTTAGACAAGATGATTTGGGAATAGTATTAGATAACATGTTAAGACCTAAATCTGGAAAAGTTAAGAGAGGTTTTAGCACATCCTTTTTTGAAGTTCTTTCCGCTAAGTCAAAAACTAATAGGACAATGATTTACAATCATTGGGAAGAAGTATATAATAACTTTAGGTCTTTTGATATACCAGAAGAATTTAGGGTTGCTTTTGAAGATGCCCCTATATCTGATGAAGAAAAAAATAAACTTCAAGGACTTAGGTTACCCGTATATATTATGAAATTTCCACAAGTTAATATTCTACAATATTCAGATGATAAAACGGCCATCGGTCTACTAAATGATTTTATGACATCCCCCTCAGTTTTGGGCGAAACTATGAGTAAATATAATCAATATTATAGAAGGGGTGAAAGTGAATTTACATCAGAAGGGGGAGGTGATGAGGTTAATCCCGATGAAGTGGCTCAAGACGTATTGGAAAATCTAGACATTACTTTGGATAAAAATGGTGACCCTCTATACATGATGGAATCTATAAAAGGTTCAGAAATTTTTGCAGTAGACGATGTAATTGTAGGAAAGATAGAAGCGTTTTTTGAAGAAGAGTTAGAGGGAAGTAATTATAGTAACGAAGTTAGAAAAATTTTAACAGGTTCTCTAAAAGAATTTACCAAAGAAATTAACATTGGAATTGTAAATAGGGAAGAGTATTACCTTCCTATGTTAGATAGCAATATTGATATTATAAGGTCTTTTAATAGATTGAGAGATACAGATGAAGGAATAAAAGGTGTTCCAATTCAATATGAATATTCTTATCTAGAGATAGATATTGGGGAAAGCAACATACCTAGAATTAGATTTGTATTGGACGATGGGATGTATTCTTATGAGGCACTTTGTAGAAAAATTAACCGTGATGCTGAAAGGGCTTTCAAAACTCTATCTAGTATGATTAAAAGACAACCGAGAACCTTTATGAGTAGAAAAAACATTAAGGCTTTGGGTTACGGTGGTGTAGGGACTTCATATCTTTCTGGCATTGGGCCAAACATTACAGGTTTAATTCCTGAAACTGAGATGGAAAGCGACTATGCGATGATTTTAATTAAGCGGGTTATTGAACCTCTATATATTGATGAAATGAATGGTAGATTTTTCTTTGGTAGGGACGTACCAGAATTCATTAAAACAGAAGCCTATACACAGGTAAAGGATTCTGTTAAAAAAACCGTTGGTCGTCAGATTAGAACTCAAGGTGTATCGGTAATTCAACCTAGAGATTTAGACTATTTGACGACATATTTTAAATCGCTTAAAATGTATAGCAGAACAGATTTAGGAAATCTTAGAACTCAATCTAATAATGCGGCTGAAGTATTTAACAAGATTGCTAATCTAGCAAGCACGTCAAGACAAGAAAGAACTAGATACAATGAAAGAATTCAAAACGCTTTGGGTAATATCATTTTCGATATTTATGAATCGCAAGGTGTAGATGCCACACAAATTAATACCAAATTCATGGATAGACCAATTAAAGAATATGAGAATGCTGTCGGTGACGATAATCTAATTATCTCATATTTGATGGAACTTCTTTCAGACCCCGACTTTAAAACATACGCTGTTAGAGAAGGTGGAATGCAAGAAAATTTGGCTGAACTACAACGGACTTTAGAAAGTGGCCTATTGAGTAGAATTTATGATGATATTGGGGATAATAGTTTGAGTAAGTCATACACCATTGCTACGGATATGATTAGAAAGTCAAAGGGCTTGAAGATTTACAAGGCGTATATGGACATTAATAATATAGATGATGTTGATTATGTCATCGACCTAATTTACAAAGAAGATAGGGTAGATGTTTATGCCCATGATATTGAAACTATCCTAACTCTAAATATCTCTAATGATACAATGGCCTCAGGTGTTGGTCTTAACCCACAAGTAATTTATAAAATAAAGGGGTTGTTTAGATGAGTTGGGAACGTATTCTTAAAAGTTTAACGAACCCAATCTTAATCCCTAGAAGACCGTTGGAAACTTTGCGTGAGAACTTGAGCGAACCGATTGCGACAACTAAATTTGATGACCGTCAATTTATGTCTGAAATAGTTGCGGGTGTTGAGATTACCCTTACTTTGGCCGACTATTATGATATACCACACCCATTTAACAGAAATGATATTGAATCCGTTTTCATTAATAATGAATTATTTGATGATGGTCCGCTTGTTATGCAAGAGGACATGGTTATGATTGATGAAAGGTTGGATGATATTTATTATAAAATTTCTAGAGAAAACTTTTTGGGTTTTTCTACCCGTAACAGAGAACTGAGTATGTTTAAGAGATTGGACAATAAAGATTGGGATGAATTTATGAGGGAGTAAAATGGATTTACTAACTGAAATGGATATGAAAGCCTCAGAAGGCAATTTTGAATATTTCTTCACAAATGTTCTCGGTTTTGAAATGGCCGACTTTCACCGTGAATGGTTAGAAAGAGTAGAAAGTTCACAACGTACAGTTACCATTTGTAGCCGTGACCACGGTAAGTCTGTATTCTTTCATTCATGGTGTGTCTACCAATTGATTTTTCAACCCGCCCCTTATGAGATTATTTACATTTCTTCTAACCAAAAACAAACTTTAGTTCACATGAAAGATATAGATAGAATGTTTGATACTGTTCCCGCTTTAAGAAAGTTTAAACCTAAGTCAGGATGGGCAGTAGGTAGAATGGAATTAACTAACGGTAATAGAATATTAGAACGTTCAGTAGGTTCACAAATCCGTGGTCTACACCCTAACGAAATTATTGTAGACGACCCTATGAAAGAGTTTAGCCTAACTGCAATTCAAAAAGTTACAGATTGGTTTTGGGGCGATATGATTCCTACTCTTCACCACACATCTTCGCTTAGAATGATTGGAACCCCCTTCACCTACACAGATATATTTGCCGAGTTGGAAGAAAACTCGGAGTACGACGTAAAGAGATACCCCGCCATTTCACAAACAGGAGATGCACTTTGGCCTTCACGTTGGGATTTAGAATCACTAGAAAGAAGAAGGAATGAAATTGGGTCATCTAAATTTACAAGAGAATATCTTTGCATTCCTATTTCCTCAAACACAATGTTATTCGGTAAAGAACACATTGATAATTCTAAAGACAGGACAAGTAAACTTTTATGGCACGGTAACACGGAGGCTTTCAAATATTATATCGGGTATGACCCCTCATTGTCAGCCGATGGAGATTACACAGTGATGATTGTTATTGAAGTAGATGAGGATATGAACAAAAAGGTTGTGCATATGGTGAGAGAGAAGAATATTGATTTCAGAAGCCACATAACCCGTATATCCGATTTATGTCAGAGATTTAAGCCAGAAGTTGTGATGATTGAAACAAATACATTTGCAAAGTCATTCTCAATGGAACTCAAGGACATATCAGATTTTCCCGTAAAGGAATTTACAATGAGTAGAAAAAAGAAAGAAGAGATTATTCTCAACCTACAAATGAATTTTGAGAATGGTAAGGTTATTTTACCTTATGCGGACGACCAAGCGAGAGCAGTTACAAATACTATCGCTATGGAACTTGAGGCATTTGGTATTAGCACAAAGGGTAGAATTGAAGGTTTGGGCGCACATGATGACACGGTTATAGCACTAGCATTAGCGAATTATGCCACAAAGTCTTTTAATGACACCTTTGTAGACATAGACGGGTCGGCTTTGTTTGGCGGTCCTTCTAACAATTTTGGAGGTGGAATATTTGGAATTAATATGTAAGAATGAAGAAATTGATACAGAAGTTCTAATTAATGAATTAGAAGAAGAACAAAGAAGGCGTAAAGAGTTTGAAGAAGAAATGGCACAGGATTTAAACAAGTGGATTCAATATCAAACCTCGGATGAAACAGAAATCATCAAAGATATTTCAAAAATTTATTCAATGAATTTATCAGATGCTAGGGATATGCTTGGCACATTGCCAGAAGAACCTGTTGTAGATGGTAAAAATATTCCCGACCTCATTAAAGAAATGCGTTTGATTAGAAGAAAATTAAAAGGTGGGGCTAGAGATAAAATGTCAAAAACAATTGACACAATGATAGGCGCATACACCGAGCATATTAATAAGTCAATTGATTCTATTTATTGGCTTAGACCATATCGCAAGGCTGTTAAACTTCTAATACCCGACCTTTCTACTATCAGAAAGTTTCACCATATCAAAGACGGGACAACTAGAAAAGAAATTATTGACAAGTTGTGTAAGATGTGGGAATCTAATATAAACAAGGAAAAACTAGAATATGGCGAAGATTATTTTAATTGTTGTAAATCTTTTAAGGAAACGAAGAAAGAAATTAAGTCAATTTTGAAAGGTATTTCCCATCAGTCGATTCGCAAGTCTAGACAACATACTTTGGATAAATTGATTAAAAATCTAGTATGTAATAATCCTGGTCTTACTTCAAACGCAATTCATTCCCTATTGCCAAAATCATATCACCGTTCTACCACGCCTCAAACTATTTCAAAAATGTTGAAGAGAATTGAAGCGACTAATGTAAATGGTGAATATTACATTATTGGAGATGAAATTAAAAAGGACTTGTATTCTTATGTTGCGGGTTTTATTGATTCTGATGGTTATATTACAATGGACTCCAACTTCTCACCAAGAGTAGGAATGGTTGCAACAGGTAATCGGGGTAGGGCTTTCTTTAAGGAACTTGAACGAGAACTCAAATGTGGTCGTCTACACTTAGACCAAAAGGTGGGAGAGAATAATAGAAGTCAGCATCGGTTGAACTTTTATAGTCAAGATGATATTACTAAAGTATTGGACAAGTGCATACCTCACCTGCGTATGAAAAAGGTTCAGGGTGAGTTAATTAGAGAAGCAATCAGAATTAAAAAACATTTCAAGAAACAAGATTGGGCTAAAGATAGGGTTAAGGAAATTTTCAAATTAATCAAATGGGAAAATTGGAAGGACTCAAGATTTCAGGGCGCAAGGGAATTTGAGAAGTACGAAATTTATGAAGAAGACATCGCAAAGTTTAAAGAAAATAATAAGATGGCTCTAATGGATGAGATTGACTCAATTGTTAAGGAGGACTAAAAATGGGATTAAGAAGTAGATTAAGAAATTTGATTAGAAGACAAACTCCGACACCGAGGGAGAAAGAAGTTTATAACATGGGCATCCAAGAAAGAAGATTCCCACAACACGTTGCAGGGCAATATATGTATGATTTGGCTAAAAATTCTACAATTGTACGTTCATGTTTGGTTCAACTAAAAACTGAAATTTTCCGAAGAGGTTATGAGTGGGTAAAGTCATTTGACTTCAAGTGTCTAAATTGTGGTTATGAACATCACAAACATGTCGAAGAATGTATGGCTTGTGGACATACCGAGTTAAGAACTCCCGACCCCCAACAACGACAATATGCTGAATCATTTTTTAAAGACTACGTTAATAGTTCACATCAACTTTTTATCGACGTATTGAAAGAATTGGAAACAGACCTTAACATTATGGATGATGCCTATTTAATTCTCATTAAGGATTATTACCTTGATGACGATGGGTGCGTAGTTATGAGTAGAGTAAAAGAAATATATCGGGGCGACCCCACTACGCTATTTATTGAGGTAGATGAAGATGGTGATAGGGGGCATTCAAGATATACTTGTGTTACACATAGAGATGTTGTTAGCGAAGAAAAACATGACCGTTGCCCTGAATGCAACTCTATGTTACACCCAATTGAATTTACCAATAAATCACAAGGAGATGAACAGCATTACATTACGGGTGAAGTAATTCACTTTAGCAAATACAGTCCATCGAGGCTTTACGGTCATCCACCTGTTGTTACACTACATAGTCACATTTTTACACTATCGGCTATGGAGGGTTACATTAGTACATCATATCAAAAGGCAAGAACCCCAAGAGGTATTCTTGCAGTTCAAACTAACAATATGGAGTCAATGATTAAATATTGGAAGGGGGTTAAAGAAAAATTAGAACGTGACCCGCACTATATTCCAATCATGGGTATTGAAACTGAGGGCGGTTCTGGTGGTGGTGTCCAATGGATTCCATTTATGAACACTCTAAAAGAAATGGATTATGTTGCAGTAAAGGACGATTTGAGAGATAGAATTTGTGCATTCTATGGAGTGAGTAAAATTTTCCAAAATGATACAACTACCGCAGGTGGTCTAAACAACGAGGGTCTTCAAATTCTAGTAACTAACAGAAGTGTTGAGATGGGTCAGAATGTATATAACAAATATTTGTTCCCATTCTTGATGAGGCAATTTGGTATTGAAGATTGGAAGGTTCAACTATTGAGGTCTGAGGAAGAAGACATGACAGCCCAACTTAGAAGAAGAGAGATAGAAATTAACCTCGCTGTTCAAATGAAAAATTTGGGCTTTGAAGTAGATATGAATGAAGATGGTGACTTTATCTACAAAAAATTCCCTAGTGAAGAATCTACAAAGGTAGATTTGGATGAACAAATAGAAACAGATAAATTTGCAGGAACAAATATTGACGCTTCTCAATTAGGACAATTGCAGGAACAGGCACTAATGTCTGGCAGTAGCAAACAACAAGTGGCAGGAGAAACTGAAAAAATGTCAGTAGGACCGCCAAAGAGATTTAGCGGATTGCCTAAAGAAGCGGCTAATAATAATGTAGACAAGAGAACAGAAAGGAGAGTTAGAAGTGGTAGAGATTGAGAAGTCCGTTATTAGACCTACATATGCTGAGTGGGTAGACATTTATAGCGAAGACAAAGAGATTACTTTTCGTAGAAAACAATCTCTTGTCGGTGGAATGATTAATGTAGAAACAATTAGACCGCTAGCCATTTATCAAAAAGCGGTAGAAGAAAATATAGAAGTGTCAGAAAAAGATATGCCAGATATTAATATTTCACATGATATGTTTAGACTAAAAGGTTTCAATTCCATGACTCAAGCGAAAAAATATATCGCTGTGATGAAAAATCCAGATATAAAAGATATTGAAGTTTTTATTGATGGTGAGGAAGATATTGTTAAACTTAATTTTAATTTAGATACGCCAAAAAATCCAGTGGATAAAAGTAAATATATTTTCACACCCGATTTTATATCTTATAATAAGGGTAATTTAATGGATAGACAATTAAATATTATATCTTCAATAAGTGCAAAGACTACTAAAGTAAAATTATTTGACTTTGAAAATTCTAAAAGGGTGGATGTTTATTTTGCCGACATAGAAGATGCTGGATATAATCCTATTACCGAAGAATATAGTGAAAAACAGACAGATGATTTTTTACCAACGGTTAAAGTTTTAGCCGAAAGTGACCCCCGAAGAATTTCTTCTGAATTATATAATGCAAAAAAGATGTTAAAAGAAGGAGATAACGTTTATTTTATTCCTACAGTAAATGGCAAAATACCTAAAGCCCTAAATAGACTCACATCTGGAAAAAAATTAATAACAAGAAAAATAAGTGAATATGCACCAATAGACACTTCTAAATCTAGTAAGGAAGGTATGAATGAAATATTACCGCAGTTAGAGCCATTACCAAACGAGTTTAAAAAATATGAACAAAAACTTAATGAAGTATTTGAGCCTAAGTCTACCAAAAAACTAATAGGGAGAATGCAGTATTTGACAAGACTAGAGGCAAGAAAGGCTAGAGAGGGTAGAGGTGTCGGGAAATATACAGGGGATAGAGATTTTCAAGATAATAGACCAAAACTTTATTTCTATCACACTTTACTCCCCAATGCTGTTTATAGTCCCCAAACTAAATCGTATGAGGGGGTTAATATATTGTCATTTTTTATAAAAACGGGTGGTGACTTTGTTCCTGCTGATAATATGTTATTGTTTCTCAATGAGGCATTTGTTCCTTCATATTTTGCTGAATCTGATAGAAATAAAGATTGGGCTAGAATTTCTTGGAATGTCGCTAAGGACGCAGTTGAGGGTATAATCTCTTATGCTAAAGATTTACAGGTTAGATATAGGAGTAGGAAAAAATTAAATTTTGACATCATGAGTGAAAAAATGATGAATGCTTTTGACACTAATTTAAATGAAATAATGGAAAACTCCTTCTTTAGTTATATGAGTTTTGATAAAAGGAGAGGAAAGAGATTGAAGGTAACAAAAAGTAATATGTTGAAGAGTGCTACTGAAATTAAAAACACCTTTGATACAATTTTAAGAGAAACTTATGGTCCATTAAAACAATTTAAGGAATTAGATAAGAGTGAATTGGTAGATTTTATTTACAGAATGAACCACCAACAAAAGAAAACCTACGATTTTGAAGACACTAGATTTAATATACGGTTTGATTATGAACCCGTAGACGAAAGGGATGTTAAAGGAAAATATTTCACCGAAGGTATAAGGACCGCTGATGTAGAAAGTCTTTTTGCTAGAGTAAACGCATTAGACGGTAATTTTAAACAATATTTTACAATAAAAAATATTGCAAGGGAACAAAGTGATTATGTTGGTGTTCTCGTTATTTGTTATTACTATGATGGGGATGAAATGGATAGAATAGAGGCCGTTTCACTTACATTGCAAAGAGTAGAATTTAGACCAAGAGTTATTCAGCAAGTTAATAAAGACATCTCCATAGAATACCCTGCCGATGAAATTGGCGTATTTATGTATGAAATAATGACAGGTATGAGAAGGGATAGCCCTCTTATGTTGGGAAGAGGGGGAGGTAGTCCATCCGTATCTCCTAGTAAAATTGGCTACTCTTTTGCTCAAGATGTTTTGGATAGAGATATGCGCTTTGCACAATTCTTCATAAACAATATGAAATATAATGAAATAAGGAATGAATTTGTAGGATTTTTAGTTGGACAAAACCCTACAAATAAGATGTTTCAATTCTTATTTACTGACTCTACCCTGAGGGGTGCAACAAGTCAAAATATGATTTGTGTTGGAAAAATGGACTTATTCTATAAGCCAAACTTTTCTCAATATTTTATCGACAATAACCCAGGATTTCTTAGTCGCATAGATACCTTTGATGATTTTAAAAGTAAAGTAACCATAGGTTTAAATGCTACTGAATCTGGTTCTTGTATTCATTTTGATAGGGACGTACCCAAAGGCGACCAATTGGGAACCTTCGCTATGGTATATTTGGGAGGGGCGGGTGACCCGAAAAATTTTCTTGATGGTAGATTAAATTCGGAGGTTTTACAGGGTGGACCTATTTCAGGGCAACAAGTTAGTAGACCAGAAGGAAGAGTAAGGTTACATTATGAATTATATAATAAATTTGGTTCAGAATTTGAAACATTTATCAGGGATATAGTAAAAAAGGCAGTAGAATCGGGAGAAATAAAATTAGGTGCAAAATTTGTAAGAGGTGGAGCAACAGCAGGAACCGAATTCCGTCCCAATAAAGCCAACCATGCGATTATTTATACGCCACCAAAGGTAGAAATAGATGAAGGAGAGGAAACACAATGACAGATATGATAAGAAGAAAATTAAACGAAGCAAAGAAAAGTTTAGCAAAAATTGAAAAGGATGCAAATAGAGAGCCTCCTAAAGAACGTAAAACTAAGGACATGACAATGAATGTTCCCGAAGTCCCTCCAGATACATTTAAGCCAGATGAAAATATTCCAGGTTTTATTTCAGGTGGACCTAGAATGAGTAAGAAGTGGAAACAGGTGTAAGAATGGTAGAGAGAAGAAGTAAGATGCAATTTGGGGGCTTTACAGATGAACCCCCTTCTATGGTAAGCACATTAGGTGTAAATAGTATGAAGGTTATTGCTCGTTACAAAAAGACTTTAGATAAAGATGATAAACTTAAGATAACTAACGTAAAATTAAATCAACTAATGAAAGCCATTGAAAAATTTGCCGAATCCAATCAACCCTTTCCGTATGAAGATTTTGAAAATCTATTTACAGAAGAAATCATTGACAGGATAATTAGAGTAGAAATATTGGATATGGGAGATTCGCTATATGAAATTGATAAAATTATTGAAAATAGTGAAATAACTTCAAGAGAATATATTCCCGAAGAAGATAGTCCATTGTACGGAAGACAAACAATGACAGAAACCGCTATTGAAAGATATGAAGGTATATTTCCCCCCCAACGAGTTCAAGTCCCAACTTCTGAATCACGACCCGTAATGGATGAAGTAATTACTGCTAAAATTTATCCTAGAAAAGATAAGGCAACGCAGAAAAAGTTTAGAGTAAATGCGAAAGAACCAACAGTTTCTAGTAGCGAGGTTGCCCTGACAAGAGCAAATTTGTCAAATGACAAAATTCTAACAACCGCCTATAAACAAATGGTTAGAACATTCGGTTTGGGGTTCAGTAGAAAGGAAATACTAATGCCGTCTGTAATGAAAGCCATGTATAATAGAATGGCACAACTAAAGGCTAAGAAAAGAGAACTAATTACGGGTCCAGAATTTTCAAGTAAATTTACACAGACAATTAACAACAAAATCATGCCCCTTTTAGAAAGAGGTTATGAAGCCAAAACCTACGAAGGTGTAGTAGCCCAAATAGCAAGGGACAATAAAACTTTCTTTGCTAAAGAGGATATTAAAGAAATGTTTGCATATTTCCTAATCTTTAAGGATTATGAAAATGTTAGCGAAGAGGGTAAAAAACTTGTCAATGATATTCTAAATCAAAGATTTGCATTAGGTAACGAACAGAAAACTCTAAGGGGAATCCTATTGGACATTTACCGTGAGTTCAGTTTTGGAACTCTAGGGCGACTAAACGAAGAGGCTAGAGAAGTACAGAGATATATCGAAAGTGGTAAATTGCGCCTTTCAACGGACTTCCTAAAGGCCGACATTTCCTCACTAGATGAAGAGAAAAGGAGAGAAATAAAAGCCATATTGCAAAACTCTCACCCAACAGAATACTTCGGTGAAGATTATTTAAAGTTAGGAAAACTTATAAATATATTGGGCGATGTGGCTGATACAGACGAGGAAACATTATTGGAAGAATTGGGTGTTGAAAACCTGCAAATGGTAAAGAAAGCAGCCGCTTTGAGAAAAATATATGAAAGACTTTATAGAACTCTAAGAGATATTGTATATGAGGAGGAATAAACATGGAAGAAGAAATTGTAAATGTATTGAAAATGCTAGTAGAAAAGGTTCAAGATTTGGAACGCAAGTTGCATGAATCAGAAACCACATTGATTAAGTCGGGCTTTGTTGCTACAACGCCCTCACCTTATTCAAAGCCAAATAGAGGTATGCCCTCTAATAAAGAAATTCAAAGTATGGATTGGGACGATATTCATGACTTTGTATCAAGAATGGAGGGAAAATAATGAACGACGAAAAATCAGAATTTAGCCTATACACGGAACTATTGACAAGATTGCAAGAACTAGAATATGTAATTAATAACGCTCTAGGTTCGGAAGATTTTGAGGCTGAGGTAAATACCTATAAACCAATTAAACCTAAGGTTGTAGATGTAGAAAGATTGGCTGCTAAGGCCGTAAGCAGTAGTCCTTCTATTGCTAAAAGTTCACGCAGTAGAAAACTAATGCCAGAAAATCTAATCTATAAAGATGAGGAAACAGAACCTAGAGAAGACCCTCCAGATATGGGAGATGCTGAAATGCCTAAAAATGTGGAGGATTCAGAACTTCCCGAAGACTCACAGGAAAAGCAATTGGAGTTGGCTTTAGAAACTGCACTTGCACTATTGAGAAAGAAAAAGAATACTCTCTCGGTTGTTGATTCTGAGGCAAATAGAGTTAGACCACCTCTTGACTCATAGGTGATATATTGAATCCCTTTGATATACCTTTTGATAGTATCAATAAAAATGTTTCTTCACTAAGAAACATGGTTAGGGCTACCTTTCTAAGTGCTAAAGATAATCCTAAAGCATATGAAAAGGATTGGGAAAGGTTAGTAGTCGAGTTAAGGGAAATGTTGGAAGACCCCGAAATTAAAGAAAGGTTTCCTAATATTGATACAAGTCTTCTATATTCTGACGATTCTTACAATACAATGGAACAGGGGCAGGAATTGTACGAGCAGTTTATGACGGAACAAGTACCCGTTGTAATCATAAAACAGGATAAACCAGAAAAGTTTATTGAGCCTAACAAACCAATGTATCGCATATTTGATATTGATGATATGAAAGAGATTAATGGTTTTACTGGGGATTTTTTTGTTCAAGAAAAATATGATGGTCTAAGAGTGCAAGTTCACAAGTTTAATAACGAGGTTAAAATTTACAGTTTCAACGGAAGAGATATTACAGATAAGTTTGAAAAGTGTGTAAAGGTTCTTGAAGAAAGAACTTTTCCTAATTGTATTTTAGATGGGGAAGCCGTTCTTTACAAAGGAGATGACCCGTTGGTTAGAGCCGATACTCTAGCATTTATTAATAGAAAGGTAGAATCTGAGGGAGATATTAAACTACACATTTTTGATATAATGTATTTTGAAGATGAATCTATCGCTATGGAAAAACTAGAAGAAAGAATGCAAACTTTAATCTCAAATTTTTCTGCACATTCAGACGAGCGAGTAATGTTTCCTAATAAGAAAAATACTAGAGAAGCCGATTCAATGGAAGAGATTGAAGAGTATGCTATGGAAATTATGAATAACCCCACATCGGAAGGTGTAGTAATTAAAGATGCGAAGTCTTCCTACATTATTGGTAAAAAGAAAAACCCTAAGTGGATTAAGTGGAAAAAATTTGTAGACCTCGATGTAATTGTTCTCGCAGTTAAGGAAAATAAAAATGGTACATTCGGTTACACAATTGGTGTCGGCCCTGTTGAAGAGAGTACACCAAAGGCATTTGAACTTGAAAGTAAATTTTATATGAATTTGGGTAAGACAACAAATACAAATAAAGAAGTAGAGGTTGGCAAAGTAATTAGGGTAAAGGCTGATGAAATTATGGGTAATCCAAAAAAGGGATTCTCGCTTTTTAATTCTAAATTTCATGAGATTCCTGAAGCGGCTGAACCAGAAAAATTAATCACTTTAGAATTTTTAACAAAGGATGGTAAGAAAAGTTTGGGCGATTACACTATTGACGCTCTAACAAAATCATACACAATTACTGATAAGGTTCACGGTGTTGCTAAATTTGATACAGATTTAGACCTTGAAGGTTTTGTATTTCATGGATTTAAAGATAAGAACCTCATGTCTAAAAATGCTATGATTAATAAGGATATGTGGGAGAAACAACTAAAAGCAGCCTATGGAAAAGATAATGGAAAGTTCTTTGTCTTTGTTCAACAATTGCTAGAAAACAGAACATTGAATGATGAGCAAATTTTTAAAGAGGCCGTAAAGTATGATTCTAAAATGATGAGTCGATTATTTGGCGAAAAAGACGGTTTGAAGAAAATGCGTGACAGGCTAAAAAAGGGCGGTAAAGCATACGGGATTGAATCTAGAAGTAGTCCTACGGGTTCTACTCGCTTTTCCTATGATAGCGATTCTTTGGCAAAAGCAGTACAAAGAAATGGTAAGTTTCAATTGTGGGCTAATAATGACCGTAATCTATACTTTGTCATTGACTATAAAGATGATAAGATGATTTGGAAAATTGACACCAACTCGGATGAAGAAGTGTATGACCTTTTGGGAGAGGCAGGTAAATATCCCGCTATCGCCACTAGAGATTTAGAACAAAAAATCTTATTGGACAAAGGTAAATTAATTTTGGGCGCACAACGAAATGATTATCATGAGTATATTATCAAGGGGGAAGATATTGTTTCAAAACTTCACGTTAGATATTTACCCGTTGATGGTAAAGAGATGTTTTTGGCATGGACAGGGTATGAAAATAAACCCACATCTAATTCATCAGATGAAGGGAAAATAGATATTTATGACAAGAATTGAACCATATTCCAAGAAAGGTTAATATAGTCGAACATACAAATATAATATCATGCAGTTAAGGACACCTATGTTCGGAGATGATTTACATAGTGGTGGAGAACTCGTTATTCTCAAGGAGGATAAAGATACAGTAATTGCAGGTTACGCATCGGTAGATGTTGTAGATAAGCAAAATGATAAGATTACTTTGGGCGCAATTAAGGAAGCGGCTGATAAATTCATGAAGCAAGACAGATATAGAAATGTGATGATTACACATTCTAACGTACAGGTCGGAGAAGTAGTAGACCAATATACAGATTCCAATGGTAAAGTCCTAAAAACAGGCGTTGATGATACAGGGTTTTTTGTAGTGATAAAATTAAGAAATGATATTGAGAAAGCGAAAGATGTTGCGAGGGATGTTCGTCGTGGCAAACTTCGTTCTTTCTCAATTGGTGGTCAAGCAATCAATAAGACCAATAAGTATGATTCTGATGCAGGAACATACAAAGAAATTGATAAACTTGAATTGCATGAGATTACCATTTGTGAAGAGGGAATTAATCCCGAAGCCAAGTTTAATATTGTAAAGGAGGACAAAAATATGAGCGAAATTGAAAAAGCACTAAGCGAGTTTAATGAAGTAATGGCAGAACTCAAGGAAACTATTGCAAAGGAAGATGATAAAGACATCGAATCTATGGATAGTATGCGAGAGGAAGGAGCCGACATCCGAATGGAGGATGATAAAGATGAAGAAAAGGCTGAACATGATGATGATGAAAAGGCTGACTATGACGACGATGAAAAAACCGTCGAAATGGGGGACTATGAAATGGAAGACTATGACATGGACAAGAAATCTGAGGAAATCTCAACTCTTGACCTTTCACCTTCTAACATCGAAAAAGCATATGAAGCATTTAGAGCCGAAAAGGAAGAAGAGAGAGCCTACGCAGTTATCAAGGAACAATTTGAAAACCGCTATGAGGAAGAACTTCGTGTTGAAAAGGCCGAGTCTGAAAAGGCTAAGTTTGACGCACAATCCGCAATCGGTTCTCTTGCTAGCGAACTAAGCGAACTAAAGAAATCTTTGGAAAGCGACGTTATTGCAAAGGCAGAAGAAAGAGAGGCTAACACCATAACTATTGGCGATATTGCTAATATGTCATGGGAAGAAGCCCATAATGAATTTTCCCGTTTGAAGGGGGGTAACTAAACATGAGTGGATATTTTAAGACTATCGGAGACATGGAGCGAGCGACCTATGGTATGGGAAGCGACAACGTATTGAAATCAACAGGCATTACTTCGGGTATCGAAGGAAGACACTATTCAACAGGTTCATCTGGAGATGCTCAAACAACTGAACTTTACAACATTATATTTGGACAAAAAGTTTGGTCAATGATTAACCGTGAAATGAATGCACTTTCTATGCTTCCTAAGAAGCCGTGGAAGTCTAGCGGTTGGAGAATGCTAAAATCCCGTGCTATTGGCGGTGCTAATGATACTTTCTCGGTTTCTGACGCTGATGATTTGGGTGGACAGCCTGAGAACCAAGCACTTTCTAGCATTACTAACGTAAAGCCAGATTACACAACTCTAACTGTAACACCAAAGACTGTTGCACATACCTTTGAGATTTCTGAAATTGCTCAACTTATGGCAGGTCTTGATGACGGTATTGGTGACCTTATTGCTAATTACCGTGAAGAAGTTGGTATTACACACGCAGAAGTTATGAACGCAATGGTTTTGCAGGATTTGACTGCTACGGCAGGAAAGGGTCTTGACCATTCTGGCTTTAGTGGTGTAGACGATGCTCTTACATCTTTGTATAAGATTATCGCTACTTTTGCTGAAACCGACGCTATGTCTAACTACGCAAACAAGAATGATTTGTATGGTCAAACAAGAGCATCTTCGGGAACAGAATATCTTGAGGCTTTTGTTGATTCTAATTCTGGTACAGATAGAAACCTAACGGTTAATCTCCTAAACACTGCTTTGAGAAACCTCATGGCAAGAGGCGGTGACCCTAAGGTTATTCTAACAGGATATGATACTATTCAGACTTTGGGAGAGTTGCTACAAGCACAAGAAAGATTCATGGGTCGAACAGAAGTTGTTCCTTCCCATTCAGGAATTAAGGGTGTTTCTGGCCGAGAAGTTGGTTTCCGTGTTGCTACTTACCACGACATTCCAATTATCCCTGTTAAGGATATGCCGAATGGTGGTGCAGGACTTTCAGATATTCTAATTCTAGATACTGACCATTTGTTCCTTTGCACACTAAAGCCTACTGAATACTTTGAAGGTGGAATTAATGCTGATGTTTTCGGACACGGTAAGTTGGGTCATCGAGGACTTTACAGAACCGTTGCTGAAACTATGTGTACTTACTTTAGAGGACAAGGAAAGATTATCGACCTTCAATGAGGTGATTTAATTGACACATACTGTAACACTAGTAGCCGACCACTTGGGGGTAACTGCCCCTAAAGTTTTAGGCCATGAATATTATGTAGACGCAATTATTGATGTAACTGACCTTGATGATGCACTAACAACAACAGGTGATTTTATTGCTGTGGCAAACACCTTTACCCGAACAAGTGGAACTGCTATGACAGCATTTACCGTAGGACAAGCACTTGCAATTACAAACGCAGCCGATTCTGGCAATAACGCAACCGTAACTGTAACTGCTGTTAATGGTAACTTGCTAACTCTTAGTGCCGTTGATGCTGATGAAACGGGAGATGAAGTAACCTTTTCTAAGGTTAATGTACTAATCCCTTATTCAGACTTTGGACTAAGTAGCGTTACTCAAGTTTCAGTTTTGGGCCAAGAAGATTTGACAATTGATTGGAGAGTTGAATTGGGAACCGATGGAAACACCATTACGGCAGACCATTTGGTTCTACGACCTCTAACTTCTTCTAGCGGTGCAAACCCAACGAACAATTGTGGAACTGTAAGAGTTAGACTATTTGGACTACTTTGAGGTGATTAAGTGAGAGTAAAAAATACTACGGGTGGAACGAAAATTGTTCTTGGCAGGTCATATCTCGGTAATCAAGAATTTGATGCTGATGAAGAGTTGCGTGGTATTTTTCTAAGAAACGGTTTTACCATTTTGGAAGAAACCGTGGAGGAAGTGGAAGAGGTTGTTGAGGAAGTTTCCGATGAAACAGCCTCTCCACTCCCCGACTTAGATAGTATGACAAAGAGAGAATTGCAAACACATTTGCGCTCTTTGGGAATCCCGTTTAAACTATCACAAAATAAGTCATCACTTGTTAGTCTACTAAGTGAAGAAGAGTAACTTTTATTACTTACCTATCTTTGCGTATAACTAAGGAGATGATAATATGCCTATGAATTCAACGAAAATAACAGCGAACACACAAGTTTCTTCAATTGGTGGAAACTTTGAAGGAGTAATTTACTTTAACGGGGCAAGTGCTTCTGTAATAAATGTATTCGATAATAATACAGCAGATGTAACTGCTTCATGTACTTACAATAACGACCCCACCATTGTAACAGCCGATACTTCAATTTTGAAGGTTGGAATGTTTGTAACAGGAACGGGTATTCCCGAAGGGGCTACAATTGCTTCCATTACTGATGGGACAAACTTTGAATTAAGTGCGTCTACAACGGGTGGTTCTGTATCGGGTGGTACACTAACATTTATTGACGGTGATAATCACATTGCCAAAATTTTAGTTGCTGCTAACACTTCTGATGTAGTAAGAGGACTTGACATTATTTGTAGAAATGGTATCAAGATTATTGCTAATAACTTTACCACACTTGAAATCTTTGCCCTTACTAATTAGGGGGCTAAAGGATGACAAATATACCAGAATTCTCATACATACAACCTGAGGATATTAAAGAAGGTAAAGGCGATACCGTAGTTAGGAAGACATGGAATGAGGGCTTTGCTAAGGAGGCTTTTATCGCCTTCATTCTATATGAGGCTTCAAGCATTAATGATAGCGTAAAGCAAAAGATTGGTAAATCAGATACCACTTTTGGTCTAAAGAATATGGCAACCTTCTTATCTAGAAATCACAATATTGGTGGTTATGACGATTCGGAGTTTGATAAAACTAACCGTGATGCACTAAAGCAAGTTGGTGATATGCCCCTGCGTAGTTTGATAGGTGCAGTTATGCCCGAAGAAAGTGAAACGAAAGTAGAAGAAGGTTTCTTTGACCAAACTACAAGAGAGAGATTAGGAAGACATTTGTTTTATGCTGAACAGCATGACGAAATGTTGATTGTTATGAAAGAGACAAATTTGCCACTTTCCAATCAAATTACTAATCAAAGAACTTCTTCATTGAAGAAAATAATGGAGTTTAAAGTTGGCGACCTAATGGATGAAAGGAAGACTAATCTAGATTTTATTACCTTCTTTGATATTTTTGATGACGACTTTGTAAGATACTTTGGCGAATTGCTTCCTGTTTATGCTTATAAAAAGGATAAGGCTAAGGTAAATGAAGAGGTGCAAGATTATCTAGACTCCTTTCAAGACAAAGAAAAGAAAGCCGTTGCCGTTATGGGTTTAATTGACGGTGTTTCTAATTATATTGAAACCGCTATTCAAGAATATTATGGTGGTATATTCGACATGGGAGAAGAAACCCGAATGGGTGTAATGGGCGAAATAGGAAAAAGAGTCGAGGGAGATATTTACGAAGAAAGACAAATGGGTTCAATTAAACTTTCACCATCTGAAATTACAATTATACAAAGACAACTTCTACCGTTGGGTGATGAGGGGGCTAAAAGAAAGGCCGAAGAAATTTTTGGAACAGATAAAGTAATTCAAGAATCATTGGGTGGTGAAGGATATGATGCCACTAAAGATTATTCGGGAAGACAATCCGTAGACATTAATCTAGATGCTTTATCTAGAGAACAATGGGAAGACCTAGTAGCCACACTAATAGAATACGGTGAAAGAGGTAATAGCAGGTCGCTTCAAGGTAAAGGTAAAGCAATTCTTATGGATGCAGTAGAAGGTTTTGTAGAAAAAACAAAAACAGAAATATTTGGCTCTATGCAGGAATTTGCTGAATTTGAAGATGAAGTGAATAATAGAATTCAAAGTATCTACGCTAGTTCTAGAGAACAACGAATGGTTACACCACAAGAAAGAGATAAATTTGTAGGTGCTGATTCATCTATATATTTAAGTTCACCCGACCTATTGGAATATTTGAGAAAGTTGTATAGAGAAGGTAACGTTACTGTTAAAGAAAAATCAAAAGACTTTCAGATAACAATACAAGACTATGAACCTTACACCACAAAATATGGTAGGTCTGTTAGAAAATTGGAAGGTAGGAGAAAAAACAAAGTTAAATTTAGCCCAAAACTAATTGATTCAGAAGAGGAAGGTCGAACAATAAGAGAAAGGGCCAATAGACCAATTGAAGCACTTAGAGATATTTTTAGCAAAACAGAAGCAGGATTTACAAAACAAATGAGAGGCGTTTATAGTTTAGTTAAGAATAATTTATCTGGCGACAACAGTATGCTAAAGGGTTTGATTAAAATATTTGGAAGTGTAGACTCTAACAGTGAACAATTTGAATCAGGAACAAGTCTTTCAGACTTTGAAGATTTAGAATTAAATGTAAATGAGATAAAGGATGAATATGAACCGTTTGTAACATTTATGCTAGAAGTTATTGATTTGGTGGATAGTAGACAAGAATTTGTAAATAAAATGAAAGGATTGGCTATGGATTCAGAAAAGTTGGATGAAATTGTAGATAGTTTTTCTCTACTAATAAATGACATTAATCAGGGTATAGAAAATATTGGAAGACAAGGACAAGAAAGACTTGATGAAATGCAAGATGAAGAGGGAGAACGGGAAGTACAAAATGATGCTGAAACAGGACGGCAATCATTTGAAAATGAATTAGTTACATATTCAGATAGTCTGTATAATATTTTCCAGAATATTATTCTAAACGAATTAATGAACCCTAAATATGAAGAGGCATCGGAAGAAGAAATAAGAAGTCTTTTAGAAAGGGCTACTAAATCAGAAGATAATAAGGTGGGAATACCGCAAGAATCAGTAGATGTTATTTTAATGAAATTAGATAAGGTTGATTTTATTGTGGATAATTTAGCACAAAAAGATATTACGGAGATAAAACAATTTATTCCCAAAGTTACGGTTACCGAAGGTATTGATACTGTTAGGGGAGATTTGGATAAACAAATAGATGATATTTTTCAAGGTATTAGTGAAACTATGGCGGGTAGTAAATTAGGTGATATTTCCACCTATGGAACATTGTCATTTACAATTACACCAGAAAAGAGAGGATTTAGATTTAAGGGTGAATATGATATTAAGGGTAACGTGAAGCCCCAAATATCGAGAACCTACATTAGTTATGGTAAAGATGCTAGAAGCACAACAACGGCAGGTGGAGATAAAGTTGCTGATTTACAAGGCGGTACAATGATTTCAAAACCACTACTAGAAACATTAGAAAAGATTAGGGTTGCACTAAATACATTAAGCAATGCGATATAATTATAAATAAGAAATAGGAGTAATAGACATGGTAAAGATAGTAACCCCATCAGACCTATCTCTTAGTGCTGTAAATTATGACGCTGGTATAGGTAGTTATACCACTGCTGTTAAGGTAGCCGCTTTATTGGGTATTGCTGATTTTGTTTCCGCTAGTTCTGGTTCGGCTACTTCTCCCACGTTGGAAGAAGTGGGTGACCTAATTAGGAGAGCCGAAGATTTAATTGATGAAACCACCAACTCTTCATGGAGAGAAAATTTGGTAGAAAACGAATTTCATGACTTTGATTTGGACAGCAAATTTAGAAGTTACTATGCTGACTATGTGGGTAAGATTAGGCTAGAAAATGAGAATATTAGAAAAATTATTCGCATTGCTACATGGGAAGGAAGTGAATATAAAGACTTAGCATCAGCCGTAGCAACAGTCACAATTAGTGATTTCTCAAATGTGACAAGTGTAACCTTAACCGCAGGTGGAACGACTTGGGTATTGACAGCAGGAACAGGAACAGGGCAATTTAACAAAACTTTTGGTAAAAGAACTACTGCTATGGAATTGTGTTATTTGATTAATGAGCAACCACCTAGTATTACTGCTCCATTTACGGGTGCTACTACCAATAAAACACTAGCCTCTAGTGGAAGTAATATTTCAGATTTCTTTTATGCTAATTTGGAGGAAGATGAAACTGTGACAATTGTATCTTTACTTCCAGGTTCCGATGGTCAAAATTGCACAATCGCAGTTAGTGGTTCAGGTATTAGTAAAACAGACTTTACCGATAAAGAAGAATATGACAGAAATCAAGATTGGTGGGATATGAGAGATACGGGCGACATTTTCTTTAGAACAGATTACCCCATCAGAAAAAAACACGCAATAAAGGTCACATACACATATGGTAATCAAAGAGTTCCCGCAGTTATTGAAGATGCGGCTACTAAATTAGTGGCCTGTGAGTTGATTGCCTCAGATGATTCTTATGTACTTTTGGGCAATGACTCTACAAATGGTATGGACATAAAGAGTAAGTATGATACTTATAAAACTGATATTGACAAAATTCTAAAACTTAAAAAGCGAGTTATTTATTATTTGGATGGTGATTAAATGTCAGAAGTTCCCGACATACAAGCGTCTTTAGAAAACGCTGATGAAATTGCTAAACTTACGGGTAGGAGTAAATCAGAAGTGATTGCTGATTTATTGGACGATGGTAAATTAAATAATTCAAATGCTGTAAAAGAAAATACTTCGGCTATCGAAAAGGCTACTGAAATGGCTAATAAAACACACAAACTGCTAACTGCGCTTATTCCTATTCTTATTTTGTTATCCACTAGCGGGTTAGAACTAACTGGTATTATTGACCTTACGCCCGCAGGTGATGGGGATGACGATGAATGGTTTTGGGAAGATAATGAAGGTAATGAATATGACGATATGATTTGGGGTTGCACAAATGACGCTGCATCTAATTATGACCCCGAAGCAAATGTAGATGATGGCTCATGTATTCCACTAGAAGAGGAAGAGTGTTATCCTGAATATTATGATTATCTTTTAACCTATGACAGTAACAATACTACTTTTATATTCACTTATGATGTGGACATTCCCTGTGACGATACACAAGAAGTAGAGGTACAGTTTTTAGCATATAGTGTAAATAATACAGACGGTTACCCTGATAACTATTCCATAGATATATGGGATGTTTATAATGGCGATGCTGAATATAGAGAAATGGCTTTAAAATTACCTAATGGTGTTTATGATATTTACGCATACCTAATTGATGAAGAAGGAAATATGCAGGATGAAAAGATATGGTCTGATTTGGAGGTGGAAGAATGAGTTGGGCAAATATTATTTCCAAAGATACAGTTGAAAAAGAAGATTGGAGAAAAAGGGCGGGTGAGGACTTTAGAGATACATCTGATGAGTTAATGGCATTGCAACAACTTTTATTTTATATGGAAGAACTGCTTAAGATGTTAAGACAACCCGAACCCGATATTCCTGAAATTATTCGATTCCTAGAATATAATGTGGAAACTATGAGGGAGGAATATACATGAAGTGGCAAGACATATTACAAAAGAAAAGTAAGGCTCGTCGCAAGAAGGGTTCAAAGCGGGCTAAGAAAAAAAAGCAGGGTAAAAAAGATGCCTGTTATTACAAGGTTAGAAGTCGCTATAAGAAATGGCCTTCCGCTTATGCTTCTGGTGCGTTAGTTCGGTGTAGAAAGGTGGGGGCTAGTAATTGGGGTAATAGCAAAAAGAAGTGATTACCATGATTGTTTCTACGCCTTACGTTGAATGCTATGTTAAGAAATCTTTTCTTTCTGGACGACCAATTTTTAGAAAGGATGAAACCATATTCGGAGTCATCAAAGCAATACGTTTTATTCGCAACCGTGCGCCATTATTCATAGTCTACTTTCCATCAATAGGCGCACTATATGATAAGGTAGACCAATGTTCAATTTTTATTAGAGAAGAAACACCGCAACAACAAATCACAATGAATGATATTGGGTGGTGGGATGCCATATCGGATAATTGGCAAATGGTACAAATTGAAGGACTTAGAAACTGCACCGTTTTTATGAAGAATAGAAAGGGTGTACCAAAGAAAGGTAATTACTTGTGGACTTGTGACCCACTACCAGAAAGAAATGTAGACTACGGACTTTCACAAGTATGGAATGAACATAAGACAAAGACGTTTTTCTTTGACGAAAAAACAGGCGTTTTATGTAGCGGTCCAAACAATAAGATTAAAATAATAGATTCAAGTTTATCACCATTAGAGATGGTAGATACGTCTTGGTTGAGAGTTTATAATGACCGAGATTATCCCGACAGAATCACAATGGAAGATGAAGCACGTTTTGGCGATACCGAAGAATGGAGTTATTAATATGTGGGAACAGATATTAAAAGTATATAACGTTAAAGTTGATAGGAATTCTAAAGGCACAACAGTAGCATCATATACCTATGATACTGAAACTTTAGTTTTACATTTAAATAAACTAATCAGTAATTACAACCCTCAAAAAATAACTATGGATTTAGAAGACGCTGTTGAGAATCCTACAAATCCTAGTGAATATAAATTAAATGATAAAATATTTTTAGAATTTGTAGAAGAAAAACATTCAGACCTCGCACCTCTTTTTATGGAAAGATATAATGTAGATGAAGAAACTGTTGAGGGTATTCTTGTTTCTCTTAATAGAGAAAATAATAGAAAAGTATTTGAATCAACACCTGAAATAGAAACCGAAGAACAATTACAACAACTATATTCTACATTGGCTCATGAAGGAACGCACTTTGGGCAATATACGCTTGATGAACTTAGAGAATCTAAAGAAAAATCAAAAGACCTTGTAAAAGCATTAGTGGCTTCTATGAAAACTAGCATAATTATGAAACAAACTTATGCATTTGTAGGTGGGGAATATGACATACCCAATGATATATTTAATGGAATTGCTATGTCAATAGCGAATGCCGCCCTTGAAGTTGCTGTATTGGAAACACAGCCCGCAATATTAGATGGATTTGATACAAAACCTAAACTAAAAAGAAGAATAATTGACGACTACGTTAAACCTAAAATTAATAAAATTATAGAACCACATGAAAGAATATTTGAAATGATTCCTTTGACCGCTAAAGATAGAGAAGGTATAGAAAGACTTAAAACGTTTATTGAAAATGAAGTGCCTAATAAAATTAGAAAATATATTAACGAAAATGTCATTTTAAAATCATGGGAAGCAGTAGTTGGCTTTGACGTTATAGATAAAAAAAGTAAAGCCCGTCGAAAGAAGAGTTCCAAGAGAACCAAGAAAAAGCGAAGTGGCGATAACTTTAAAAGAGAAAAGGATGAGGGATTACATGGATGGTTTTCAAGGCGGGGCGGAAAGCAAAAGAAAGGCGGTAAAACTCAAAGAGGTTGGATTGCTTGTGGAACTTGTGGTCAGAAAGGAGGACCAAAACCCTGCGGTAGAGCAGATGCATCTAAAGGAAGAAAGAGAAGATGTAGGCCAACTTGTGCCGCTTGTAAAACATACAAAAGAAGGAAGGGGTCGCCATGATATGGAAAGATATTATTAAGAATAAAAAGCCCATATTTAGATTAGGTGCAACGGGAAGAAAAAAATTGACTCCAGAAATGGAAGAAGATATTGAGTATGTTGTTAGTATGATGATGGAAAATCCAGAAAAAATTGCAGAGTTTAAGGAAAGACTTGAAGAACTTATGGAGGAAATAAAGGCACTCCCTAAAAAACCTTCTAAAGATATAGAATTTGTAAATTGAGGTGATAAAATGTGGTGGAATATTATTAAAAATTTAGACCCCGTTGGAGAAGAAGATGAAGACATTGACAATGATGGCGATGTAGATGATTCTGATGACTACCTTCGCAACAGAAGAAAAACTATTAGTGAGGCGGTAAAGGCTGAACTAAAGGGTGACTGTGGTTGCGGATGTAATTCTTGCAACGAAGAAGAAAATGTAATTAAGGCCAGTAAAAAAAAATCTGAAATTAAGCGTGTAAAGGGTGGAGTAATGTATAGGGGTGAAAAATTCCCAGGTTTAAACAAACCAAAACGTGCGCCCAAAGGAAGTAAGAAAAAGTATCGAGTTCTGGCTCATCGAAAGGGTAAGTACAAAATTGTATCTTTTGGAGCAAGAGGTTACAAAGATTTTTTACAACATAAAAACAAAAAGCGCAGGTCTAACTTTAAGTCAAGACACAATTGCGATGAAAAAAAGGATAAATTGACAGCAGGTTATTGGGCTTGCAATTATAATTGGTGATAATATGTGGAGAGATATATTGAAATCAGAAGATTTAGAAAGTTCTATTGTAGAAATTTTGAGAAAGGAAGGCGGTGCTGCTGATTTTGATAAAATATATGAAGAATTAAAAACCAAAAGAACTGAAAGAAGAATAAAAAATTTACTTTCAGATATGGTAAGTGCGGGAACCATCCTATTAAACAAGCACGGTGATTATGTAACGGAGGAATTTGTGTGAATTGGTGGTCTATTATCAAAAACGTAGAGAAGATAAGAACTTCTAGTGGAAATAGACTAAGAGTAGCCGATGTAACCGCCTTTAAACGTAGGGCTAGAATTGTTCTCTCTACGCTAAGGGGTGCTGATACCAGAAAAGAAACTAGAGATACAGTTACAAGAGTTAGAATTGACGAAGTTAGGGAAATGAACCCTAAATTACTACACCTAAGAATTGGAGTAGTCCCTAACGGTTTTAATGAGAGAGATAGAAAATATTACCACATTATGATGATTGAAAATGAGGATGAAGATTACGAATATTTAAGGGCGTATGGGCCTGGATTTATTGCTAATGATGACGATGTTTATGAGAGTGAATATGAATTAATTATTGCTATTAATGAGGCCATCGAAGAATTAGAATATGATACAGTAAGGGAAGTGATTGATTTAAGAGAAAAGGGTGCTGACGAAAAAACTACTAGAGAAGTTGCTGCTGAATTAGAAGCGGCTAATCCAGGTTATAGTTATGTAAATGGTCGTCTTATTAGGAAACCTAAAGATGAATATTTGGCTGATATGAGAGAATATAACGAGGAAGAAGTTAGTGAAAACATGGACACCATTGAAGAAAGATTAGAAATGGAAACAGGTTTAGATATAGAAGCATTTATTAATGAACTTAGAAGGCGATAAAATGGTTAGTATTAGAAAAATGCGTTTGCGACTTGAAGAGGTTAGAAATGAGTTGGAAATGGATTTGGAGAGAATCATCAGACAGAATGAAAAATTAGAAGAAATTAGCGAAGAACTTTTAGGAGAAAAACTTGCGGATGAAGTTGTAGAACAAGTTGTGGAGCAAGAATTTGTAGCGACAATTACCCGAAGAATACAGGAGGCGTTTGAATGAAGTGGAAGAATATATTGAAAAGTGTTTTTCCTAAAGAGGGAGAAACTCCCGAAGAATTTTTGGAAAGAAGAGGGGGAAGCAAGAATATTGTTTTTCCACAAAGAGAAAGGGGTTTTAAAAATAGACCCCAAAAGGTAAATCCAGAACTTGAACGTGAGATGAAATTTATCCGAGATTTAGATGCTTTTAAAAATCTAATTCAAAGTGAATTTGCATATACTGTTAGCGATTATACAAAGCCTCAATCACTTCTTTTTACAGAGTTTATTCAAATTTTGGATAGTGGACCAGAATTAGAAAAATTTGAATATCATAAAGAGTTTAGAGAAATTATTACTGATATGGAAAAATTTGAATTATTATGTTTGTCTGTTTATATGAATAATATTTTTAAAATGGCACAAGCAAATAACATGAATGCTATTATTGATGATAGAAAAACCCGCAAAGACGAAATTAAAAATATAGAAAAATTAGATAGTATTTACAGTTTATATAAAAAGGGTTATACTGAAACTAATGTTAAAGAACATTTAGAAGCAGTAATAAATATAGAATTTGTAAATGGATGTCGAATATTAGAAACTATGTTTAGTGCTTTAGTTCCCGAAATTAAACTAAAATTAAAAATGGATGTATGTTTAAAAATTCAAAGGATTATAGAAAAAAATAATATTGAATTAAAAGATTTTTTAGCAGACATAATTCAAGAAACCGTAGAAGAACAATTAAAAAGAACAACAGATATTTACCTCGCACATTATATGTGTGAATTTTACATTCCTAACGAAATGCCAAAAGAGGGCAACGTGGGCGAACTATACAGAATTATGTTCAGAACCAAAGAGGATATGTTGGGTCTTATCAAATCCTACAAGGACTTGTTTAGTACAGTTGGGGAAAAAATACGGATTGTAAAAGTAGTTAAAAATATCGGACCCAAGCCTAATCAATTAGTGGAAACGAATTACAAAGACTATGCAAGTAGAAATGTCGCTAAGGCATTATTTAAGAAATACTTTGAAACAGAAATGTTAGACCCTATCATAGATGAAGAGAAAAAAAGAATTAAAGGTGGATATATGACCCGTTCCTCAATAGATACTCCTGAATGGTTTAATGAAGTTAGGGACATACTGTTAGTAGATAGTGTGGAAGATTTTACTAAAGATTTGTATGAGTATTTACAAGATGATTTGGAGATATATGATACCTATGGGGACTTTAGACAGTATGTAACTCACTCTTTATTTACAAGTATTAGAAGTAGAGATAAATTAAAAATGGATGATGATAGTTATAAAACTTATCTATGGAATACATTACAGGAAGTATTTGAAAGGGTTGCTATGAATTACATAGGCGAACATTTATTTCAAACTTATGGTGCGGAAGAAGAAATAAGTGAAGAAGAGGCTTCGGAAAAAGAAGTGTTAGAAATGGGAGTAGATATGTTTATAGATTATTTCTTTAGTAATATGAATAACTTCCCTGCTGAGGATGCCGACATTGCCGCACTTGTGTCTTATATGAATAGAAATCCCACGGGAATTGATATGCTTGAGGGAGAAAGGAAAACACCAGAAATAAAAGATTATAAGGGTAGGATGCGTAGAACTAGAAGGGATGAACCTACTCCCGAAGAAGGAAAAAGGAATATCGAAGATGTACTAAGAGAGAGGGGGAGAAGATAATGGATGAAACAACATTTCTAGTTGCACTATTGGATGAATATTGGAGTACGGCTATCACGTCTTTGGGTTCAAGCATTCCCGCTATCCATAGGGTTAAACCACAGATTATGGATATTCGCTCTATGGATTCAACAAGACCTAATGGTAGAGGTGGTAATAGGGTCAGAATTAGTTCTGCAAAAGAAACTACTGCTGATGGTGTAACGCCTTCTAAAGACCTAATTGTAGTTATGGAGGATTCTCAGAATATAGAATACCCTACAAGAGATTGGTCCGTCCGTAATGAAGTCTACAATATGTCTATCAGTATTAGAACAAAACAGGACGATAGAAGGACAAATGATAATGCTAGAGTTGCTCCTTCTGGTTCTACATTTGGCCGTGATAGAATAGAAAACCTTTATAAGATAGTTCGCCACATCTTAGAAACGAACAGAAGAGGTTGGTTTAGAAGTGCAGGTTCTCTAGAAGAGAATATTAAACACATCGTCTTTGGTTCAAGAACCGAAAGTAATGATAAAAGGAGTAGGATATTCGGATATAAAATAAACGTAACCCTAAAGCGTTTTGCCGTAAGTTTGTAAGTAGGTGAAAAAAATGGTAAGTAATAGTATATGGATGGATTCAGGAGCGATGGTATCAATGATACCTGAAATGGATTTATACTTGGGCGATTTTAACGGAATTGCAGCCGCAAGTAATAATCAACGAGTAATAACTTTGAATAGTGTTTTCACTACTCAATTTAACTTAGTAGCCGATTTGTATGTTGGGTGTTATTTGAGAATACATCTAGCGAGTGATAACACTTTAATAGATAGAGTTATGATTCAATCAAATGCCGCTACTACAATTACTGTTAATGACTCACTAGATTCAGCAATTACTTCAACACCTACAAATTACTATGGTATTATAGAGCATTTTGGCGCACCTGTTCCCGCACCCAAAGCAAGTTCATCGGGAACAACACATACGGCACAAGTATTATCAATTCAGTTTAAATCTGATACTGCGGCTGATTATGAAGATGTGGGAATTATATTCGGAACACTACAAAGTGCAGGTGGAACAGAAGATGACGTTGGTATTTTCCTTACAACAGATGGCTCATACGGTAACGCAGGTTCTTTGGCAGGACAAACAGAAGATGATATTACAGTAAATATTGGTAATTCTGAATTGACTACTGCCGAAGAATATATTGACGCTGTAATTGCACAAGTCAATCTAACAGCAGGAATTAATTTTACTGCAACCAGAAGTAGCGACAGTTTAATTTTAACAAATCAATTTGGTGGTGCTATTACCAGAACTGCGGGTTGTGATGATGGAGGCTCAGATTCTACTATTGCTAGTTTAGATATAAAATCAACATCAATTATTGAATTGTCTACTACAACCGCAGGTGCTACTGTTACAGGTGCAGGAACAAACCCTAGACTCCTATCTGATTCATGGTTGGGTTTAACTGATTCAGTTTCTATCCCGTCTACTTCAATTGAAACTAAGGGTATTCCAATCTCAACAGGCTCAAGAAGTATGGTTTATCAATTTAAGGGAATGGAAACTACAAGCGGTGGAAACTTTTCTGTAACTGCTAACAATTTTTCATGGCTTTATTACGCATTTGGTAACAAAGAAATTACTACCGTGAGTAACGAAACTGCTGTTACTATGGATTCTGATGGAGAAATTAAAACTACGGGTTTAAGCGGAACTAATTTCATTAGAGATACAGATGCTACAACTGTTGGTTTTAGTAGAGTGGAAGGAAACGTAGTTTGTCCTCCACTAAATCCTCAACTTTCACAAAATAGTGTGAATGTTAAAAAGGTTGATACATCAACTTTGACAAATAAAATCACTTATACTTTTAGTGAATCAGATAGCGAAGACCTACCAACATTTGCTCTAGAATACACTCTAAAGAAACCAGATAGTCTTTCTACTGTTGCAGTAGATTCTGGTTCGCAAATTCTACCTAGTGGAATGGACACAAGCAAGGAAACTGTATATTCTAAGATTTACCCAGGTTGTATGGTTAGTTCGCTAACTCTAGATGCTTCCGCAAATCAAGAAGTTAAAATGAACGTTAATTTTGAAACAAAGAAAACCTTTGTTGCACCTACAAACTACGATACTGCTAATGGTCAAACTGATGTCAAAAACTTTGTTAATTTTGGTTCTCCACAGGGGGGCATTACAAATGAAGATGAGGAATTGCTAAGACCTTTCTTCTTTTCAGATGGTACAATTTCAATGTTTGGACAAGATTATATCCGCATTGAAACAATGAGTCTTGAAATTAACAACAGTCTAACACCAAAGCGATTTGTTGGCAAATATGATAAGACTAGTCAATTCCACTTTCCAGGCCAAAGAACCTACAATTTGTCGTTTTCTGGCCTTGTAACTGACTCGGCAGTATTTGATGCCCTTAGAGAAACACAAGCATTTTCGCTAAATGGAACTGATGGAAACCAGATTACCCTTAGATTTACAAAGGATTTGGCTACTGATGAAACATTGGAAATGGTATTCAAGGACTACATGGTAACAACGGCTGAGTTCCCACTCACTAACGACAAAGGCCCAATTACAGTCAATTGGACTATTGTTCCTCTCAAGTTGCACTCTTGCACACACACCACTAATTGGATTATTCAAGGCTAAATATTATAAGCCTCCCTCTCATGGGTATAATTAGGAGGAAACTCTATGGAAAAGAAAACGTTGAAAAATAAGAATTTGCTATTTGCACCAACAGAATCGCAAGTGCATTACATTAAGGTTGCACCAGATTCAGACGAACACCTCAAGGTTTGGATTAAAGAACCAACATTCCTTCAATTGGAAAAGGCTCAAGCCAAACTCATCAATCTCAATTCACGGACAAAGGATATTAGCCTTGAAATGGACACCCTTTTCAGATACCTTTGGGAAGCCTTTGTAGAAAAAACTGAGCCTTCTCTATCGGCTATTGAGATTCTTAGACTCAATCCTTATGTCGGAAATCAGATTAAGGAAATCTTACCAGACCCTTTTTCCCTTGAGGGGGATGAAGATTTAAAAGTGTCTACCGACGAGCCTTAGTCGGTAATCAAGTAGATAACCCAGTTATCGCAACACGAATAACTTTATATATCTTGGCAAAGGAACTTAATATTAGCCCTGCTGAGGCGTATTCTTTGCCTTACAGCATGATAAGGGATTTCATGATTCTTTTTTCAATTCAGAAAGAAGAAGAGTTCAAAGAAATGGAGAAGATAAAGAATGGCAGACATACAAGAACTCCGACGATACCTAGATGATATTAAATCAGGTATGCAAAGTATTAACGACTTATCTTTAGAAATAGAAGAACAGTCAGAAAATTTAATAGGTAGTATTGCTAGTTTTTCAGGTATTGGAACGAAGGGGGGTATTATTCGCTCTATTATTACTAGAGCAAGCACGGGAACGGGATTATTTAACGTTACACAAAGGCTTACTTCCGCTTTATTGGTTATTAGATATATTGATAAAAGTCAAAAAGAAAGACTAGAAGAAGAAAAGAAGTTCAATAAATTAATGTCTGATAGAGAAAGGGTTATGGGAAAAATCTTTAAAATGCAAAGAGATAGTATTAAAACTTTAGATAGAGAAAGATTTTATAACGATGCATCAGTAAGAATGAAATTAAAAACCTTAAGTATAGAAGAAGCAATAGCGGAAACAAGAGAACAATTAGAAAAATCTACGGGTAAATTAAGAAAGGCTAGTAGAAGTGCGTTAACTGGAAGGGCTACAAAACTCCTAATGAGGGGCGAAATAGCAGGTAGAGGAATGAGAGATATACAAACTAGGGCTTTAGGTATGGTAAGAGGAAGTGCCGTTGGTGCAGGACTATTAACAATGAGTCAGAATGAATTAATGGCTGGTCAAGAAAGATTGGAAGGTCTTGGAACTGAGGAAAAGGATATATTTAAAAAATTAGAAGCGAAGGAAAAAGAATTTGACAAAGGGGATTTAAGTTCCTCAGCAAAAGAAAGAATTAAGGAAGAATTAAGATTTTTAAGAGGCTCATTAAAAGCAATTCAAGATACTGCGGCTGAAGTTAAGGACAATATGAGAGCGCAAGCATTTGATTTAATTCAAAATGTAGATGAATTGGCTGAGGAAAGAGGTTTAACCACTCTTACAAGAAGTGCTAGTAGAAGAAGTGGTTATTCACAAGCAAGGAGAGCCGAACAACTAATTGAAGCAATAGAAGAAGGGAATGAAGATGTAATATTGGGATTTGACCAATTAAATTTAAAACAATCTTTAGCATTTAAATATCAAAAGGTAAAAGATAAAATTGCTGAAAAAACAAAAAAGGTTACAGATTATTTCAAGGGGGATGATTTTAAATTAATCAAAGGATTTATTTCTAAAGGTTTTATGTTATTTGCAGGTTTGTTATTAGGAATGACCGCTTTTGTTGCCTTAATATTTATTCTTTATCAAGCGGGATTACTTGAGTGGTTTAAATCAAGTGCAAAATATTTGGAAGACGTATGGGAATTTACAGGAGGGTTGTTTAAAGAATTCGGTCCCGCACTTATGATGTTCCTTGAAGGTTTATTTGAATTTATACTTGGGTTTGTTGGATTCATTAATGGTGTATTATCTGGCGATGGTAATTTAATTGCCGAAAACACAGAAAAAATATTAATGGGATTAGTTAAAATTATTGGAGGATTTTCGGGTATATTCATGTCAATTATTGGTGGCTTAATGATGACAGCAGTTTCATTGGCAATTACAGGTATAGGTGCAATAGTAGCAGGGGCAATTGCAGGTATAACGGGTGGTAAAGTAAAAAGCGTTATTTCGGGAGCAGGTGCAACGGCAGGTGCATTTAAGGGTGCTAAAATAGGTGCTAGATTTGGACTTGTAGGTATTGCTGCGGGTGGTGTTATTGGTGGTGCTTTAGGTGCGGGTATTGGTGGTGGTGTAGCAAATCTATTAGGATTTGCTAAAGGTGGAATAACCCCACATAGCGGAACATTTTTGGTTGGAGAAAGAGGGCCAGAATTAGTTTCACTACCTGGAAATACTAGAGTATTTAATAATTCAGATACTTCAAGAATGATGAGTCCTACAATTAATATCAACGTAACAGGAAGAGTCGGAGCATCAGACACAGAACTTAATGATATTGCCCGTAAGATAGGGCAAAAGATAAATATTGAAATGAACAGGTATAATTCAAGCGGACTGAGGGGATAAGATGGTAACAGCAAGTGAAGTAATGACAAATTTTGGAACAAGTGGTTTTGGTTTAGACCATGCGGTGTTTTTGCAATTTGCAGAAGGTAACAAAACAACTGATGGCGCACAATCAAACAGAATAATGTTGAAGGCTGAAAGTATCAATATTGACACATCGAGAAATGTTCCCCAAATTCCTATCCCTTTTTCTGGAACAATTACGGGAGAATCTACTTCTCTAAGTATTGACATGGGTATTGCTAGTAAAAGAATTTCAGTTCAGGGTATTATTACAGACCAATACATTAAAAAGAATATTGATACAACAGAAGTTAGTGTTCATTTAACGGCACACGAAGTTGCCCAATTAATTCATTCAGCAGTAGACTCTTCGGCATTTCAGAAAAGCCAAAATTTATCTCGTCTATTTATTTTATACCCATCTAGAGTTGGAGATGATTTTGGATATAGAGCAGGTTTGAGTTCCACTACTCCACAAGATGAATGCCCATTAGTCCCCTTTGACTACAAATCAAGAGCATTGGACGCTTCACCTGCTCAGATAGGCACATTTGCAGGACCAACTGATGGAGCAGACAATTATAGAGGTATAACTGGAGTATTGGAATCTTTTGGAACCTCGATAACTCCAGGCCAACCTTTTGTAAGTTTTAATCTCTCATTCACACAATCCTTTGTATTTACAGGCTGATTACCATGACATATACAGTATTTTCTAAAGATAGGAAGTCATTACAGTTTCCTGTAATGTGCGATGGCTTTATTACAATTCCTAGATTTGAGGCTAATACCCCTAGTCAAGAAATTGGTCTATGGTCACATTCTGGTGGCTTTTCTTTTGAGGCAGTTGTAACCCCATATGATTTAAACGGCAATCCAGATGTATTTTCCGCTACTCAAAAATCTCTTTCTAGGGGAACGAAGGGATTAAATTATGCTAGTGCCACAAGTAGAAGAAATATAGATTTGACATTATTTCATAACACAAATTTCACAATACATTTAGAAAATAAAGAAAGTGCTAGTAATCCTACCACACCTGCCGAATATGCAATCGGAGTTTCTTTAACAATAGGCTCTACTACAACCACATTAGAATCATCTACTGTAATTACCGCAACCTCCATTGATGAGTCATCTTTATCCCCTACAAGTTATCTTTATTCCTCACATGATGCTTTTGCCAAAGTGTCTGCAAGAACAGTATCATCTAATAATGGTTCTAACACCATAACTTTAGATGGTGCGCCAGAATTTGGTGCAGGGTATATTGTGTATAAAGATGACGGGACAAGTTTGGGTACAGTAACTTCTGTTTCTACTAACACATTAACTACAAGTGGATATTCTACTACGCCCTCTAGTGCCATTTATTATTCTTTACCAAAAGAACCATTATATGTAAATACGCCTCACCACATAGCGTTTAATTATACGGCTGATGGTCTGATGCAATTATTTTATAACGGAGAATTAGTAGGTTCTACTACTCACGGTGCAGGGGGTAATTTTTCATTTCATGCTTCTGATTGTTATATTGGACAAAATCCAACGGGGGCTACATATTCTCAAAGAAGAACAACGCAGTTTTTAGGGGAATTTCACGAATTGTCAATTATGGGTATTAGTAAAACTCAATTTAAAAGCACCAATACTTTATACCCACTATTTAAAGAAACTCTTTTGTATATAGATTTTGAGGAGGCAAATTTAGATGGCTGACGATTTATACGTTTTAAATGAGGGTGAAAATATTCCCACAGATTTTACTGCTACTCCTAGTGCGGGTACATTTAATATTAAAACTAGTGTAAATCCTAGAGCAGTTAGCATAAACGCTTCTAGTTCTACTACATTGGGAATCAATTGTTATGAGATACATTCTGACGATGAATCTACTATGGGTAGCGGAACTGTTGCTAGTAGTAAATTAAATAGACTTTTTCCTGTTAGCACTACAATTGCTGATTATGCTGATAATATAATTGAGAATGCGGGTTTTAGAGTTACAATTGATACAGGAAACGCTAGCGGTTTAACGCTAGATACCACTAGGGATTATTTTGTAGTCGTTTATGCTGATAATGTAAAGAAACACCACGTTGCTAAAATTACAGAACAGACACAATATGATGGTAATAGTTATCATTTTGAATTTAGCCCTAGATTAAAAGAAAATATTACTGTTGGAACTAAAGTAACAATTTATCAGGGGCCGCTAAAAACAGATAACGTAGTTGCAGTTGGCTATGGGTTATTAAATGATGTCGATACTAGTGAAGAAAGACATGATAAATATGTAGACATTAGTAGACCTACATTCTATTTCTATGAAGGGGATAAATTAGACCATGACCGTAAATATACATTACTGAAAGTATCTACTAATTTTACAGGCGAGAAAAAATCTGTTTTTAAAACTGCCCCATTGTCATCAGATATGATTATTGATAAGAGTTTCTTTACACATCATGGAGATTTGACGGATAATAATAGAGCGAATGATAACCTATCTACACCTAGAGAAATAAACGCCTATAACTCACAGGGTTCTACTTACACATTTGATAGAACAACTTGGGCTGGTTCATCTAAAAATATCTATGATTCCGATGGCGGTTTATCCACATATATTACCTTTATAGATTCTCCAGTAAAAAATCAAATTCATTCTTCTCCATATTACGTTAATGTAAATAAGACCGTAACAAATAAAGGTAATATGGCTACTGTTAAATTCTTTGATGTGGAAAAAATCTTAGATAAGAAAATTAACACATATGAAAGATTTAAGGTTAAGCAATTTATTACTGAGAAGAAATTAGACCGTATTGCGTCTAGCGCATTACCTGGAAATTGCACTAATACCACATCTAATACATTTACCGTATCGGGTTTAGTTGCGGGAGAAGATTGGAGAAAGGTATTGTATGACGGCAGTAGCGTATATGAACCTGTATTTATTGAAAATTACTATTACGTTATTTCTAATATTACTGCACCTGCTAATGGGGAACAGGTAATTACCGTCACACATAAAAGATTACTAACCGCAAATGCGTTTAGTTCTGTTGGAACATTGGAGACATTTAGTGCGAAAAAGGGTTATAGAAAAACTTGGTCACCCGTATCTCAAACATTTTTAGCCGACCATCAAATTGACACTCAAATAGACTTCTCAAATGCGATAACCAGAAACGGCATTACTGTAACCGCATCCGAATCAGATGTAAATGGTATTGAATACATTCTAGAGGATTCTAAAGATAGTGTTATTTTAGAAGTAGATAAGGGCGATAAAGATACAGGTTATACCAAAATTACTTCTAGACCCGCTTCAAACTTTTTTAGCAGTAAATATTTAACTGATTCTATTACAGGAAAACTCATTGTAAATAATCCCATTTTTGATGGTTTTGTTGAAACTAAAAAAGCCGATGTTAAACAAGGATTTAAATATGAAATTGTAGGCCGTGATTCAATTAGCAAACTTTTGAATACTTCTTTAAATAAAAATTACGTTCATAGTGAGGAAATGGTATATACCACATTCAACCCAATAGTAGGTGATGTGGATAATACAAATGAATTTGCATATGTAACTTTAATAATAAGCAGTATTAACGGTAAAGAATTAACCACTTCGCAAGACCCAACTGGAAGACTTACTACGGGGGATGTAATTGGATTGGATTTAAATGACGATAGGTATGTAATTTTAGGTGTGGTTGATTCTGTTTCAAGTAGTCCTAATAAAGTAACACTAATGAAAGATAGTTATATTACTGATTTAACGAATATAGGAACAAGTACATTAAATGGTAATAGAATATATAAAATAAGAAAAACTATTATACCTCATAAAAATCTTGAAACCACACCTAGAATTAATAATAGAGCAACAAGTATAGCGGGAACTTTAGACAAGGGTATTGTATTTGGGAGTGGAAAAACCTTTTCTGGTTTTCCTTTAACCTTTGGGGAGCCTAAGGCTTTTGCGTTTTCAGGAACCGTAAGTTCTAGCAATATCGTTTTAGACAATCTACATGAGGCTCAGAGATTAAATGTGGGTGATTTTATAATTTCTTCGATTTATCCCTTAGGGACTAAAATTAGTACAATATCTTATGACACAATCGTTCCTTCAAATTCTCCCACCACAACAGGTTCAACAACAATTGTATTTTCCACTTCCATTAAAAACGGATTTGATATAGATGACTTCATAACACCTATTACTAATAGCGATGGAGAATATCTGGATTTTCCTCTAGGATTTAAAACAGGTCTAAATATCCCCGCCTCTACTCCAGATATGGAAATTATCTCTAGTGAACAAACAGGCGAGGGTAGTGTGTTATACGAATTGGGTTATGTTTCCCCAATTGTTTTAGGTATGGTTGCAAAAAATAATAATGATAAATTTATTAGTGGTAGTAATGAAGACAAAACTCACGCCATAAGACTAATTAACGGACAGGGACTCCCTGATGGTGGATTTTTGCATTTGCTAAGTAGTTACACTAATTCAGATTATAGTCCTAAGACTTTCAATAATATTTTTTCAGACGACCCTGCTTTTGTTTCTACCGTTAAATCTCAGTATGCTCTCAGATATACTCAACCTATTTTCAGATATTCTTCAAAGAACAAAATCAATGCACCGCTTTTACAGCCCTATACAAATAAATACGTTAAAGTAAATGAAAATAGAGGGGGGACAGGACCATCTATATTATATGACAGGAATGATTATTATGAAAAAAGTAATAATTTTAATTTTTACTTATCTTCATATAAAATAAATAGAAAGGAAATAGACTATGATAAAGATAATTCTGATTTTTGGCTAAAAGGTTATCCCAAAGAACAGACAGGTATTTACCCCACACTTGGTTCTAGATTTTTCGATATAAATAGAGTACCAACTTGGTATTACAATAGCGTAGACTTTTTAGGTAATAGATTTACCACAGATAACGTTTACGAGGCATTGAGATTTTATGTCGGGCAAATGGAATTACATGACCCTAGTGCTTTATCTATGCATTTATTTTCATTAGGCGACGTATATCCAGAAAGTAAATTAAGTGCTAATAATATATTTAAAACAGATAGAGATGTTAATGACTATTCAATTATGTTTAAGAAAAGAAAGAGCGTTAATTCTGAAACGTCTTCCACAGGATATACTAATTTTAATGACCTACACATGCCTACTAACATACAAGTTTCAAGTAGGTTGGATGACGAGTATCACACAGAGCCGATAAGTTCTTCTGATGGTGAACAGGTTAGATTTAACCTGATGAGATTGACGGACGTTACATTTGATATGTTATTCAATGAAGTAGATTATGAAAACTATGAAGTTAATGATATGGGAACTGAAATTTCTAAAGGTTTTACTTCCACTTCGTCGGCTGGAGTTAGACCTCAGATGTTATTAAAATCCTTCCCTCAAGCAGGTCTACACAATGTAGATGTTAAAGTAACTAGCGCACATTCGGATTCTGACAAATTAAATGTAACTACAACACATTGGTATAATTCAGATTATGAATATTATATTTACGCATATATAAACAGTCTATCTTACCCTACTTTTGTGGGGCGTGTAAATACGGCAACTTCTAATATATTAACTTTCCATAGTGGTATTCCTACCTCCGCCAATGTTACAGACGTAGTTCTATATGTTAGGTCAATAGGACTTGAAAGCGGTACTTCGGAATATTTTGAAAATAATAAAATGCTATTAACAAAAGAGGGTACGCTACCTTATTTACCAGAGACATCAAATGTTAATCCACATAACTACAATAAGACGGCATTTTTTACCAATACTGATGATTTTAAAGACGCATCAACAAATGTTTTTAATAGCGCAATAAGCGTGACTAATAAATCTGCAATTATCCGAACACCTATTTTTGTAAATAGTAGAGCAGGATTTACAAACGGAGTTATAAGCACTACCGAGAATAGTGATTTAGCAGCAGTTACAATAGCACCAAATTTCCACCTTTCTGTAAGTGTAACTACTTCTGGTGATACTATTACTTTGCAAGATTCAGATTCTAAATTGACTCACTTTTTAGATTTATTTCAAAGTAATAAAGTAATGTTCACATCTAGTAGTGCTGATGTTGATGCATTATTTGGTTCTACATCCGCTACTGCTAGATGTATTAGAGTAGGAACTGGTAATCAATGGCAAATATCTAGCGGTTCGCATAATACTTCTAATTTTCAAGCGGGTATGAAACTTATTATTACAGGTGTTACTTATACTGTAACAAGAATTATAGATGCGTCGAATTTTGAGGCTAGTCCTGCTCATGGTGGTGGTGGTTCTGCTAGTTCTGTTACTTTACCTTCCTCCGCTAATGGTAGTATTGATTCTACGGAATTATTTATAGCAATAACAGGATTTACCCATGATACTACTCAAAATAGAAATTATAGAGTATCGTCATATACAGATACTACCCTTACCTTAAAAGATATGGCAGGAAACGCTGCGGCTTTAGGAACTGCTAGCGCAGTTACCATTGCAATTAAAGGTATTGATGGTTCTAGTTTAGCAGTAGGATATACAGGCGGAACCACTTATGCTGCTGCTTGTGTAGAAACAGTAAATGGTGCTACTGAACCCATTAATAGATTCAATATTATTAATACCATAATTCCTCACAGGGCTTGGTATGATACTGAAACAAAGTTAGACTTTGGAAGTATGGACACGGTGGTTGTTAAGTTTAATAATATAATAGAATTAGGTTCGGAATTTGCACCTCTTAGTGAAGAGGTAAGAGAAACAGTAGGTGCTATTTGTGATAACGAATTTGCAGGAACAACTCTTAGCGAAATATCTTTCAGTCAGTCGGGGACACAAAGATGGAATAGAGCGCAACGGATAAATTATGCTGATACCGAGGGTTTGCTAAATACGAATTATAGGAATGGTGCTACTGCTACCAAAGAAAGAATATATGGTGCTGAAATATTGTTTAGACCTTATATTAAATATAATTCTTCTACAATGCATGTTACAGATACATTGGAAGAAAGTGGTGAGGAAACGCTATTTTTTGAAATTTATAACGATGTAGACTATGAACATGCTTCTAATCAAAACACATGGTTAAATTACTGCAACAATTTGACAGGTTATTATTTCTATAACGAAAACGATTCTACTCTACACAAGGTTATTTCGCATGAAATCAATAGAACTAAAAGCGCACAGTTTAGACATTTATTAAAATTAGATAATATGAGTAGTGTTACTGACAACGACATATTAAGACTCATGAGAATTAACCAGGTTTGTATGTATGATTTTACACCAAAAAGAATAGTATTAAATGACCCAAAACCAGAATATACTAAAATTCCAGGCCAAGATAAGACTCATAACATTATTTATGATGCTACTAGAATGTCATCAGAAAATGATGGTTCAAATATGTTTTTAGATACAACAAACAATACAAAGGGAGTTCTTTCTATGTATGTTTTGATAGACCCCGATGGAACAAATACTAATACATATTTAGAAACAAGAACAAGTGCTAAGGCAACTTCATATTCTCAAATATCAGATACGGGCAAAAGAGTATATGTCACAGATGGTGTTAATAATTTCGCAACTACTTTAACTAAAAAAGACTCGTCATTAGAATTTGAGCAAATTAAAAAGGTTCTAGGAACTCCTTCTGTTGGAACTATATTTACAATAAAGGTAAATCGCTCTCCTAACTTTAAGCCAGAAACAGCCACAATAGGGGCTTCCTTTAAAATTGTTGATGAGATAGAAACGATAATTAATGACGCATTTCAAATTAATGATATTTCTTATACTCAAGATACGCAGGATGAAAAATACTATGGGGCATTTAATTTTACAGGACAATCGCTATACTCAGCCGCTAATAATCTATTATCTTACAAGGATAAAGAAATATTAGTGGACGGGGAAGAAATTAAGATTGTAGATAAAGAAGATGAGAAAAAATACAGAGATATTATTCTATCCTCTAAAAACTCAGACTTCCAGATTACTTCCATTAGTAACGACGTTTCCCTATTGGATAACTTTGACGAAGTAATTGTTATTGGCGATGGAGTTAGAGGTATTGCTAGAAACCCAATTAGCACCACAGATGCCAACAGAACAATCAAAACAAAGGAGATATATGACTATTCAATCTTAGACCAAAGACAAGCCGACCTCAAGGCAATACAATATCTGGACGTATTCAATACATCCAATACATCAATTGAAATTGAAGTGGCAGATAACGTACCATTCCTAAAACCTGGACATATTATTGAATTAGAGTTTGAGGAACAAAATATTCCAAGAGGCGATTATTTGGTCATCGAAACTGAAAAAGAATTTGGCCGACCAACTAAATTTATCCTGTCTGAATATTCAAAGGATTTAGCAGGAACATTCTCACTACTGATGGGTGAAATTAGAAATCTACAAGGATTCACAAAACAAAAAGTTTATACATCCACAACCATTCCTAGAATCAAGAGGGATAAGGTCAATATCAAATTTGTCAAATCTACGGCCACGCTGACCTCAGGTATTACGACAACAAGCACAATAGGATTTGGCTACACAATAGGATTTAATTCGGAGGTAGGAGTATGATTACAAGAGAAGGAAGAGTAAAGATTAAAGATTTAGTTATCACTAATTTTAATAAATTTAGAGTGGGTTCTGGTGGAGATTCTACAAATCCCAATGCGGGAGATTTAGATGCCCCACTAGGAAGTCTTACTAGCGTAACAGGAACATCGGTAGGGCAAACTACAATCGAATATAATTTTACAATTAGCGGTGGTGACTATTTGGGACAAACAATTAAAGAAGTAGGAATATTTGATTCAGGTGGAACGGAGATGTTAATTAGAGTGAACTATGACGGCTTTGGCCCTCTTGCATCAACAGATGAAGTAAATTTTATTATTACAATAGAGGTAGATTAATATGGTAAGTAACATAGGTAAGATAACAGATTTGGCAGCAACGCCATCTAAAGGATTGGTAGACGGAACAGACAAATTGCATTCTGGTATTATTAAAGTATTAGAGTCATTTTCGCAAGGAGATATGTGCATTAGTCATGCAGGATTTACAATTACAGATGGTGGAGATTATACCCAATATAATCTAGCCCAACCTATCAAGTTTTACAAAAAGGGGGAGTTTGTTAATCACACAGTCACACTTACAGAAGCATATACTTCAACTGTTCAAGATGCAACACATAGTAGATATGATTGGGTATTAATAAATCCCGCTACTCCAGAACTCGTTATCGTTCAAGGAACTGCGGGAACAACTCCATTGGTTTCAGATATTACAGCAGGTTATATCCCAATTGCACTAGTGCATATTACCGCAGGAAGTGACAACGATAAGTTTGATTACTCTTTCCAAACTTACACTATGAATGTTACAAAAAATTCTTTATCAATTGGATATGACAATAGTGGATATAATGAGGCCATGTCTGTTGTCGCTACTGCTGATAGAACCACGTTTAAAAATAAAGTAGCGAATGCTGACATTAGATTTATTCTGGCCGATAATACTGCTGATGAAAAGTTTGAAATTTTATCAGATGATGATTCAGATGGTGATGAAGGAGATACGGAAATATTTTCAGTAGACGGTACAGGCGTAACTAGTGTTAAATCTTTGAGTTTAGGAACTGCGGGAGAACTGACAATTACAGAATCTTCTGATGATGTTACAATTAAAAATACTGTATCTGATAAAGATATTATATTTAATGTGTTAGACGGTAGTACCGATACAGAAGTAATGAGAATTGATGGTGCTACTTCTCAAATAAGAGTAGGGGTTTGTAGTGCTAGTGCAACAGATGGTCCTGATGCTAAACTAGATATTAGAGGTTCAAATGATAATACAGTATCAGTAAGGGCTTCGGGAACATTATCTGTTGAAAACTCGGCTGAAGCGACATCTCCTTCAAGTAGAGCATATGCATTTTTATCGGTAGATAATGGAAATGCAATGGTTGGTGGGAATATAAGATTAGATGATTCTGTTAGTGGAGGAACACATGATGGTTATGCTTCTGGAACAAATTTAAGAGGTGGTGCTGGAATTGTTTTTACTAACACCAGTTCAAGCGATGATGGCGTAATTAAGTTTGTTAGGCAAAATGATAGTGATGATGATGCTTGGACTGTTAAAGAAAACGCAAGATTTGATAATTCTGGAAAATTAGGTATTGGTACAACTACTATAAACCAAAAACTTACAGTAAACGGTTCAATAGGCGTTGGTGGATTTGTAGGGGCAGTAGTCGAAGTTACAGGTACTCCCGCTTCACCCATTCTAAATATAAGTGCTGAAACTCATAGAACTATTATTGCTGATACTCAAACTTTTGACCCTGCTGGACCTTCTGGTGGACCGTTGGCATTAACTTTACCTGCGGCTAGTGGAACACATCAAGGATTTGAATTTAGAATAATTGCTAAAAATAGTGCTGCTGGGGCTGATGCTTTAACATTAAACGTTTCAGGTGGTTCGGATTTAATTATTGATGCTACGGGTGCTACTATTGGAAATGCTGCGGCTGGATTTACTCTAGTAACAGGTAAAGTATATACTGTGATACACGTTAATTCTACTATGTATATGGCAATTATTCTCAATTGATATTAAACCTTAAATAGTCGAATGGGGGAGTCTTATATATGGATGATTTGGATGAGGTTCTAAATCGAGATACTGATGGCAAGATTAATTGGCTAGTTTCTAATTTTAATGAATTGCATCAATCGGTTGAAACAATCAAAAACAACCATCTCTACCATATCGAAAAGGACATAAGTTTATTAAAGAAGACTGTCCTTTCAATAGTGTTGGTAGGTATTACAGCATTGACGGGGGTTAATCTACTATGACATGGGAAGTAATACTAAAAGCCGTAAAGTTTCTTAAGGCAAACCAAAGACTTAGAATTATGGAATATATGAAACAACAAAATAACAGGCCGATGTCTGCTTTACAAATTTTAGATGCAATTGGTAGGGAGTTTAGGCAATTTCCAACAAGAGTAAGGTTGGATATGATATTAAGAAAGGATGCTGAAAGTCCCGATGGAGATTTTGTAATTAGTTATGATGAAAATATGAGAAGACCTAATTTTGATTTTATTAGGCTATATAGTTTGAGGGAAAAAAATGAATAAAAGTTTTAATGATAGAATGATGTTGCTAATCGGTGTACCTATTGTATTGTCATGGGTGGCCTTTGCCTGTCTTGTTATTTATTCAGGACTGCAAGATGATAAAGTTATTAATGATATTGACGGGTATGCTACTCTATTGGCTATTATAGGTGGACCTGCTCTCCTTATTGTTACATCCATGCTTGAATTGTGGAAGTCCGAACAACAGGGTGAGATTAATCTTCATCCAGATTTGGTAATGCAAAATCAAGCAATTGCAAATCTAAGGGCTGAACATGACCGTCTGATGGCATTGAAAGAACTTGAGCATCGCAACTTAATGGATGCAGAAGAAAGAAGAGTCAATTTGGGTATTATGACAAACCCAATTGAAGAAAAATTGGAGGAAGAGTAAATGAAGTGGGAGAATGTTTTAAAGAAAGATGTTAAAGAATTGGAAAAGGTTGCAAAGGAATTGGATAAGGCTGTTGAAATGCACCGAAGTCAAGCCGAGAGAATTAGAGAACATATTAAACAAATGAAAGAAGATTAGGTGTTAAAATGAATTGGCGCACCATCCTTAAATTTGACGAAAATTTGTATAGACATACAAATGACGAAACAAAGGAGAAGCACCGCAGGATTCTAGAATTTATCGGCAAACAGCCTAAAGGCAAAGCGTTAGGTAATAAGATTAAGGACTTTGTAGAAACAGGAGAACTAGATGAAACTGTTTCGCCATTGGACTTACCTAGAAATAATATTACGGCAAAGACAAGAGAGTTTTATGGTGGTATAGAAACAGACGTA
>VTLG01009276.1_pt1 | contig 52741 bp, 56 predicted proteins | sample 4694571 | NCBI WGS metagenome assembly VTLG01 (sample SAMN12604809, study PRJNA352737) | marine metagenome | biome: ENVO:00000447; feature: ENVO:00000209|ENVO:00000569|ENVO:01000036; material: ENVO:00002151; isolation source: viral sequences binned using virsorter ... | reverse complement strand
GACTACCCTCGATATTGGAGGTACAAATGTAACTTCAACAGCTGCAGAATTAAATATTTTAGATGGTGTGACTTCTACCGCAGCTGAGCTTAATATTCTTGATGGAGTAACAAGTACTGCAGCAGAGTTGAATGCTTTAGATGGTATCACAGCAGTAGTTGGTGAACTTAATGCACTTGATATTGGATCAACTGCAGTAGGAACAGCCGTTGCTTCTAAGGCAGTTATATTAGATTCTAATAAAGACTATACAGGACTTAGAAATCTAACTATTACAGGCGAATTAGATGCAGCTACGTTAGATATTAGTGGTGATATTGATGTAGATGGAACGGCTAATCTTGATGCGGTAGATATAGACGGGGCTGTTGATATGGCAGGTAATCTTACTGTCGCAACAGGAAGTGTATTGTCAGGAGTTGGTAGAATTGTTCAAGTAGTTTCAGCAACTAAAGCAGATATGCAGTCATCTACCTCAACAAATTTTACAATTAGTAATTTAACGGCAACTATAACGCCTACAAATTCAGCCAATAAAATATTAATTCTTGCTCATGTTAGCTTTAACCACGCAGCTAGTCAGTATTGTTATTTTACATTACGCAAAGATGGTGGAGCAATTTCTATTGGCGATGCTTCTAATGGTGGATCTGGAGCAAGAGGTAGAGCAACGACAGGAGCAAAGGGAATAAACGAGTTAGAAACCCGTAATGTTGCTTTTAATTATTTAGATAGCCCTAACACAACAAGTTCTACGGCTTATACAATTCAAGTTAACGGTGATTCTATTAATTCAAGTTATCTTTTCTATATAAACTCTTTTTATGGAGATACAGATGCAGTATATGCTCATAGATCTACCTGTTCAATAACAGCTATGGAAATTCAAAGCGTATCTTAGGGGAATGTAATGGCAAAAAAAGCAAATTTAATAGATGCACTGGTAAGTTTAGTTCCAAATGCACAATGGACAATGGATGAATATGATTACGATAATATTGATTGGAAATCACCTGATATTGCTAAGCCAACACAATCTGAAATAGATGCGGAGATTATAAAGCTTAATAAAGTAAATGAAGATACTGAATACCAAAGGCAAAGAGCACCTGAGTATCCAGCAATTGAAGATCAATTAGATGATATTTATCATAATGGTATAGATGGTTGGAAAACAACAATTAAAGCGGTTAAGGATAAGTATCCTAAGCCGTAGAGGAATAATATGAAAAACATGGATTTAACTCAGATGGTATTAACAGGAGCTTCTCTTATTATTATTGGTATGTGTGGGTGGTTGTTAACTACAGTAAATAGTATGGAAAAAGAAGTTCAATTAATTAGTTACAAATTATCAGAAGCAGAGAATGAGCTACATTCTATTCAACTAACAGATCCAGCTCATAGTCCAGATCGTTGTCCAATCTGTCTGCATATTAAACTTGGATATGAATAAGATAGAAGAGTCATCAGGTGTATCTTTTAGCCTTTCATTTCTTATACAAATACTTACAGCTATTGTATTGGGAGTATGGGGTTTTTCTGAACTTAGCAATCGTATTAGCTTTCTTGAAACTGTCACAGGAAAACATGAAGAATCTATCTCAGATATTGAGGCAACTATTTTAGAAAATCAAGATCAACCTATTTCAAGTGATTGGGTACAAAATACAAGTTTAAGATTTATAGAAGAAAGAATTGCAATACATCAAGCAGAATTAGAATTGTTAAATAACAGGGTTTACGAACTAACTAAGGAGATAAAATGAGTAATATAGACCTACACGATAAAATGAAAACACTTCAAGGTCAATACCAGCAAGTGTTAGAAACGCTTAATAATGGTGAAATAATGCGTAGGAAATTGGAAGGTGCTATGGAAGTTACTGACGCTATGATAAAGGAATCAGAAGCATCTAAAGATGGCGCAGTAGATAAAAAAGAAGCCAAGAAAATTGTAAAGGAAAAAGTAAAGTAAAATGAATCCGTTAAGTGTATTTGCAGAATATGGGGCTGTAGGAGTAGTTATACTTCTGTTTGCTGGACAAATTTTATTTTTGCAAAAAACTTTAATGGGTAAGCTTAATGAGATTGAAGAAATCTGTATCAAGCTTATAGATAGGTGGAATCGTAGTGATGAAACTAGAGATAGAAGACATGAAGATATGATGAAAGAAATCGATGACTTGTCAGATGATGTAAACTTTTTGAAAGGGCGTATCAATGGCAAATCGTCATGAAAAAGGACCCTGTACTTGTGGGAGCGATTGCGGTTGTGGTGGCAATGATGATGTCAGCAATCAAGCCAGTGTTCCCTCAAGTATACTGGGGAGTATTAATCACTCTGATTCTTTATGGACTAAAAATGCTTCTAGATCATCTAGGGTTAAATGGGTTTTTTTGGAAGAAGAAGAAATGAAGGATGAACGGAAAAGAACTACTTGATTGGCGAGAACGTATAACGGAAGATTTATCTTCTGTACGAACAGATGTACGCTGGATTAAAGAAAATATTGGACGACTCAATTCTCAACAGTCTGACCTTGAGAAAAAGGTATCGTGGTTGCAGGGGGTTGGTTCGTTTGTTGGCATTGTTCTTGGTGCTGTTCTTGCTTTCATTACTAGAATAGTCATGGGAGATTAACATGGAAGATTGGGGACAAAAATTTGGAAATATATTTATAGGAATGTTAATGATGTTTTTTGTTATGGCAATGATAATGCTATTCACAGGATGTGAAGTTACTTTAAAAACAGAAGAAGCAGACATACAAACAGACTCTACTAAAGTACAAGAAGATTCTGTTGTTACGGCAGATTATTTTAATGCAGAGGATTGGATTATGTTCAGTCCTTATTAATGATGCAAGTAGATTTTAATAACATAGGAGATATATCTAATGGATATTCTATTAAATAACTGGGAATATGTTACGATATTAATATTAGTGATAGACAAAGTAGTTGCGCTATCACCTAGTAAAATGGATGACTTGCTTTGGGCTTCTGTAAAGAAAGTCCTTACAGGTGTAAAGGTTTTGAAAAAAAGATAAGGCGTAATGTCCAACAATATTCATGAAATCTTAGATACCATTGGCCCTTTCCAATTTGATAAACAACCAACCTTATGTCCAAGATGTGGATTTATAGGATTTGAAGGGATAGAAATAATTGGAACTTGTGAAGGACCATTGCTTTGGAAGTGCAGTACTTGCGAAGAGCATTATTTAAGATTTAGTAAAAGAGTCACAGAAGAGTTCCTAGATAAGTTGGAAGAACTCTGGGTTGACTTAGATGAATCATTTTGGGAGAACATATGCCAAGAATTACCAAACTAAGAAAAGGTGTAGTTAAACGTGGAGTTATATCATCAGATAAACATTTTCCTCTTGCTGATCCAAAAGCAATCAGTTGTTTTGTTCAAGCAATTAAAATCATTAAGCCTGATTTTTATGTGGACATTGGAGATGTTGGAGAATGGGAAAGCGTATCTCATTGGCAGTGGAAAAAGAAAAAAAGACCACCGCTTGAGTATCAACTACCTTTTGTTAAAAAAGAAATTAAAGAAGTTAATGTATGCATGGACGAGATTGACGAAGCACTTGATAAGGTTAATTGTAAAGAAAAATACATGTGCGAAGGAAACCATGATGATTGGCTTGATAGGTTTTATGAAGAGAACCCGTATCTCGATTGGGTTGCTTTTAAAAATGCTTGTAAACTTGAAGAAAGGGGGTATAAGTACTATCCAGCTGGTGAGTACCTAAAGATAGGTAAGTTATATTACTATCACGGGCATCACTTTTCTGGAGTACACCATACAAGAAGTCACCTGCTAAAACTAGGTGCAAACGTAATGTATGGACACTTCCATGATTTACAACAATGTAGTGTTACACATCTTGACGGAGTTAAATCAGCTTGGTCAATTGGGTGTATGAAAAAGATGGATGCAAAAGCTAATAGTTTTCTTATGAATAGAAGGCATAATTGGAGTCATGCATTCGCAGTAGTGGATTATTTTGACGGTGGGTTTTTTACTGTTCATATAGTTCAAATAATAGACGGTAAAACCTCATTATGGGGTCAATTAATAAGGAGTAAATAGCTATGGTAAGGACAGGAGTCTTTGGTAATATAAATACAAAAGGGACAGGAGGTTTTGGGAATCTCTTGGAAGGTTTGTTTAAAAAAAGCAAAAAGAATGAAAAAGAAGTCGTAGATCCTACTGCTAAAGTACCTACTCCTCAAGAATCTGCTGCTAAACCAGAAGCTGGCTCTGACTTAAGAGAGTATGCAAAAACTGTAGATGTTAGCGATCCAGATTCTGTAAGAAAATTACAGCAACAAATGAGAGATGCTGGTTATGTAGGAAAAGATGGTAAGCCTATAGCAGTTGATGGAGTATTTGGTGAAAACAGTTTAAAAGCATTGAGAGATGTTCAAGGAGGTACTGCTTCACAAGGAGCGCAAGCAAGTGCTCCTCCAGCAGGTGAGTTTTCAAGGCAGTATGACGAGGATAAAGCTGCTATGCAAGCAGGTACTGCTGAAGGTTCACTACGTACTTCTACTCCAGAAGGTGTTGCTCCGACTAATACAGGTTATGATCCAAATGATATTGTTACAAAAGATGAGTATATGCAACGTAGGTTTGGGGTATCACCTACTTATCAGGCTTTAACAGGTCAGACAACAGGTGCAACTGGAGGGCAAGATAGAAATATTCTAGGCACGACTAAGCAACCTAATAGAATGTCAGTATATGATCAAACGGAAGCACCTAGTGAAGAGGCTGCCAATCAAGCTCCAGTATCAGGCGACCCAACTTTTCCAACAAGATCTGATGGCAGAGATTGGATGGAACCAACTCCTGCTTCTAATGCTGTAACAGGGACTTATGCTAACCCTTCTAATGCTGCCACAGGGACTTACGGAAGGGGTGTACCTACTATAGACGCCACTGCTCTTGGTGGTCAAGAAGGTCCGGGGTTTTGGGGTAAAGTTGGTCAAGCATTTACAAAACAAGGTCTAAAAGATGCTGGTTCATATTGGAGAGATCATCTTGCTCGTAGTCCAAAAAGACGGGAAGATATTAGAGGCTCAGCAACAGCTGGTGGTCAAGCTGCAGGGCAAGCTGTAAGAGGAGCAGGAGAGGCAGTTGTATCAGGTGGAAAGTTAGCTGCTGATGTTGTTGGCACTGCTGCAGGCGATATAGGAGCTGGTGCAGCAGGAGCTGGTGCAGGTTTTTCTCAAGGTCTTTTGGGTCCGGGAAGTGGTCCACTTCGCGCAGCATTGGATGAACCTATTCGCCCTACTGCAACAGGGAATACTGAACTATGGCAAGCAGGAGAATCTACGCCAGTGAATCAGGCAGGAGATGCCTATACTGCAGTTGGTGAACATCCTATGGAAGTTGATCCAACAACTGGGCAACCACTTGGATGGCATGCTCCGTATGCACAGGGTCAATCCCCGGGGTACCAACCATGGGGTACACTTCCTCCAGCGCCAGAAGTTCATGGTCCCCCAAGCCCAAGACGAAGACCCTATGAAGGTGTTCCTCGAAGGCAAAGACCCTCAGCATTTAATAGTATTTTAGATAGGTTCGGATTTCAGAATGGTGGTGTAGTCCCCAGAAGATATGCTGGTGGTGGTTTTGTAGGACCTCTAGGTGAACTTTTTAGGCGATAAAATATGGCACCAAGACCAAGGCGAGCAAAGCGTAAAAGAAGACGAAAGTTAAGACATGCGTCTTTGGGAAAATGGTGTAGAAGAAAAGGGTTTGGGGGTATATCTCGATCTTGTTTACTTGCAGCAAGAAAAAGTAGGCGATCAACTATACGCAAACAGGCTGCGTTCTATATTGCCTCCAAAAAATTTAGGAGTTAAATGTGCCAAAGTTAGTACAAGAGTTAAATAACTTTAACGTAGGAACAATTACTACGCCTGATGCTAGGGATATCCCTGAAGAGGCTGCTTCCTATTCTCTAGACTTAGATAGTGTAGTAGAAGATGGGTTGCTTAGAGGTGTTCCTACTGATGCAGAGTTTGTTACTAAAGATTCTGATGATACTGTATCTCTTGATGCTTATGTAACTAGTACAGTTACAAGAAGTACAGGTGTTTATGATGTTTTCTATTATAAGAATGATGGTAACAAGTTAAAAGTTATATATGACTTAGAAGATTCAACTGCTAACAGTGAGCCTGATAGAGTAGAATTAGCTACACTAGTCTCTAGTGGTGATGAAGTATGTATGGAAACTAATAATAGAGAAGTACATGTAGGCACTGGTAGCGCTGCTACTGATGTTCCAAAATGGTCCGGTCATATAGATTACGGTCAATTTGGTGGTAGTGCTCCAAGTCTTGCTGTAACAGAAGATGCTGAATTAAGCCAGCTAGAAAGTTTCCCAGCTTTCTATAAAGTAGTGGGAGGTACTACAAGTTACCCTAAAGTATATGGTATATCTTGGCAAGGTACACGTATATTTGAAATAAATCTATCTACTGGGGCAGTTGTAATGTCAACGTCTATATTTGATAGTTTGCAAGGATTATGTCCAGATAATAACGAGGGGGATGACTATTTGTGGGCTTACGATGCTGGTAAAGGTTCTGAAGGTACAATTCATAAAATAGATATTAGTTCTTCTGGTACAATGAATATTGTTCAAAGCAACCCAATTGATTCTTCTTTAACTAATATTATTGAAGATGCATCAGAGAATAAAGGTGTTTTGTCTGATATGATAAATATTGGTGGGGTTATTTGGATGTCTGCTTGGGTTATTAATCCTGTAACTAAAACTGATAATAGTGGATCTTGCAAATGGCTTTATAAGGTTACAGAACCTACTACAGAAGGTAATGTTACCTTAACTGAAGTAACACCCTCATGGTTATCTGCAGCTGTAGCTGGAGATACTACTACTGGTTCAGCTAATGAAGGAAAATGGTGTGCTGCGAATGGAACAGATGCAGATCCTACATTAAGACTTTTTAAGACTCCTTTGTTTTCTCTTACAAGTAGCACTGCAAAAGTTGGGTGTATGGTTCAAGAAACTACAGGAAGAACTTTAATAGGTAATAATAGAACAGGCAGTACAAATGCGTATGATGTAGTAAAGTGGTGGAATGGCAGTGCTTTTGATAGTAATAGACCTTTAGCTAATTTTGCAGTAATAGCAGATGCTGACAGTTTAAATGGAGAAGAATATTTTGTTGCTGATGGATATGGTGTAGTTAGTTTCTACACAACAGGTAGTAGTGGTTGGAGTAGCGCAAATGTTACATCAATACGTAATACTGGACAGAAAATATATGTTTCATATTATGGTTCAGATACGTTAACTAATTTGGCTGTATGGAACGATATTGCTAATGGAGATGTAGATACAGTTGCTAGTTATACTGGAGGTTTTTTTCAAACTACATATTTAACAAGTACAAAAGATCTTGGTAGCACTGCTCATGGCGTACTGGATTATACTAGCGATGACTCTACTAATACTACTTTAATTAATGCTAATGGTTTAGGTGGAGGTAGGATAGGTACTAGAATCTATACACATAGTGGTGATACTTTAGCGAACCATGCTTCATTAGGCGCTGTTGATACAGCAGTTGCTAGATCTGGTATTGATATAGCACCCTCCCTTTCTAGTAACGCTGATGGTTCTTTTCTTACAACTAAACAATATTTTTATGCTTGTTCAGCAGTATATGATGGGTATCAAGAAAGTCCCTTGACTGACTATGAAAGTCTTGTACCTTCTGCTCAAGGAGATATGCAGGTAGATATATCATTAAGAGCATTAGGAACACTTTCAAAAAGAGTTAGTCATATTAATCTATATAGAGGAGAATCGGCTGATACGACAGCAGGAAAGCCAGATGGATTTATGAGGCTAGTAAAATCATTTGCGTTAAATTCAGAATGGGGAACTGTCGCAGATACACTCTGGGAGGCTGATTCTAGTAATGTCTATCGTAAGATTAGCTATAGCGATAATAAGGCGTTAGGAGCTAGTTATGAAGCAATAAACGGCATTTCTGAGACTATAGACCAGACTATAGTAAACTATAGTTTAAGCACTCAATTAAATGGTCATCATGTTGTAGCAAAGTGTTACCATAAAGATTTACCAGATGCTGAAAGATATCTATTTAAATCAAAGCCGGGTAAATTTGATCAGTTTAACTGGACGACAGATTTTTTACGATTACCTGTTATTCCTACAGCTATTGCTGCATTTCAAGGAAGAGTATATGCTTGGGATGCTAGCCATATGTATAGGATTAACCTAGATGGTATGTATATAGAAGATACTTATGCTGGTATTGGTTGTATAGGTCATCAAGCATTTACTGTATCAGAGTTTGGTATGTGTTTTGCAGATGAAAATAATATCTATATGCACGACGGAAGAAATCCAGTTGTTATATCAGATGCTATAAAAGGTGGAGATGCTATTCCTAGACCTACTAATGATGCTGGTTCATCTGTAACATCTTTAGATGTTAGCTGGTCAGCAAAAGCTAGTAGTGCAGGAGCTAATAGAGCTGCAATATGTATTGAGTTTGATTCAAAAAGAAACTCATTTCTAATATTCTGGGGTCATGGAAGTATTAGTGATCCTAGCAGAGCATTTTGTTGGGCTTATAATCTCCCAAGAAAAAGGTGGGATTTATGGAGAGTTACTACTAGTCATGCTGATAGGTATGTAAGAACAACATTTAAAGATAGTCTTGGTAATATCTATTATAGTGATAGCGATAGGTGTTATAAATTTCATGGAGGAACAAGTAGAAAACGTTGGGAGTATATGACAAAGCTGTTATCTATGGGGCAACATACACAACCTAAAAAGTTTTATGGATGGGAGTTAAGATACAAAAGAAGTACGAGTAGTACTGCATCAGAAAAATATCCTATGGTCTATTGGTCTATACAAAACGGTGTAGTATGGACTCATGGTACTAATACAGGAGATTTTTCTGAAAGTTCTACTACTCAAAATAGTAATACTAACTATACTCATATGCAAGGAAAGCTAAGAGTAGGCAATGGAGGAGCTATTCAAGTTCAAGAAGCCAGAGATATAAAGATCTTTATTAAAGATAATGTAGTTCTTACTGAGGTAGATAGTTTAGGTGTAGTATTTAGACCATCAAGAAAAGCAGCGAGATCGGTAACATATTAATGTCAAATAAATATAGAGATACAGACACAGTACCAGCAATGTTAACTCCGGGTGAATTTGTGATTCGAAAAGAAGCAGTTGATGCAATAGGAATAGATAATTTACGCAAGTTAAACCAGCTAGGTAAAAGAAAAAAATTAGTAAATAAGCTACTTCGTTTTAAAACAGGTGGTGTTGTACCAAAATCAGATCTATATGAACCGGTAAATCAATTTCAACAAGTTCGTGATAGGATTGCTCAAGAGAATAGTCCCTATATTGGAGCAACAGCTAATATAGGAACACATTTGATAAATCAGCTAGAAGCTCCTATAGAAAACTTTACTCCTTTAATGGATAGGGACAGTAAACATTATAAGCCATTTCAACAAGTTGGAGATTATGGAGATGCTATAGTAACTGGAAAATCAACGGGCAGATCAGATTGGCGTACAGGAACAAGTCTTCCGGGAACAACAAGTAAACGAGATTTTACAAATGATAGCGTACAATATCATGTTCCTCATTCTTTTGTTGAGGAGGGTGGGTATGGAGGAATATTACCGTCAGCTGGACAGCAAAGAACAAGAGGTAGGATGATTGGTGCATCAGATGACCAAACAGCTGGAGGAGAACACGGGTATTCAGCTTTACACGATTATAGAAATGTAACTCCTTTAGATATGGTTGTAAGTGAGCGTACTTCTACCCCAGATTGGTCAGTAGACAAGACTCAATCTAGAGGGCAAGAGTGGACATTTCCATCTAATGTTGAAGGAAGAGAAGGAGAAATGGTGACAGAAGGAGGAAATTATGATCAAACAAGATTTAAAGGAAAACAAGATATTGCAACATATCTTTCGAAAATACCGGGCTTAGCAGGTCCAATAAATAGATTATCTCAAAGATTAATGGAGGAAGAAGCATTTGATTCTCCAATGGCAAGGTTTTTAAATAAAAGAATAGGTCCAAGAGTAACTAGAGTTATGAGAACAGACATAGAGTAATGACATTTATTGGTCAAATAGAGCTAACTAAAAAGAAGCCTCCACGTGTCACTACAGATGAACGTGCATGGCAAGATCTCTATGATACGTTAAATCATTTAATTGATTCAGTAAATAGTAAAAAAACCACTGAGATGCGTAGACCGGGTGATTTACATAATAGTATTGGAGATATAAGAGTATTTAAGGATAAGACTGATAGTAAATACTATATGGAAACTATGACAGAGGACGGTTCTGCTAGAAGAGAAATGTTTATTTCAGATAAGGATAGTAGGTCTGGTGATGGTTTTTATAGTTTAGCAGGTAAGTTGGAAGGTGGTTCTGGGAGTTCTGGTTCTAGTGATGACAGGAATATAGAACAACAATTATTTGAACAAATACCTTGGACAGGAGGTATCCCAAATAATGTTACTACTGATGCAGATGGAAAACTTGTAGTAGACAAAGTTGTAGGAGCTACTGTTAGTAACGATAATATTGTTGAAGCTAATATGGTAGGAAGTGATAAAACTTGGACTGTAAAGCCTAATAATACTACCACTGATAGTGATGGAAGAATAGTAGTTGATAATGTTGCTGGTGCTACTGTTAGTAATTCTAATATTGTAGCAGCAAATGTAATAGGTAGTGGTAAATCTTTTACTACTAAACCACCTGTTACTTTTAGACAAGATGCTGTTCCTACATCTATAACAGATGGTGATTTATGGTATGATACGGATGACGGAAATAAGTTATATAGAGCAAATGCAGTAGGAGTAAGTAGTATAGTTACCAGTGGGAATGGTTGGTATGCTACTGTTGACGCAACGATTGCAGTTGCTGATGGGAAGGCAGTTGCAGCACAGAATACAGCTAATAGTGCTCTTAGTACTGCAAATGGAAAGAATGTGTCTTTTTATCAGGATGCTGTACCAACGTCTGTAGCAGAAGGTGATATGTGGTTTGATACTGATGATGAGTATAAGATGTATCGAGCAAACGCAGCTAGTGTTAATACTGTAGTAACAAGTGGGAATGGATGGTATGTAGTAAATGCAGTACCTACTCTTGCAGCAGTAACAATTAGTGCAAGTAATATTAATGCAGGAGCTGTAACAGCAGGAAAAATTGCTACAAATGCTGTCACAGCAAGCACGATTGCAGCAGATGCTATTACAGCAGGAAAAATTGCTACAAATGCTATTACAGCAGGGAAGATTGCAGCAGATGCTATTACAGCTGATAAAATTGCTACAAATGCTGTTACAGCTGATGCGATTGAAGCAAACGCTGTGACTGCCAGTGAGATCAATGTAGGAACTTTGTCAGCTATTAGTGCAAATATGGGTAGCGTAACTGCTGGAGATATAAATGTTGGTAGTGGCAAGTTTATTCTTGAGTCTGATGGGGATGCTAAATTTGGCGATGGTCGTTTTTTCTTTGATAAAGCAGGAGATATGTACATTAAACCCTTAGCAGCTGATGCAAGTGGAAATACAAGAAGAGGTCTTATTTTTACAGAATATTTAGATGGTAGTGGAGACTGGTCTGATTATTGGATGCAATATCATGACTCAGGAACATCTGCTGATACTAATCAAATGAATTTTCTTTACAATGGTTCAAATAAATTTGAATTAACCACAGCAGGGCTTGGGACGTTTGCTACAGGAATAGGATTTAATGGTAGCGGTTATAACATGCAATATGATAGTGGTCATATACAAGTAAATTTAAACGCAGAGAGTACTGATGGCTTGTCTATTTACCCTAATTATCATTCTACTGGCTCTACAGTTGGGCATGATTTGGGGAAATCAACTAAAAAATGGAGAAAAATATTTGTTGTTCAGAGTAATGTAGGTGACTTAACAATGACTAATAGTGATGAAACTGCTAAATGGACATTACGAGAACAACCTGATTGTATATTAGCTAGAAATAATATTACAAAAAAGACTTTCAAGCTTGATATGACGGAAACATCTGATTATGCAGATGAAGAATGGGATGAATAAAAATAAAGTGTTGATAAAAACTTTTGAATTAACTAAATTACACACGGAGAAGTATTATGAATTTACTTGAGCAAGCATTACAGGGAGCAGGCGGTCTTTTTGGCGGTGCTTCTTCAGCATTTGCTGCAGGGCAACAACCACATTTTGGTCAGCAAACAACTGGTGCGCAGATGAGAAATCAACTGTTGGGAGGTGAAAATTGGCAAAGTGACCCTACTAGTGTCGGTATGATGCAGAACCAATCTCGGGATTATTACCAAAATTTGATGCAAGGTAATGTACCTCAAGCTATGAGGCAAAATATTATGGGTGCTGGACAAGATTTAGCAGCTCAAGATGCTATGAGTACTCAAAGACTCCTTGCACAAGCTGGTGGTGCTGGAGGAGGAGGACTAGGCGCAGCTTTAGGAAGAGTAAGTAGTAGCAATAGAGGTAATCAAGCTATGCAGCAACTTGGAGGCATGGGGCAACAAATGATGCAGATGGGACAACAAGGTTTCGATCGTCATTTGCAGGATCAATCCCAATTAAATACAGCAGGTTTTAATCTAGATCAATCTAATTTAAGAGATCGAAACCAATCTGCCTTTAATGCTGGACAAGGTTTGATGGGATTTGCAAAATGGGCAGCACCAATGGCTATGAATGCTATTGGAGGACCTCTTGCTGGAGCTGCAAGTGGTCTGTTAGGTAAGATACAGGAGTGGGGAGGTTAATCATGGCAAATGGATATAGTAGAGGGTATGGTAGAAGGTCTGGTTCGTTTTCAGGAATTGATACTTCTGGTACTGCAGCAATAGGCGCACCTAAACAAGATAGTCGAAGTTATAAAGATGTTCAGCTTTTTAGAGAAAGGCAAGAGTTAGAAAACGATACAGCTAGAAAACAAAATGAGTTAACATCTTTAAATCTAAATGAACAGATGCGTGTAAAAGGTGAGCAAGATTATATACGTAATCTTCAGCAAGATTGGTATAGCAAAGTAAACTCTGTTGGAGATTCTATCTATTCTGGAGGATCTTTTGATTATAATCCAATTGTAGGAAGAACTTTTAGTAGTTTTAACAAAGATAAATTAATGAACGATGCTTTACTTGATGCTAAATCTAAAGGTGTGCAGGTAAGCAGAGGTGTTTTAGAGCAATTATATTCTGAAGCTCAAAATGCTGAAGTTAGACATGTGATGAAAAAGTTAGGACAGCAAAAAACTTTGTCTGGACTTGATACAGGAGAGTTTAATGTTTCTCTAAGAGCTGGAGAACCAACGTTTACTGGTCCTAATATTATTGCTGCTATGCTTGCAGATTCTAATTTAGGTACAGAGGAGTATCAAGTCTTTAATGACCAAACTGGTTTTAATCCTAGATATGAAACTCTTCTAGAGAAACTCCCCGGTGCTGGTCCTGATACTGGGGTTGGAGCTGCTCCGGGAATAGTAACTGGTGCAGGGTTAATTGGTGGTGGAGCAGCTATGTACGCTGGAGGAAGAAGGGGTGCAAGAAGCAGAATAGACAATCTTCGTAGTAGGGCAGAGCTTTTAAAAAGAGAGGCAAAAGCAGGTAAAGTATTAACCACTCGTAACTTTGGAAAAGATTCGGCAGGTAAGGTTCGACAAGGTTTTGTTCCAATACGAAATCAAGCAGGAAAAGTTGTACGTTTAGATGAACGAAAAGGGGGGACTAGATTAAAAAAAGGCAAGAAGTTAAGTAAAAATGAAATAAAGACTTGGAGTGCGATTGCTGAAAAAAATATAAAAGAAGCTGATAAGCTCACGTCTAATCTGGGACAATCTTGGATTGATAAAGCTGGTCCGAAAGGAAGAGCAGGAAGAGCGTTGCGTAAGCAACTGAAAAGAGTGGGAACATTAGGTAAGGGAGGAATTGGTTTCTATGCACCTGATGTGGGAGGTGCAATAGGTGCTTCGAGTGGAAAAGCCCTTACTGGTACAGAGGGAGGAGAAGCAGGTGGTAGATTAGTTGGTACAGCTGCAGGTGGTGTTGGACGAGGATTAGCCGCGGCTAGCATGGGAAGAGGTTTTGTAAAGTGGATTGCTAAAAAATTCCCGAAAATGGCAGGAAAAAGACTTGCTACAGGAGCAGTTGGTGGACCTATAGGTTGGTTACTTGCTGTAGGATTAACAGCAAAAGATATAGCAGATTTATACGCAGAGTATCAGGCAACACAAGGAAACTAGCTAATGCCAACTCACTATGGTTCTCAATTAGGAGGGCAACAGGAGGAAGAGCAATATGGTTATACTAGTGCAGAACCTATATGGAATCCTTCTTATACTTCAGAACAAGTTAAAGAATATATAGATGCCTATAAGGTAAATCCTCGTCAGTTTGAGCCAGATTTTTTACGAAATGTAAACCGACATGCTGCTCATTATAAAATACCTTTTGCTTATAACGAAGAAGATAACAAAGCTAGTGTAGGAAGTTTAATCTCTAATTTAGGTTCTGGGTTTGTAGAAGGCTTTACTACTCTACGAATAGATAAAGAGCAACCTAAAAATGAATGGGATTCAATAGCTAAGAATATAGGTCATTTAGCTGGATTTGTTGGGTTTTTACCAGCTACTCCATTTAAAGTTTTAGGGTTTAAAAGGTTAGCTGATGCTGCTCGTTCTTTAAAGGGTAAGTCTGTTCCTATGCTCGTAGCCACTGCTGCAACAAAAAAGGCTAAAAAATTAACAAGGTCTATGACAGCAGGTGCAAGAGATGCACGTGTAGCTGCAGGTCAAGATGCTATGGGCTTGTTTGGTAAAGCACCTATAGTAAAAGATGTTGTAGAAGGTGCTTTTCATTTAGGTGTTGCTAGTTCAGTTAGTACGTGGCAAGGTGGCGTTGATGAGATGATGCACGGTTTAATAGGTGGTGCTAAAACTGGTGCTATGTTTCGTGGAATAGGTAATCTAATTAAAGGCTTCGGTCCTCAAGGAGATAAAGCTGTAAGAGGTTTAGTGTCTTCTCTGTATACCGGTTTACCTTCTACGATGCAAGGACAAACAACTCCTGAGCAAGTATATCAATATTTACTAGGTGCGTATTTTGGAATTAATGAAATGCCTTATCATCAAAGACAAGGTGAAATGTTCCATCGTAAATGGGCATTTGGAGATAAAAAACATCCTGAAGGATGGCAAGGTAAAAGGTTTGATGAAGTTCCCGGTTGGGAAAAACTTGATAGTGTAACAAAAAGATATGTAGAAGAAGTTGCACATCCAAGATGGCAAAAAACTGTTTCTCAGTTCTATCAGGGTGAACTATTAAAACGCTTAGGTATTGTAGATGCTGAAGGAAAGCCTATCTTATCTAAAGAAGCAGTTGAAGCAAGGAGAATAGCTAAAGAAGAGCTGGAAGATAAGGCTTATAGGGAAACAGAAGAATTAACTGAGGCTGAAATTACTCGTGTTAAAACTGCTATGGAAGAAGGTACTGTAGAAAGAAGAGGAGATGACATCACTTCTTCTCAACTAGAAACTCCTGTATTAACTAGGATAAAAAGATTTGTTGAAGTAGATATGCAAGATTCTTGGGTAGGTTCAAAAAAACCTGCAGAACAACAGTTGCTTATGCAGCTGGAAATACAGAAGAAATGGAGTGAACTAGAAAAGAAGGCAAAAAGTACACAGGAAAATCCAGAAAAAGAAATGCGAGAGTGGCTAGCTAAAGAGTATAAAATAGATGTAGAAGCTGAGAATGTTTTTAATTTTTGGAGAGGCTTTGGAAATAGGATATTAAAAGAACGTCCAGTATCGATGTATACAGCAGAGATTGGAAGTGATGGAACACTTACTGTTAGGTCTTTGTCTTATGGCGAGCCTAATAAGGCTGGTAAAGATAAAATGTTAATGCAACAGCCTCACATTATACAGAAAATATATGAAGATGCTTATCGGGAAGTGCATCCTGATAGACCTTTTAGATCAAAATTTGAACCTGAAGTTGAAGGGGGTGCTCCTACTGAACCAGCTGAATATAAATGGGCAAGGTCTGCCTCAGCTGAGGAAAAATATGAAGTTAGTACTGTTGGGGATAAAAGATTTAGTGCTTTAAATGCAAGGCTTGAGGATGGTAGAACTATAGAGGAACATTATCAGGTAGATGTAAAGGGATATCGTAGCATAAAAGAAGGGAAAGGTAAGCCTCCAAAAGATACTAATGTAAATTTATACAGAGAATATAAAAAACTCTGGGATAGATGGGCTAAGCAAAACCCTGACCTTATAAAAGATTTGGCTGGCAAGGCAGCTAATAAAACTTTAACTGATAAGTTTGCATCTACTGATGTTTCTCAAGCTAGAGCTTTATCAGAAATATTAAACACACGTTTAACTGAAGGTAGACCTTTTGTTACAATGGAAACACTAAAGAAAACTGGTGTGTTTGAAGCAGAAGGTGTCTCAATGCCTGTGGTGATAGTAAAGAATATTCCATCTGGTAAAGATAAGCCTGTGTTAATGAGAAATACAGGAAAAGAAATATTGGTTGCAGAAAATTTACTTGATAAAAAATTTAAGGAAAAAGCTTGGACTAAAAGTACTACGCAAGCAGACGGTACTAAATCTGAACCCTTAGCAAAAGATATATTTAAAACTAAAGAAGAACTTTTAAATTTTAGTTTATTGCATGAGATTCAACATAGTATTACTAAAAAAAGATCTGATGAGACTATAGGACAGTATGAAACTAGAATTAATAATAAAGCCTTACAAAGTTTAGCTGAATTAGCTACTCCAACTGCTGGTATGGCTAAGATAGAACCTGATTTAAAAACCGAACTAACAACTTATGCAAAAGATTTAAAAGAAAATACAAAAGGTATAAAAGATATCTATGTAATTGGAAGTGTTGCAGAAAAGGGTAAGGGAAAAGATATTGATATCCTATATGATATGGGTAAAATAAAAATTCCCGAACATATACTAAAGGCTGAAATGGAAGGAGAATCAGAATTAGCTGAATACATAAGTGAGAATATTAGCCCAAATTTTAATTCTATTAAGTACGACAATTTTGTAAAAATTATAGATCAAAATAACAATACTCATTATTATTATTCTGGGCAAATAGCTCAAACAATGGAACTACCAAAAATATTAACTAATCTAACAAAATTAAAAGGTCTTGAAAAAAATAAAATAAGTTTATTAGAAGAAGCTCCTGCTGAATTAGCTACTCCACCAGTTACTGGTGTTGCTCGTCATGCAGAAGTAATTTTAGATCATACTGTAATTTCAGAAAAAGTATCAGATCCAGAAACAGGTAGATCAAAAGAAATTTCAAGGGAAATATCCTTAAGAGATCTGCCAGAATATTATAGAAATAAATTATCTAAAGAAAAAGAGTGGGCTTTCCTTGATGCTGATCAAAAAATAGTTGCTGTAAAGTCAGCAGTAAATGATCATCATGGCAAAGTCTTCTATAAGATGTCTAAAAAAGGATACTATTATTATGGTGGAAGAGGAGATGCTCATAGACAAATCTTTGTAAAAAAACATCCTATATTAGAAAATGTAAAGAAAGATAAAATAGATTCCTATGTAAAAGAACTTATGGATGTAATGCCAAAGTCATATAAAAAAGATTATGAATCAGAGTTAGACGCTTTTGAGGGCATCTATGGTGGTTCAATGTTTGAACTAGTAAAGGGTGAGTACGTTTCTAAAGCAAGAGAAGTATTTGCAAAAGATTGGCTCTCTAATCTATTGTATATGCATTCATTAAATTTTGGCACTCCACCAAAAACTGTTAAAGAAGCTATCTCTGCTGCTAAAAATTTGAGAAACAAAAAAGATGTAGATGGCAAAACAATAAATAGTTATATAAAAAATCCTTCAGATTTTAATAAAAGAATGCAGATATGGTTTACATCAGGTATTTCTGTAGACAGTAAATTTATACGAGAACTAAAAGATCCAACGACTGGCGACTTAGTTATACCTGATTTAAACGAAGGTAATTTTAATATAATGTTATCAGCTGGTCCTGAAAGATTTAATCAAGAAAATCTGACAAATAAGTCGGAAGCAAAGTTTTATAATGAAGTAGAAGATGGTGCTATATATGTACGTTCAGACGTTCTAAAAGCCATTTTAAAGGACTCTGGACTCCCATCTGATGCTGGGTTCGAAAAAAGCTTTATCGCCTCTCCTGACCCCGTTTACGGGGCTTTAACAGGCAAATATGGTATGTTTAAAGTTAGGGAGGGTTTAGATAAGTGGATGAAAGGTAATAATGTACATATTATTGTAAATGCTTTAAGTGCTAAGCAAAAAGGTTCAAGAGATTATGTTTTATGGGATTGGAATAGCAAGACTCAAAATGTTGATATTAAAAAGTATAACGAGATATCAAAAAAAGCTGGTGAATCTGTCTCAGTAAAAGATATTTTATATCAATTAAATCCTTCTGATATGCGAGCTATTCCTTCTGTTTATGCTAGTAAAAAGAATTTAGACAATCAGCAGATTCATAAGCAGATTTTTACAAATCTTACTCCTTTTGCCCATTCACCTATTAAAGCTCAAGAAATAGTAGATATGTATGACGGGCTTGTTTCGAGAAGAATTAAGGGTGTCTCAGAGGCTAACAAAAGATTAGATAAATTTCTCTCTGATCCTGTAGCTAATAAAGATATGATTGAAGGACTAGTAAAAGATTTGAGAAGTTTGGGTATTAACGAATTATTGAATGCTATGAAAAGTAATAATCCAAATGTCCAAGAGTTTATTGCTAGGGCTTATATGCATATGTTTAGAATAGAACCTTCTGTTCGAAACTCTTTAAAAGGTGAAGGAGAAAGAGATGTTGCTGATACATATTTAGAGAATATGGTATCCTCTGAAAATAAGGGCGTGTACGAGCGTATTATGAGAATTACAGATAGTGACTTATCTGGAGTTCTCCATAAATGGTCTACAAGAGTTAGAGGTTCTGTTGTAAGAAACTTTTTTGTAGATGAGATTACTAGACCAATAGCTTACAATAGTATATCTGGTCCTATTAGACCTTTTGATCCTGTAATGAGAAAAGAAGGATTTACTTCCAATCTTAATAAAAGAGATGATGTATTTTTTCTTGATAATAACTATAAAAATAAAAAAGTTTTATTAGATAGTGGTAAATCTGTAACGTTAGAATCGTTGTGGAATACTGTCTTAAGCGAATCAAAAACTGGTAAGCGTACTCCATACGGAAAACAAGCAGAAAATATTTTAACTTCTTTAGTAGTACGTACTCCTATGGATAGTATATCTGGAGGGCATTCATTAAAGTTCGGAGGCTTTACTGGGGTAGAAGGCTATGGAGTTTTAATTCATCCAAGAGTAATGAAAGCTCTTGGTGGAGCTGATATAGACGGTGATAAAGTTCAAGTATATTTTGGGGGTGAAACTCATGGTATGAAACGTGCTTGGCAAGATATGTATAAAAGGAATAAAGACGAATATTTAAACGAGATAACCAATAAAATTGAAGATAGTAAGCCGTCAGATTTAGAACAAGAATTTGGTAGTCAGAGTGTTTGGATAAAAGATAGGTTAGAGAATGAAAATCTTGTGCTGTCTCCTTTGGCTAGACGACATGCTTCTGAAACTGCAGCTGAGGGTAGAGATTTATTAGGACCTATTGTTGTTAATAGAGCTGTTGCTTCTGCTACTCACGCAGCTATTGCAACTTTGCCAGAAAGAATTGAAGAAGTTCCTATTACTACACCTCTTGATACTATTGTACAAAAGGTACGAGTACCTGCTGGGCATTATTTATATGAAGTAAAAGCAAATGCTGGTGTTAATGAAAAAGGTGAAATTATTTGGGATTCTCAATGGCTTTTAGCAAGAGCAAGAACATCTGATAAATCATTACGTAATTTTAGAAGAACTGCAAGAGCATTAATGGGGTTTGCCTCTGATCCTATGGATATAGCTGGTTTAAGAGAAAGACCTTATTTAATTAAGAAGATGAAAGAATCACTTTTGGAAGTTCAGGCTGTAGAAATAAAGGGAGTAGATAAGGGTGTACAAAAAATTGTTGAGTTAAATAGACCACCAGCAGGAGAAATATCTGATAGTGATCTGTATGCTCCTACAAAATTATTTGCAAATATTAATAGCACTTTATACGGTAAAAATATAGCGCAAAATAGAAGATACTATGCTTATGAGATTCAAAAGGCTCAGGCTGACTTATTTAATCCTAATAGGAAAGTATATGATCAAGATTTAAAAAGAGGGTTGTATCAACCGGGTATGCCGAAAGCAGAAAGTAATACTTTTTTATCTTTAGTTGCTAGAGATATGCAAAATGTTGATTTTAGTGAAAGTATATTCAGGAGAATAAAGCGTAAAGATACTGAGAAAGATGGAGATGGGTTAGAAAGGTTTGTAACAGATTTATATACAAAGTTTAATGAGTCAGCAAAACCAGATAAAGAGCTATGGTGGTTAAAAGAAATATTAGGTAGCGACGGTTTGTGGGTTCCAAGAGGCAATGTTATTGAAAATGTTATAAAGAAAAAATTATATGAAAAAAGTGGCTATGAAAAAGAGTTAAATCCAAAGACTTGGACTGAAAATTTGATGGATCATATGTTTAACAAACATGGTAATTATAAGGAAGAAAAATTAATTCCTGAACAAAGAAAACATTGGTTAAATCAATATATAAAAACTGCAGAAGATTATTTTGTTAATGATTTAAGTGATATGACATCAATACCGTTTATAAATAAATATGCTAAACAAGTAGGTCATAGGGGATTAATTAATAGTATATGGAAACAAACTGAAAAGTTTAAACTGCAGGCAGCTATAAATGAAGGAAGAGAGCCTGTAGAAAAAACTTTTGGTGGAAGGGATGCACTAGCTGCTAACCAGCAGTCTGTAAAGGACTTAGGGCGATCAGGTAAAGTAACTTCTAGGAATCAACTTACTATAGATATGATAGAATATCGTGCATCATTAGAAGGTAATGCAGAAAGAAAATTATTTGATCATTTTATGATAGGGACTTTGAATAGAAAAGAAGTTCATAAGCAAACTGCTCTTGAAGAAGGAGTAAACAAGGGATCACTTACTGATGAGCAAGGTTTTAATTCTAAGGAAAATATCCAGACAGCATTTAAAACTACTCTTTCAAAATTAGGTTTTTCTTCTGATGCTGTTTCTGATGCTAGTATTAGGGAATACTTTAGAGAATATAAAAAAGTCTTTGCTAGTAAGGATGATATCTTAGTCCCAAAAGAAGTAGAAACTGCAAAGAATTATGCTGAGACTGTAGAAGAATCAAGATTAATTACTACTGATAAGGGACTTAGTGTAGAAGGTTCGCATCTTAATAGTAATTCTAGGTCTGCAGAAAGTAATAAATATATTGACGAAATTGCTCCGTTTGAAGGTATAAAATTAGGTACTGCTACTAAAAAAGAAAGAGAAGTAATAACTAATATAGTAAACCATATTGATCATTATTTTGGAGATCAGCCTATAGTAGGAAAATATTTTAATCAGATAGTTCGAGGAGTTTTACGAAAAGATGTTAATGCTATGACATCAAAAGATTTAATGGTGTTAGATAATTATTTTAAAAGTATAAGGGATAAAGGATTTATAGAAAAAGTTCTAGATTTCTTCTCTAAAAGTAAAGCAGACCAGTTACCTAAACGTATATACTATAATTTTCCTGAAGGAAATAATAAACTGTTAATGAGACATGATATTAATTTTATTCAGAGTGAAGGTTTATTTAAAGATAAGCGTGGTAATCCTATTATGGGTACTATACAAAGACCCACACAAATAGTGAATGAAATACGAGATTTTAATGGCGATGCTCAACAAATAATTTTAAAACAACAGGATGAGTATAGAGTAGCTATAGAAAAAGAATTAGATCATATATTTGTACTGGGAGATGGTTATAAAATATATGAAATGGCTGGAAGGATGATGGAATCCTATGGTAAAGTACGTACAGAAGATAATTTAATTGATGTTCCTCTTACTGGTATAGTAAAAAGTTGGATAAAACATACTAGAGATTCTGGTAAGGTAGTGACTTCTAGTGAAGAACATTTTTTACATAATGTATATAGTGAAGCTTTAAAAAGATCTGTAAAAGAAACTGATTGGCATAAGATAAAAAATAAAGATTATGTTTATAGAGGTAAAAGAGTAAAAGGTTTTGAGCTGGCTGAACGTATTGTTAATAAACTAACTTCAGAAAATGAGAAGATACATAAATGGCATGTTGGGGTAGAAAAAATTTCTAATATCTATTTACAGAAAGTAAATGAAGTTATTGATATAGGCTCAGGACTTCCAGTTGGTAAAAAAGGAATGAGTGTTGGTGATATAAAAGGAGTTATTGACAAAATACCTGCTGGTACTTTTAATAAAAATGTTGATTCCTTTTTAAGAGAGATTGGCAAAACAAGATTAAAGTTTTTAAAGGATGCAAGAAATAATAAAATTCCTTTAGAGTTAGGTATGGACAATCTAAATCTGATTGTAAAATATATGCAGTTACATCAAATGTATCCTGCTATTATTAAAAGTGCAGAAACTGTTAGAGAAGGTAAGTTAGACTTTTTTGCTAGAGTAATTGAAGCAAAAATGAATAAATCTGTGACAGGGCAATTTGGTTTTAACGAATATTTTCCACATATTAGCTGGGAAAGAAAATTAGCTGCAGAAGGATTAAGAAAATATATAGATTCTGTAAGTAAAGATACAGATTTGAACAAAGAAGATAAAAGAAGGATGCTGCAAAAAGCAATTTTAAGGCATAGGCAATTAGATGGTGACTTTGTAGCAGGTACAGAATTAAAGGATAGTTGGAGAGATGTTGCAGAAGTATTACATGGTTTAGCTCAGGATAAAAAGAGCATAATGACTGAAGGGTTTAAAAAGTACAATCAAAATAAAAAGGTTAGTAGTCAATTTAAAAGGTTTGCTCATACAGAAGGATGGATGGTAAATCCTGAGGCTTATCAATTATATGCTAAAAATATTATAAATACTTTTCATCAACAAGTTGCAGATATTGCTAGTAAAGATGCTATACATCAGTTTAGAATAAGACCTAATAAGTTAGGGAAAGAACTAACAGATTTATGGTCTAATTTTCTATATCTATATAGCGAACAAGCTGGTGGTGCTCCTACCAATATTCCAAAATATTTATTAGAAAATCCTAAGATGAATATAAAAGGTACTGCGTATGCTTGGTTTGCAGATAATGCAGTAGCACACAGATTAAATAAAGCTAGAGAGCTATTAGGAATAAGAGATAAAAAACTAAAATTAAGCGGCATTCCTATTACAGGTTCTTTAACAGCAGAAGATATAAAAACATTAAAGGATGTAGACTTTAATACGTTAAGAAAATTAGGACAAATGGAAGCTAAATACCAGCTTGCTACATTATTAGCTCATCCTAAAAGCACTATAGCTAACTTATATGGTGGTAGTGTCCATACTTTAATTAGTACAGGATGGGAGCATTATAAAAATGCTAAGAGTATAAAATATCTTAGGTTGCATGTAAATAAAAATTGGAAAAGTATGGAGGATGTCAATGACTGGGTAAGAAGCTTAGGTATTATTGAAGAGTTTTTAATTTATGAGGCAAATATTAATCCTAGTATAAAAAGTGCTAATATGCAAAGAGCAGTAAAAGATGCTATTCGTGCTATTAAAAAAGATCCTAATTTACCAGATAAAAATTTATATAATATTGCAAAAAAATATGGTATAACAGAAAGTGCGTTTAATAAGGCTGCTAGTTTTATGAGATTACCAGAAAGATATTTACGTAGAGATGCTTTTATGGCTCATTATCTACAAGCAAGGGAAAAGTTTGGTAACTTAACTCCTGACTATAATAATGCTACTTTAGTTGAGATGGCGAAAAAAGGTGTAAAAGCTACTCAGTTTTTATATAGTGCTCCTTATAGACCAGCTTTTGCAAATAGTCAACTTGGTAAAGTTATGACACGTTTCCAGATATGGGCTTGGAACTCTGTAAGATTTAGGAGGCAAATTTTAGAAGAAGCTAGTATTCATGGGTTTAGAGAAGGTACTCAAGAATTTGAAAAGTTTAAACGATTAGCTATTGCAGATATGTTTATGCTCGGTTTAAGTAATATATTTATGTACTCTATTTTCGAGAATGCTCTTCCTGCTCCATGGAATTGGTTCCAAGATACGGCTGATATGATGTTTGGAGATGATAAGCAACGTGAACGTGCCTTTTTTGGAGCGTATCCTTACCCACTTCAACCTTTACAGGTTATTACTCCACCTGCTTTAAGGTTGTTACCACCTATGTTTAAAGCTATGGTAACGGATGATTACAGTAGGTTGTCTGATTATTATATATGGACTATGTTTCCTTTTGGAAGGCTGATGAGAGATGTAGCAGGTCCCGGTGGAATTATAGAAAATCCTATGAGAACAGTTGAAAAAACTACTGGATTACCTTATATGCAGTTTGGAAGTTATTTTAAGGCTTTACAAGAACAGGAGAGATTAAAGCCCGGAGGTTAAAACCCCCTTCCTATAATACTTATTCTTTTAAAAAAAAAAGAATAGTAAGAGGTTGTTAACCCCCTGCTATTCCTCTAACGACTATATTTTCAAAAAAATCACACCCTTTTTCTACAACACAAGGTTTACCTGCAAAGGCTTTATCAATAGTAGTTTCTAAAGATTGTTTATCTTTATTAAATAGGAAAAAAGCTCCAATACAATTACCATCTCTATCATAGTTTGAACAATGTTTTTTAGCTGTTGCTTTATTTCGTTTAATATGTTCTGTTGTTCTCATGGTTACTCCTTTTCTTAAGTTACTACTCAATTGTATCTTTTCCACGTTTTAATAATCCTTTTTCTCCTTTATATTCTAGTAGAGAATCATATTGTCCGTGAAATGAATCGTGTTTATCTGTTATTTTATTTAAAACTTTAATTGCTTCATCTCTTTGTTTTCTATAAAAGTTTGCTTCGCCCCCAGTAAGGGCTGGCTTTATATAATGGCTTTTAGCAAGAGCAAGAACATCTGTTAGTCTTCTAATTTCATCGGAGACCAGTTTTTTCATTAATTCGTGTTCTTGTTTTGTTACTGATGCTACTACACGCCATCCCTCTGTTTTTTTCTTTGCTGGTGGGTTATTGATATACTCGTTGTATTCGTCTGTTACGTCACCTCTGTCGTAGTCAATTATTCTTCCGTTTATCTCTTTCATTTTTTCCTCCTATGGAATATTTGATAATAGTGTAAAGATACTTTCCGTTTTCATCTACTATATCATTTGTAAATCCACAATTCATATCTTCACAAGCTACACCTAAAGTATCTTTACCGTTTAAATCAAACTCTGCAACTAATAACTCTTTTTTACAATCTGGACATTTTTCAACAATTATTTCTTCAAACATTAGTATCTTCCTCCTTTTGCTAGTTTTTTCATTACATACGCTTGGATTTCGTCTTTCTGCTCTTTTACCCAATCCAATATAAGGCAAAAGTCCTTTTCTTTTAGTGGTCCTTTTCTTGTGTTACATTGTCTACATATAATCTGTAAGTTTTTAGGAGTAGATTCTCCTTGCTTAGATAATGGTATAATATGATCACAAGCCATTGTTGATACTTTTAAAACTCTATCGCAATATTTACATTTTTTACCATAGACATCGTAAAACATCTTCTTTATATCTTCAAGCTCTATTTGGAACAAAACATCATGTTCTAATGAACGTGTTTTGAGAGCCTGTTTTAATGCAGATGCTTTACGTGATAATCTAAGCCAAGCTTTGTGCCATTGTCTACCATGTACAGTAATAAGTTTTTCTCTAAATTTTGATTGATCGTATTTCATAATAAAAATCGGGTTCGTGGGAATTTGATGTCTTCCCACTCCCCGATTTTATTGTGTTACTATTAACTTAACTACAATATTTATTCCTTTAACCAACTAGCTAACTTCCAAGTATGATTTAATTTACCGTATTTTCCTCTTTTTTGTATGGTACTTTTTTCTAGTTTGTGTTCTTTTGTAAGGTTAGACATTGCTCTTCTAACACTTGTTATGGGACACATAAGGTTCATTTTTATTTGTACTTCAAATGGAGTGAACTCTTTGCTTGGATATTTATTAAAGAAATCAAATATTGTTTCTTCTTGGTTTCTTGCTTTTCTTCTACTTCTAGATAAAGTAACTCCTGTTTCGTTGTTTGTGTTGTAGTATGGCATTTTACTTCCTCTCTAATAATACTTGAAATATATTGGATAATTTCCAAAATGCAATTGATACTTTTAATGTGTGCCAGTATTCAGTTCTTTCATATTCTAAAGATACTCTAAATATTGATAATAAGAAAATATCTATTCCATATAATCTATTTACATTTATTATAGGACTATTATATACTATAATATCAATAAATAATTTAATGTAATCTCTTATTTGTTTTTTCATACTCTTTTTAATCTGAAAGAATCATTGAATTGTAAGTTTACTGACCATAATTCTCCATCAGTACTTTTAACCATTTTCAGCCTCCTTTCTCTTGTTTTAGACTCACCCTCTATTATCATTAGTTTACGTGATGCATTTTCAATAGCACCACTGCCTTTACCAGCATAGAGGTCTAACGTACCACTTCTAGAATATTCTCTAGAAGTTTGACTGAGTTGTATGATTATTAAGTCATAATTAACTGCTAGATTACTTAATGCATGGGATATATGTCTTATAGATTCATATTCTCCTCTCGCACTATTAGGAGGTTCTACTAAATCAATATAATCTATTACTATTAAAGCTGGAGATGTTTCTCTAACTTTTTTTCTTATTTGTTCTATAGTTGGACTAACACTTTGTATTTTAATATGATCTATTTCTTCTCTATGTATATCATATAAGGTTCTACTATTATCTCCTTGTTGAATAATATCTGTATCTGAATCAGAGACAATTTGTATGTTTCTTCTATGCATTAACCATGGTGCTAACTCTAATGATAAATATAATGTTGGAATTTGTAGATCTTTTTCTATCCTATCTTCAGCAGCGTTATAAGCTAGTGATATATTTTGTGCTAATGTTGTTTTATTTGTACCTGTTGGTCCTACTATTGTTACTAATTCTCCCGGATATATAATTGAATCAACTCCTACTAAACCATATAGTTTAGATAAATTAATACTAATACCAGAAAAATCTTTTTGCATACGTTTGTTTAATAACGCTTGTAAATCATCTACATTATATACATTCATAAGGTAATCCTTTCTCTTAAAGTATATACAGTTAGGTTGACAATAACTCATCATTACATTATCCATACATCCGTATTGATAACCTTTTGCATATACATCATTTATAGATGAGAGAAGTTCAGAATCCTTTATTCTGTCTCCACCCTTGTTCCATTCTTCCATAGCTGATATTGTAGCGTTAATAGGTATTCCATGCCTTCTAAAATGAGATGTAATTCGCATTAAAGTATTATGCCTATTACCTTCAGCTGGTGGGTTGTTGTACATATCTTGTATACAAGGAGTTACATTGTTATTATTTGTTGCACTAACAAATGATTTTACACCTTCTGATTCAAAGGTTACGTAATCATCAAACTTACCTGTTTGACCTTCAGATGGAAATGTATGAAAATCATTCACATCCCATTTAGAACCTTTATCAGCTATTTTTGCATAAGTTAAGTTTTCTAGTTCTTTTGATGTAATATATGTTTTGTATAATTGTGTTTTATAATTTTTAGTAGCTGCACATCTATATAAAGCACTCCTTGAATAGATTGACATATCTGCCTCAGGTAAGAGCTTTGTCATAGTTGACTTTACTATATATGGTAAGTTAGGTCCAGAATGATTCTCAAGTCCAAATAGTGAACTAGATATCAAAAAATGAAATCCTGTTCCACTAAAAAATATACAATATGACGAATCTTTTAATCCTAATTCTAATAACTTTTTATTTACTTCTCTTGCTTTTGCTATTGTTTTTTTGCCTGATACTATAGGACTTTTATCATGAACTCTGTCTATATCAATAGGTAAGTAATCAATACCTCTCCATCCATTATATCCTTTTACACTTTTATTTTTTTGGACATAATCATACCCATCTCTATCATATAAATAAACAGAACGATACACAGGAATATTCTTCCCGTGTACCGTTACTGCTTGTTCAAGATCATCGAGACTAACTAAAGAACCCCTAGATGCAGGACTTCTTAAGGCTAACTCGACAAACATTATGTGGTCCTAATAGAAGGAGCTGAAGTTGTTTCTACAGTCTTTTCATTCCATACAGGTTTATCAGCATCCTTATCCCAAGGATCTGGTGTATCTTCTTGTTTATGTTCTACAATTACATCGTTAGTTTTTGCCCATTTAACATAGCTTTCTAACGTTTTCATTTGTTTTTGATCTTCTGACTTAGCCATTCTTGGTACTATTCGTGTCCAAACTTTTTCTTCATTACTTTGTTTGTCCATTACTTTAGCTTTATACACATATATACTATATGGATATATTTCAGCACCACTATTATCAGTATAGTTGTTATTTAAGAACTTTGAAATATCTTCTATTTCATGGTCAGTAGCTGTTACCCACTGCCCAGCTTTATTAAATCCACCACCAAATCCTATAGCATCAGCAACGCTATAAAACTTTTTAAGTAATGAATTATTTAGAATTTCATCATTTTCATCACGTTCAAATGATCCACTTATCTGCATTTTAACAGGATATTCACTACCTGCTGTTTTAAGCTCGATAACTAGATATACATCTGCCCATTCATATTTACTTGATTCATCTTTAAATGATAGTATCTTGGCATTTTGAAATCCTAACCACGGTGGATTATCACCATTTTTAAAAGATTTCTTTTCTTCAGGTCTAAAAGGCATTATTTACCTCCTTTTTTTGTTTGTTGATGTATTGCATTTTGTACTTCTTCAGCTGACGCAATACTTGATTCACTACCTAAGCCAAGTAAGCCTAGTGCTCTACCTGTAGCTGAAGTTTCACAGTTTTCAATGGCACTTGTTCTATTTATCTGGCTTTTAGTTTCATCTTCGTGTGCGTGACCTGTAAAATATCTTTTTTCACAGTTTGCATCAGGATAAACTGTTGCCTTCATTATATAGTGACCACCTTCTCCATAGATTAATTCCGTTGATATTTTACCTGTTGGATATAATCTATGAAATATTCTAACACGTTCTGCTACTTCTACATATGCTTTACCTCTAATATTAGTGGTTTTTATAGATTTAGCTAACTCTGTTAGATTATTATTACCATCATCTGGATGATTAGGCACATTTATTACTTGATTCATGGTGTACTCCCTGCTATTTCTTTAATAGCTTCTATACGTTCTATTTCACTAGCATTTACAGGATTTTTTGCGAGGTAGGGGCTATTTTCCAAACGATTAGATAATTGCTTTAAATCATTTGAAAGTGTTTCCAGATTCCTAAACTGTACCGTAGTGTTTGATTCAATATTATGAGCTAGTTCAGCTATATGTCGAGACATAGAGTGTAAATAACTCATAATAGCACCTAGTGTTTCTCTTTCTGTATCCATTATTTCTCCTCGGTTAAGGTGTTAGTAATATACTGATTATTCCCTATCTTTGCAATAGAATTTATTCTAAAACCCTCTTTACGAAGATCATTTGTCAATAAATTCATCCAAACATATTGATAGTAACCCCTGTTACCACATAGAGAAAACAACTGATTTACCATCATACCAGCTACAATACTAGCTGTAAAAATAGTATGTTTCATTGTACAAGGTGCGTCTTCTATATCAGCACTTGGTGTCCAATGTTCATAGTATTCAGATGGATCATCTTTCATTGTCATAGTAACTATTTCAAATGCTAAGGCATCCATTCTACCATCTATGAAATAACCATTTTTATTCTTATTATTTAATCTCCAATGTTCATAGATTGCTAGCCTATCTTCCATATTATCTAGACATACAATCATTTTTGGTGTAACTGGTATTTTAGGATTTAAATTAGGATCATAATTCATATCATATGTATTGAATTTGATATCATCATTATAACTATAAGCTAAATTTCTAGCACAATCTACTTTTCTCTCACGACTATTTTTATATTCTGGATATATAGTAGTTGATCTATTATGTTCTTCCATTATATCACTATCCCATACAGTAATTTCTTTAAATCCCATAATAGATAGTAGTTGTACTATAGCTGAGCCAATACCTCCTACACCAACGACAGTTATATGGTCTAACTGTCGCTGGTCAATGAGGTCCTTATTGCGTAAGAATCTATTGCTCATAATTTGGTCTTCTTTATGATTGAATCTGGTGTAGGAGAAAGCTCATAAAACTCGTGTATATCCATATTCCATCTATTTTTAAAGATATTACGAGCAAGAGTATAGGATATTTCTTTATTATCTACTTGATCTACCAGATCTTCCATTGCCTCGTATTGTGCTGTTGTTATATGATCATTAGGATTTATATGATCTATAGTTGTTTTAGTTTTATTATTTGAAACATCAAATAAACCATGTTGACGATAGTTATAATGAGTACCATAATTTCCATTATAACTATAACTAGGTCTTTTATCAGCTTTCTTCTTTATAGCATTAGCCTCTGCAACAAACTCTTTCGGTGCAGTTGTTTGATATTTAACCTCAGCATTTTCTATAGTATTAATAAGGATATTTTTAAACTGATCCTTATAACTAAATGCAAATGCTACTGGACTTGAGGTTTTTGAAGAAACTACTAAACTACCATAAAACCCTTCTTCAGGACACATATCTATTAGAGTTTCCTCATCTGTAGTACTATGATAAGCATCCATATTATGATGGCTATGTATCATTCCTAAATATGTACCAGCTAAAGCTTTTTTATTCTTTGAGTAAATATCAAAGATTGTTTTACTTAACTCTTCGCCTTTATATTCAGTTGAAGCACCGTGACCTAGATCAATTGCTTTAAAGTATAATAATTCCCAATAAATAGGAAAACCATACTTATTCAGCTTGCACTTGTACCACGCTGGGCCTGACCATTCCCTTGTTGGGAATCTTGTTAATAGATACTGTATCTTTTGATACATCTTTTGCTGTATTAATAGCCCTTTCTTTTCTTTCTTCTCTGAGTGCGTCTTCAATAGATTCTCTTTCTCTTTCTTTTTCGACGGCATTTTTCACCTCCTTTAATTGGATTTCTGTCGTCATACTAGACCATTCATAAAGAATGTTTTCTAGTATAGTTTCTAGTCTTGTTCTTAATGTAAATAACTGATGCTTATTATTAATAGGACAAAATATTTCACTATTCCATTTATCCATCATATAGTTAAAATATTTAAGTCTATAAGGCATATTACTTATAAGTTTTAAGCCTGATTTATATTCTTCTACAGTAATAGGTGTATACATATATTTTGACGATTGATAGTCATATATACTTTGACTCCTATCATATAACTCAGAATAATTATAACCTGTATACCAGTTGTTTCTTATTAATATATCTTCATATTGACTTAAAGTTCTTTTATTTGGGAATGTTTGTTCTATTAATTCTTTTAATATTATACTTTTTCTTGTTTTATCACTTGCTGTATATCTTTTACATAAAGCATTTAGCTCTCTTTTATTAAACCAATGCTTTAACTTAAATAATTGAGGTTCTTGTAGGACCTTTCTTGAAGTAACTCTTTGTATATGTTTTGAATTAAATTGTAAAGATATTAATAGATATAGGTATGTTTTTATATTATCTATGAATCTTTTATTATTTATTATTAATTTATATAAATCATCACAGATTAAATTTATATTTGGCAATGTTTCTTTTAATTGTATTTCAAATACATTTTTATGACCATAAAATCTATCTATTATTGTATCGTTCTGTTCATCTATACCATTATATAAATTTTCCTGTATAAATAAATTGTGTAAAGAATCCATTTTTGGTATTACATCTTTACCTTTATATACATGGTCAATCTGAATTTCACAATCTAAATTTGTATTATTTAATAAACTATTTAACCCTAATTCTAGATTTACTCCATATTTATCTATAGTACTATCTAATGTTTTATATTCTCTTAGTCTATTTATTGAACGAGATAGATTATATGCTATTGGATGACTATGTCCATTTATATAGTCATTATTAAAATTATCCACATATTTTTCATCATCTTCAAATGAATTTGTATATTTAAAAATATATGCTCTTAATGCGTAAGCTATCATAGTATATGTTTCAGCTCTTCCTAACATTTCTTCTTCATCATAAGTAAAATTATTAGGATCACTATTATATTTATCTACATAATGTTGTATTAATTCTGTATATATACTTGATTTCCAAATTTCATTCCTAGTAATATTCCCTTCATCTGGATAGAATGATCTTATATATTTATTACTACAATATTTTTCAAACTCAGCAACCATTTTATGCACTAATTTAAATGGCAATATATGGTTTATTCTTTTATCCATATATCCATCGCCACGTTTTTTCTTTATTTTTAGATATCCTCCTCGAACTTTATTAATCAAATTGCTGAGACTCCAAAAGGCATCTCTACCATTATTAGTATTTGCCCATTGCTTGAGAGTAGTAAAATAACCAACTATACTACCTTGTTTAAGAACATACATAGATAATCTAGGCTCATATTGTCCTAGACACGGTTTACCACTATTACCTACATGCGGATGTTTAGCGTATTGAATATCATAATTACTATTTATATTAAAGAGTGCTTCACGTGGTTTTGCTATACAAGATTTTGCATCTTTAAGCCACGGAACTGAATGTATAAATAAATACATAGTGTCTAACTCTACTGTAATACTACTTCTTAAAGAAGGTGTACATATTTTAATTAGCCAAAGTTCTTCTTTTCCATTTTTAATTAAAGTTCTATAAAATTCCATATTATAAGTATTTATTAATATATTTAATTGTTCTTCTATTGGTGTATACCCTTTTATTTTCTCAGCTTTTTCTCTATCAATTACGAAGTTTTTATTTTCATCATAAATATAGGGATTCATAGAATTAAAATTATTTTGTATTAGTATTTTTAATTTATCTAATTGAATACTATTATCTGGAGACATATATTTAAATGTTTCTATTTGATTACTATTACTGTCTATTAAAAAACTAATATTAATGTCAAACTCATTTCCTTGAGAGGGAACTCTGACTAGTTCCCCCTCATTCCCACGAGTCATTATTAAAGTCCTGACTTAACAGACTGTTTTTGAAATTGGACTACTGCTCCATTAGTAAGAGAAGTACTCGCAGTAGCTGGGCTATCATCTACAGTAATTACCAAGTTTTCTGCTGATAACTCTATCTTTTGTAATACGTCAGCTACAGTGTTAACTCCTTCTACGTCTAGAACTTGTCCACCATTGTGAAACGATATGACTTGTACATTCATAGTTGTTTCTCCTTTTTGTTTGTTTAGTTAGATAGCAACCGAGTGCTGCTATTTACATTTACTCTTTTGAGCAATCTATTATATTTTCTTTTAGCAATACGTTTTTGTACATATTGCATCCTCTTATGTGCTGAACCACCTTCCTGTATTCTACCTATTCTCAGCATCCATTGATAATGTCTAATTAATTCAGAATCTGCTATTTTAGACGAATTATTTAAACTCATTATTTTCCTTCCTTTCTTTTAAATGAACTAATAAGCTTGAGCTATATATCATAGCATCAACTACTTCTTCTAGTATATCTATCTCACTATATTCGTCTAATGGCATCTCTTGCTTAAACTTTACAATGCCTAGATCTAGTCTATTGTGAGCTATATTTAGAATTTCATCCAGTATTTTTGCATTATTTCCTCTATTATTTACTGACATTTTACCTCCTATTAATTATTAAGTGGGTTGTTCGCAGGGCATATTAAAAATCCTCTAAATGTTGAGTCCTATAAATCGAACCTTTCATTGTTTGATTAATTAAATGCACAACCCACTTAAATTTTTTCACTTGATTTACACCAATGTAATGGTATGTTTTCTTTTGGTACTCTCCATCTTGCCCACCATCCATTACCGTGTCTTTTAAATAATCGATTCCTATCCTGCACTGATTTTTTATCGTGTGGAAAATGTCTAGCTAATTTGAAATTTCTATAAGCTCTATATTCTCTTAACTTTTTAATTGCATTCTTTGTTTTCTTTGTTGCTTCCATTTTATCTCCTCATTTTAAATTTTGGCTCAGAACTTATATTAGAAAGGAGCGTGGAGGATCATTCCACAAAAATAATATAAGTCCCAAGCCTTGTGACAGGCTTTACAACCCTAACTCACTTAGTTTTGTCACTAAAATAATAATTATGGGCAAAGCATTCCTTATTGTAAGGTATAAGGTGCGTGTATTCTCACGTAGTTATAATAGACACCATATAACTAACTTTGCCTCTCGGTTTAAATTTATGAGACTATGTGTACACGGATGGTGTATGACTCCACTCCAGAATCAACCCATCCCACCACAACCTGTGAGCCCAATATAACAACAAAGGGTACCTCCCAAAACTTCGGTACATTCGGGCGTCGATGTTGTTATCTATACTATACACAACATATTATGTTGTATACAGTTGCTCCCTCTACTCTGGTTTACCCAGCTCCCTCCACATAGTCTCAAAATAATTTGTGGGTTTACTCGTGTAGTTTGGTCCTTTGTTATTACTACCAAATCATTCCCCTAAGTTTCCTTCCCGTAAACCCACCCTTCTTACCTGACTAAGATCTTACCAGATACCATATCATATGACCTGCAATATATAATATTGAAAAGGTCATAAGTATATACCATATACGAACCATTATACTATCTTTATCACCATTTATTTTTATTAAACGGTGTAAAAGACTTCTTTTCTTTGCTTTCTCTATTGCTTTAACTCTCTCATCTAGTAGATCAAAGATTAGTCTTTGTGTTTTCTTTGATTCCTCTACTGCTTTAACTCTCTCATCTAGAGTATTTAGTGCAGATACTAATCTACTTTCATTATTAGCAAGATCTTTTACTAATCTATCTATTCTAGTTGCTAGAGTTTCTATTGTATAGCTCATTTACTTCTCTCCTCTGTATAGATTTTTCTTAATCGTTTCATTGCATTATCTGTTAGTTCACTATATTTAAATACTATCTTCATACCATTCTTTAAATTAAAGCCACCTTTTTTATTTATAGCGAACGGTTCTTCTATCATATGACCAAACTCTAAAATAAATGTACTCATATCCATAATAATATCTCCTTCCTATAAATTATCTTTTCTTGATTTACTTAACCCAAATCGTTTGAGCATTCTTTGACTAAATGATTGTTTAGTTACTGGACTAGTCAAGGGATTACTATAACGCCTTTTATGTAGCTTATCTACATATTCTCCTATTCTCCTATCTTTCTCTACTCTTAAAGCATTGTGTTTCCTCTTATTCATAGCCTTTTTCCACTCATTATGTGACATATCTTTCTTATGATTTTTTGATACTGACATTATCTGCCTCCTTTCTTAGCTATTTTGTACCATATTGCGTACAGTTGTTTCTTTGTCTTATATCTACCTCTGTTGCTATTAAAGTATGAGTTATACCATTCTACTAATTCATACTTATGTGTAAATGGACAATACATAATTATTTCTCCTTCCTATAATACACAGGTTTATCTTGATTGGTAAAACTAAGATACCTTTGAGAATACAACAAAAATCATTTCTTTAACTAAAAAAAATACTACTATTACATAATATAAATAAAGCTGGGTTTATGTTGGTATAGAAACCTAACCGCAGTCTAATATGAATATATTAATGTAGTAGTAGTATTTTTATCTAATCATTCTGTGACCATATCTCTTTTTCAACTTCAGCGATACGTTCAGGATCAGTTATGAGAGTGCCATCTTTCTCATAGTAAAGGTCCTCTTCGCAAAAAGAACATCCACCTGAGCGATGTAACTGTTTAGCATCCTCAATTGCACCAATGAGCTCACTTGCCTCATCTCTAGTAAGATCTTTTACCATTTTAATAATTTCCATTATTAAAGAGGCATTTTCACTCTTCACATAACCATCTCTCACTTTCTGAGCAACATCCTTTTCTATTGCTTTGTCTAGTGCGGTTTTATCCTCAACAATCTCATAATCCCAAGCCATTGCTTCATCACTAACTATTATCTTGCTGTCCATAATTATCTCCTTTTATTACTTTATGTGAAATTCCGATTCCTATAATACACAGGTTTATCTTGGTTAATAAAACTAAGATACCTTTTAAAATATAACTAAGAAACATTTCTTACGTAAATAATAACCAAAATTACAACTGTAATATCGTAGAAATAACTAAGTTGATATTACAGTTGTATTATGGTCTTTAGAACTAACCTCTAGGCACTAGCGAAAAAGTCAGGGTTGACTTTACTGCCAATGACAGTGTTTTCTCGCATAGTATCAGTACGCTGTGCAGTATATACTAGCTGAGTATATGCACGTTTGGCTGGCAATGGAGGTTTGGCAGTGCCATCTGCAGTACTGAACTGAGGTTTCTCTGGTTGTGCCTCAACGTATGAATATGCACAATCTAGCTGAGAGTCGCCAGTCGCAAATCTGCCTTTGTCTTTAGAGTTGTTGTCCTCTAACCATCTTTTCTTAGCGACATATGGCAGAATGTTTAACGAAGCTAAATCTCCAGTCAATAATGTATGGTCTTTTTTGCCATTATTGAGAGTACTTAGATGAAGCTTGTCAACCATATATAGAGTCTTGCCTTCTAGTGGCTGATGAGATAACTCTTGACTCTTTGCCAAATGTTGAACTGCCTGAATGCCTTTATTTCCCAATGTTAATGTCTTAGGAAACTCAGCAAACGGTATCTCAGCGTCATATACTCGTAGTTGTATGTTAGGTAACCAAGCTTTGTTAAAGTTGGTATTAGATACTACTACGTTATGACTTGTAAAGAAACTCCTGACTAGGTTGGCTCCTAGGTCGGAGAGGATATCGATGATATTGTGAGTTTGAATTGCACTCATAGTTATGTTATTCCTTTTTAGTTATGTTAATAGTAATGTATCTAGAGAATATCATTGAGAGGGGTACTTTCGTAGTACATAATGAGGTATAGTGATGAAACTCCTTTGTTATTAATAGGCAGTCTCTCAATGATACGTCTAGATGACGTTGTGTATCTAAAGCCTACACACACACGTATATGGGATAAGGCTCTAGGAGCCGAGGGGGTCTTCTCTTCTCTTCGCACGGTAGCAACGCCCCGTTCTTAAATTTACTCCCTGCTTTACAGACTGTTTCAGTCTGTATCTTAGCTTACAACCTTGTTGTCTTACCAATGAGCCAACCGAACCATATAACTTCAGAAAATACATTAAGTTCGTGTTGCTCATTGGTTTATCTTTTCTTAAAGCTTTAGCTCATTCATATAACAACAAGAGACAATATAAGAGAAGAGAGGGGTTCGTAGCGCTCGCCTTGCGAGTTTATGGCAGATTGTACGACTGGTCTGCCGTCGTGGACAATCTGTTACGCTACGGTTCTCTGTCTTCTTGGTTAGAATGAGCTTAAGCTTTTGTATTTCAACAAGGTTTAAAGGGCAGGGAGTGAATTTACGGGGGGTTGCCGTGCGTATATATCACACACTCCCAATCTAGATAATTTTTTTAGGATTGCCTTTCCAACCCATTTCAATCTCAACCTTTACTTTAACCTTTATCAGGTAAAGTCCAACAGGTTAAAGACTTGTCAGAAATTATTTTTTTATTGACTTTACGGAATTTTGTTTATAAATTTATTTAATTAGTTGTCTTTTAGAGGTAATTGATATATTTAATAGTGTACGTAAAACTTGTGATTGAATATAATGAGTGATATTGATTATAGCAAGTACCTTAACAAGGACAATACTTTAAATAAGGGCAAACTCTGGAATGACATAGCCAGTATTCGAGGGTTTTTTAGTGATGAGAGGAGAAAAGACTTGTACGAAGCCGTAAATAAGTGGTATAATATGATGTATAAAGAGAAAGAGGGGAATCGCAATGCCTCTACCTAATTTGTGTATAGAATGCGATAAACCTCTATTAATGAATGAGAGAATGGTTTGCCAAAAATGTTTCGAGGACAATTTTATGCGTGATCTTAACGATCCCGTTGATGGGATTGCAGAAGGCGCAGAAATCGAAGTTACTGAGGAGAAATAGTATGGTATCAGAAGAATTTAAGAAGATAGTAAGAAAAGTGCTCCAGCATGAGGGTGGATATGTGAATGATCCTGATGATCCCGGTGGAGAGACTAAGTATGGTATCTCTAAAAGAGCCTTTCCTAAGGTAGATATAAAGAATCTTACGGAAGATGAGGCGATAGAGATCTATCACGACATGTATTGGGTCCCCTCAAGAGTGCAGAATCTACCTGAACGCCTGTGGGCAACCTATTTTGACATGGCAGTAAACATGGGAAGAAGTAAAGCAGTATGGATATTGCAGGAAGCATGTAATCATAAGAATAAAGACGATATTGTAGTGGATGGGAAAATAGGAAGAAACACGATAAAGGCTAGTAAGAACCTAGAAGCAGAGCGTTTACGCAGTTTTAGGGTGAAATACTATGCTAACCTCGTGGATAGAAAGCCTAATCTAGCCAAATATTACTATGGCTGGTACAAAAGGGCTGTATCTACTTGATTTTCTCCTCGGCTAGTGGCTCAGTTCCTTCCCTGAGCAGGGTGGGTTGGTGGAATCCTCTTTATGTATGTATGAAATAACTATAAATCATAAGACGGGTAAGAAAGTATACCCTGTATATACAGAAGAAGAGGCAAAAAAGGAGGGTATAGAGTATGTTTATTGGAAACATGCTCAAAAAGGGGAGTATGGGTGCTCTGATGATGGCAGAGTAGCCCAATGTTACGCTAGAAGGAAGCTAAAAAAGCGTAATCACGACATTTTAAGCTTTGGTAGTGGCACAATATGGTCAAATAGTACTCAGTTTATTGTAAAAGGTAGGCAAAGCGTGCATACCTCTAGTGGGAAAAGTGAGATGACTAGAGAATTGAAGCGTAAAACTACGAAAGCTCTTATAAATATGGTCGCTAGGAAGGTTCCTACTTTACAAGCTATACAAGAAGTTGTAGTGCCTGAGACTATGAGTGAACGAGATAGGTGGCTAAGGGTTACTAATACTAAGGAGTTTCAGATGGCAGTGCAGAACGAGAAGGTAAAAATGCTGGAAAAGCAGGGTATAACAGACGAAGAGCTTGCAAAAGAGTGGGATAGGTTAAAAAAGGATATAGAAAGTGCTTCTTCAGAACAAGTGGCATTATTAGAGCAGTTTAAGCTTAGACGGGGTATATTGCAGGATTTATCTAATTATAAAGGCTGGGCAAGAGAAGATAAGGTTAAATTAAAGCAAGAGCAGATAGAAGGGGTCTTTGATTCGAAGATGTTGGGTGAAATTTTACAGATAAAGGGACAATCTAAAGAAGCGGAGGGAACGGTTGAGCAACTTACCCAGTCAGACGAGTCTAACGAGTCTTGATGGAGAGCAAAAGTATCATTTAATGCAGACAGGCTTAGAGCTTGCCCGTAATATGGGTAAGTTTGGGCAAACCTGCTTTCCAAAAGCCCTTAGGCGGTCTATTCCTGATTTTCATCAGGAAATATACAAAGCATTGCTTGATAAGGACCAAAAACGAGTCATGATAGCTGCTCCTCGTGGAACGGCTAAAAGTACAGTGTGTAGTCTCATATTACCCCTATATATGGCTACTTTTAAGCAAAAAGAGGAGGATTTGTTCATTGTCATAGTATCTGAGTCTCAAGCGCAGAGTATTAACTTCCTTTCACGTATAAAGTACCATTTAGACCATTCTGAGGTGTATAGAACCTTATATGGAGCAAAAGGCAGTGATACAGCAAATAGGTGGACTGGAACTGACATTGTTTTGAATAATGGAGCTAGAATAGTAGCAGTTGGTACTGGACAGCGTGTTCGTGGGTTTATTCAGGGAGATACTCGTCCTAATCTTATTATTGTAGACGATTTCGAGTCAGAGATGAATGCTGCTACGCCTGAGGCTAGAGCTAAGAATAGAAAGTGGATGACAGAGGCAGTAATACCTTCTTTAGCAGATGACGGTAGAATTATAATGATTGGTACTGTAATTAGTGAAGATTGTTTTCTTTGTTGGGCTAGAGAGTCCTCTGCTTGGAAAACCTTGTGGTATTCTATATGGGATGAAGCTGAAAAGCCTATCTGGAATGCTAGGTTTCCTAAGGAGCGAATCTTGCAGATTAAGCAGGAGTTTGAAAGCGTAGGAAATTTAAACGGGTTTTATCAAGAATATATGAATGAAGCTCAAAGCCCTGATAATGCTCCGTTTAAACCGGCATATATAAAGCTGCATCATTATGATTTTAAAAGAGTGGAAGGACAGAATTGTTTAGTAAAGAAACAGGGGGATGGAGAAGATGTTAAGCCAATTGAAATTTATTGTGGGATTGATCCTGCTAGTAGTCTTAACCCTCGTGCTGACTTTTTCGTTATTTCTGTCATTGGCATTGATAATGATAATAACAAGTATATCGTTGATATATTCAGGGATAGAATCTCTCCTGCAGAACAACCTAGTAAAATTATCGAAATATATAAGAAATATCGCCCAAAAAGGATGAAAGTGGAAACAACTGCCTATCAAGAAGCGTTAAGAGCAAGTACAAGGGCGTTAATGTTAAAAGAAAACTTATATATACCCGGTTTAGAGAAAGGAGTGAAGCCTCGTACAAGAAAGTCAGAAAGGTTGATTAGTTTAGTACCTATGCTTGCAAAAGGAGAGTTTTTCTTTAGACCACAGGATCTAACAGCACAGCAGGAGTTTCTATCTTATCCAAAGGGAAAACATGACGATATTTTAGACTCTATATGGATTGCACTTGAAGGAGCAACTCCATGTAGGGTAAAAGAAGTTAAGAAGTTAGATGATCAAACAATGGGAAAAAAACTACTTGACTGGATGACAATGTGATCGTAAGTTAACACGGGAAATTATATATGGCATATAGCAAAAAGAAGTCGGGAAAAAAGAAAGTCGATGAGACTCATGAGCTTTTTAAGTCCTACTCTAACAAAAGAGAGGTGTGGGCAGAGCATGCTCAGGAGGATAAAGAGTTTAGATTAGGACGGCAATGGTCTAAAGAGCAGAGGATAAGATTAGAGGAAAGAGGACAGGCAGCTATTGTTGTAAATAGGATACATCCTGCTGTAGAAGCAGCAAAAGCTATGCTAACGTCTCAAAAACCTTCTTTTAGAGTTTCTCCTAGAGAAGATAGCGACAATAAAGTAGCGCAAGTAATGAATGGTATGCTTGAGTATATATGGCATCTTTCTAATGGCGATGATGTTTTAAGAACAGCAGTTGATGATTATTATACGACAGGTATGGGTTGTATCTTAGCCTATCAAGATCCTATGAAGGATATGGGTAAAGGAGATGTTTGTTTAAAGGACATAGATCCTCTTGATGTGTACGTTGATCCTAATTGTCGAAGTAAGTTTTGTGACGATGCGGAAAATATAATTATTTCTAGGTTATATACTAAAGAGCAGGCAAAAAAGCTCTATCCTATGTATAAAAAAGCAATTGGAAACTCTACTACAGAGCAGTTTTTAACGGATAGACCAAAAACTTTACGTCAAGATGATGGAGAATTATCTTTCCCCGAAGATGATAATACAAAAACAGATATTGGATGGGGAAAAAGTGACGAGTACGTACGTGGATACGAAAGATACTACAAAGAAATCGTTGATATGTACAGAATATACGAAGTTTATAGTGGGAAAGAAGATTTAATCGATGAAGAATCTATGGAACGTTACCTTGCCCAAAAGGTTTGGAGTATAAATGGGCAAATTATTGACGATCCTATGATAGCAAAAGATTTAATGACTCAAGTTCAACAAGCTTATTCACAAGCTCTTTCAGGTACAAGGGGTGAGGGAGTACCTGCTCCAGAATTACCTGAAATTACTGAGATGACTGTAGAAGACCTGATTGAACAAGGACAGATTGAAGTTGTAGTAGTCCCAACTGTACGAGTACATGTTTGTGTGATTATGGGTGACCAGTTATTGTACGAACGTATCCTCCCTATATCAGAATATCCAATTGTATTTTTAATGAATATTCATACTAGAACACCTTTCCCAACATCGGATGTTAGGATGGTAAAAGGACTTCAGGAGTATATTAATAAAACAAGGTCTTTAATTGTTGCGCACGCAACTACTAGTACAAATACAAAGATACTAATTCCGTCTGGGTCCGTGGATATGAGAGAATTTGAAACTAAATGGTCTCAACCGGGGGTTGCTATTGAGGTAGACTTTGATCAAGGTCCTCCTGTTTCTGTTGCCCCGACACCTCTTCCAAATGAGCTCTATCAAAACGAAAAAGATGCCAAAGCTGATATAGACCACCAATTAGGTTTATACGAAATGATGATGGGAAATTCACAGGCTGCTCCTCATACTTATAAAGCGACAGTTTCTTTAGACGAATTTGGGCAAAGAAAGATGAGGTCAAAACAAGCTGACCTTGAAAATTGCTTGAAAAGAATTGCTCAAGTTGTTATTCCTTTAGCTCAACAGTTATATACTGAAGAGAAGGTAATACGTTTGGTACAGCCAAACAACTCAATAACTGAGTATACTATGAATAAAAAATTGTATGACGACAAACAAAAAGAAGTTGGAGTTGTAAATAATATTACTGTTGGTAAATATGATGTTGTAGTAGTAGCCGGTTCTACACTACCTACTAATAGATACGCACAGCTTGAAATGTACATGGATTCCTATGAGAAAGGTATCATAGATAAGGTAGAAGTATTAAAGAAAACAGAAGTTTTCGATATGGAAGGTGTTCTTGAAAGAACTGATCTTGTAGGACAGTTGCAATCTCAACTACAGCAGGCTCAAGAATCAATAAAAGATTTACAAGGTGACTTACAGACAAGAGAACGAGAAGTTTACCATGCAAAACAACGTGCAGAAATAGAAAAATTTAAGGCTCAATTAGACTCAACCTCCAATAAAGCGAAAGCTGCTGGAACAGTCTTTGAGAAACGCCTTAATGACGCAACGGGACAGCTCAGTAAAGAAGTCAGAGAGGCTTCTAAGGCTGAAAAACCAAAAAGTCCTTCACCCCCTAAAAAGTCCCGAGGGGCAAGGAAATCATAGGAGATAACTATGGCAATTGATGAAGTACAAAGTGGTGTAGTGGATGCAGCTCCAGCTGAACAGCAGGATACCTTCGCAGATGATACTACAGCTTTAAACGAAATCATATCTGGCACTGGAGAAGATACTTCTGTTGAAGAAGCTTTCGGATTTCCAGAGCCAACTCCAGAAGCTGTGGCTATGGATAGTCCAGCAAATGGGGAACTGGCAATAGAGGGAGCAAATACTCCAGCACAACCTGATCCTAATAACGATCAAGTTAGATATCAGTACTGGCAAAGTGAAGCAGACAAGAGTAAAAATGAGCTAGATAAAACTCGTCAAACTAACGAGCTTTTAACTCAACAGCTTACTACTTTAATGACTAATGCACAACAGCCTCAACAGGTTCAACAGCCTGAAGAAAAAGCTGAAGAATTTCCACCTCCTCCAGAAAAACCAGTTAAGCCTCGCAATTATAATAGAGAGGAAGCGTATAGTGATTCTTCAAGTGAAAGCGCTCGTTATTTAGACGACGTTGAATCTTGGAGAGACAATATGGATGAATATAATCAATTGCAAGCTGAGTATCAGCAAGCATCTTTAAATGCAGATCGTGAAGAATACGCTCGTGCTAGAGAAAGAGATAATGCTTTACGGCAGCAAGCATATGAGAATGACAGAAAAATGGGTGAACTGCAAACACATCTGAGGTCTAAGTATAATGCCTCTGATAGTGACTTTAATGAGTTTGTTCAAGTTATGTCAAATCCTGAATCGTTAAATCCTGATAATTTGTGGAGGCTGTATCAAATGGATAAAGGACAGGCAGTTCCTGCGTCTGCTCCAGCACCTAGTGCTGCATTTGAGCAAACACGTAGAGCACAGTCAGTTCCTAGTCCTATGGGCGTTCTGCCGAGTCAAAATGTTCAAGTAAGTGCAAGATCGGCAGAAGACAAACTAATGGATGCGATGATAGAAGACGTAGATAAGCTGAACATAATCTAGCTTTCTATCATTTAACATAAAGGAAAATGTACCATGGCTAATCAATACAGTATTAGTGCAGGCGGTACAATGCAGTCTAGTTCTGTTGACCATTCCCGTCGAATGTTTAACTTCGGTGAGAGAATCGCAGAACTAAATCCTCAGCAGTCTCCTTTCTTTACGTATTTATCCAAAGTCCGCAAAAAAGCCACTGATGATCCTGTGTTCAAATTTTTAGAACAGCGTCATCAATGGCAGAGACGTAATGCTCAAATCAAAACAGCAGCTACTACTGCAGCTTTTAGCAGTGGCGCTGTAGCGAATAAAGCAGACGTTGAAGTGGATTGCTTATTTGATAAATACGGCAGAACCGTATCAACAGCTACAAGACCAGAGTTCTTTCTCGAAAACCAAGTTGTTGCCATAGAAGCAGAATATGATGCTAATGGTACTGACGCTGGTGTAGGGTCAGAAACTGCTGCTGTAGCTTATTTCCAGATTACTGGAGCACCTGATGTATCAGGTAGTTCATCTCATGCAGAGATTGATCTAGTCTTTAAATCTATCTACTATGTACCTGACGGTACAAATGCAGGTGCTATTACACCAGCAGATAGTTCAAAGATTATTCTTCGTGCTAATGCAGATGTACAGATAGTTGGTTCGGCTTTTGCAGAAGGTGGCACTGACCCTGAGGGTTGGAAAGACGAGTTCTATGATAGAGAAGGATATTGCCAGATTTTTAAGACGGCAGTACCTCTCTTTTCAGGAACAGCACTCGCCACACGTTATCGTGGAGTCTCCAATGAGTATAAGCGTGTATACGCTGAAAAACTAATGGAGCATAAAATGGATATAGAGCACGCTATGCTCTTCGGAATTGGAACAGATGATTCAACATCTACTGGTCCTGTTCGCAGAAGTTGGGGCATTTTGCCGTATACGGAAGCATATGGAAGTGTAAAAACTTTTACTTATGCTAGTTCGTCATACGATGATTTCGTAGATGCGTTGGAAGACGTATTCTCCCCTGAGTCTGGCAATAGCGGTAGCAAGCTTGTTTTGGCTTCAAGAAAAGTTATTTCTTGGCTAAACAAACTTGGTACTAGTTCTTTCATGGGCAATAATCTAGCACTAGGTCATACTGTCACTACAAGTGGTGGAAGTAATGGCTTTAATGCAGATATCCAGAACATAAAAGGTTCTTTTGGTCACAACGTAACTTCTATAAACACTGTTTATGGAAATCTAAACTTTGTGAACGAACCACTGTTCAGGGGTCCTTGGGAAAACTATGCTGCTATGATTGATCTTAAGAACGTTTCTTATCGTCCGTTGTCTGGTAACGGTGTGTCTCGTGACACGCATGTTATCACCAACGTACAGAATAACAACGTTGACGGCAGAAAAGATATGGTCTTGACCGAAGCTGGTCTAGAGATTAACTTGCCTGAAACGCATACTATTCTTAAGTTCGCATAGTGTTTTCTTGGTAATGGAATAGGGGAGGCTTCGGCTTCCCCAATTTCCTAAAATTGAAATTAGGAGTTAATTATGGCGCAGACTGAATTACATAAGTATTCAGCTCAAGAAAAACTGAATAAAAGAGATATGGATGTAATAACCGTAACTCTTACTACAGACGCAGAGACCATAGGTGATAACAAAGTTATTGCTCAACAAATTGAACTTCCTTATGCTTTACCAATAGCAGGTGGAACTGCCTTGATAAAGTCGATAGTTTTATTGGATGAAGTAGCTACAGGACCTGCAGTTGATATATTGTTTTCTAGTGCAGATGACGCTATTACGGATGATGAGGGAAAAGCAATAGGTGAAGATGTTAGTAATCTTGACACTGCTTTTGCTAATTTTGTTGGTCATGTCAATATTGTAGCTGGTGATTGGGTAGATATGTTCGACTCTAAGTTAGCTACTAAGTCTAACATTGATTTAGTAGTAAAAGGAGCATCTGGTTCTACAAGTTTATATTGTCACGTAGTCAATAGAAGCGGTGGGAATTGGGTAGCTACTGCTACAACCAATCTAAAAATGAAACTAGGGATAGTAAAGGAATAGTTATGGCTGGTATGGTAACGAGTGTCGGTGTTGGAGGTCCTTGGCAATCAGGCAAGGAAGAAAATAACGATAATAGTAGACGTAAGTTAGACTTGAAAGGTGAATCAAATGGCAAAAGCACTAAAAAAAGCAGTAAAAAAAGCGGTAAAAAAGGTTGAAAAAAAGAAGGAAGCCGTATTAGAAACTGCTGAAATTGTTAGAGGTGGAGTGGGAGCAGTACGTGGAGTTTGGAATAAGAGAGGTAAATGAGCTTTACTGCCGAAATAGGACACTATGCAGGATCAACAGGCTTAAGTGATTACTCTACTCAGATAACACAATGGCTTAAAGATGCTCGCAACGGAGTTATAGCACGTATTAGTGCTTTAGCTCCTGATATGCTGGTGAATTTTTCTACTACATCTAATGTTACAAATGATAGTGGACTTGCTATTACTTCTCTTGGTAAAATACTATTTGTAGAAAGAGATTCAAGCGAAAGCAGTACAGATTTACGGGCAGCAAAGCCTGTTCCTGTACAGTTTAAAAATCAAATTAGTAGTAATACAAGTTTGTATTATGCTCCAGCTCAAGAACCTAAGTACTATACTAGTGCTGGGACGTTGTATGTAAAGCCAGCACCCACAACAAATCAACCTGCTACTATTCATTATGTAGATATAGCAGGTACTATTAATGATACGAATGAAACAATAGCTAACTTTCCAGATGAGTTTAAAAAGCATGTTGTTCTTTGGGTAGCAATGAATGTCTTGCATGCAAAAATGGTAGCAATACTAGATAAACTTCCCACTGATTTGGATGCTGATCTTACTACCTTTGATGCTATAACTGACTTTGGTCAAACTATGGCAAGTACAGTTAGCACACCCGGTGAATTTGGTGTTTCTACAAGCTTACCTGCTTTAGAAAGTATGCCTGCTATTAGCGGTGAAGTAGCAGATGCTCTAACTAATGCAAAACACTTTGTTGATAATGCAGGAGCAGAGGGTATTTCTTCAGATGTAGAAGATTGGTTAAACGCAGAAGATGTAGAGATGGTAGACTCTGTTCTTCAGACTATTGCTACTGAAATACAAAGAGCCAATACATACTTAACTCAATATCAAGCAGATCAGCAAAAAGCTATGAACACTTGGAGGCAAGAAGTTGAGCAGTATCAGACAGAAATACAGGAAGAGTCAGCAATTAGAGGACAGCAATTAGCTAGGTATCAAGCAGAAGTTTCTAGGGAATCAGCTAGAATACAGGGAGAGCTTGCAGAATATCAAGCTAATGTTGCGAAAAAATTTCAATCATTTAATACGAGAATACAAAAAGAAGCACAAAAATATCAATGGTATCAAAGTCAGCTAGCTTATGTTCAGCAGATGTATCAAGAATGCTGGGCTCCATATCAAGGAGCAATATCTGATCAAAATACTGGATTTGCGAGGGCTAGGAAATGAAGGGAAAAGAAATGGTAGAGCTTGTACAACAGCATCATCCTGAAATGGGCGTACAAGAAATAATAAAAATGTTGAATCGGGCATCAGATGATTATTGTACAAGAACAAGATTGTTAGATTCAGCTACAAAATTTGATACAGTAAAGGATCAAAGGTTTTATGGATTGGATGATAAAATTATGGAGATATGGGCTGTTGATCTTACTAATGACGATGGGGATCTTGAGTCTATTCCTAGATTAATAGGTCGTCCACCAATAAGGGATATTACATAATGGCAACAACAGTTACTACAGGTGGAAATCAGTTTAGTACTTGGAAGCAATCAAGATGGTCTTGGTGGATCGAAAGAGATGGAATTGGAATTGCTAAGTATAATCCTGTTGCTACTACAGAGGCAAGTAGGTTTGAGTCTGCTGATAAAGCACGGACTGTCTATCTGTATTACTATAAAAAGGCAAATCATTTTACCGAGCCTTCTTCAAGTTCTGCTTGGGAGACTGAAATTAATGAGTTGCCAAGTCAATTTCATGAGCATTTAGTAGAAAAAGCAATTCAGTATGGATATGAGATGAAGCCAGAAGGTATGGCGCAAGCACAATATTTTGGTGCTAAATATGATGCTGGGGTAAAACGTGGCAGAACATTCGCTTATAGAGGTAGGACAGGTACAGTTAAATCTGTTAGTCCTGTAGATTACTAATGGCAACGCTATCTTGGGTAAGAGGAAGATTTGGGCTTATTTCTTTTCAGATGATTGCAGAAGCGTTTAATGGGGATAATATTACAGACTTTTCAGTAACTTTTGAAGAAGATAAGGGAGATAAGTTTACTGGTGTTACTCAGCAAACCGATCCAACTTTTACTGCTGTTACTCAACAAACTGATCCAACCTTTACAAGTGTGTATTCAGTAACATGAGGAAAATATGGGAAGTTTAAGTTCACCTAATTTAATTAAAGATGTTTATACTTCGTTAGTCTTTAGAAAGTCTGACGGAATATTTTATCGTGATGATGGCACTGATGATATAGCGTTATTTAATCCGGCTATATTGGATGAAGATAATATGGCATCTAATAGTGCGACTCGTATTGCATCTCAACAATCTATAAAAGCATATGTAGACGCACAGGTTACAGCAAGTGATCTAGATTTTCAAGCAGACTCAGGTGGGGCATTAAGTATTGACCTTGATTCCGAAACTTTAACTCTTACTGGTGGGACAGGTATAGATACAGCAGGTAGTTCTAATACTGTCACTTTTAGCTTAGACTTAAATGAGTTAGCTACAGAGACTAGTATTGCTAGTGGTGATTTTATTTCAATGGTAGATATCACAGATAATGCTTCAGGAAAAATAACATTAGCAAATTTTCAAGGATATATAACTGGAACAGGAGCATTAAATAGTGGCTCAATTACAAATGGTTTTGGAACAATTGATATTGGTTCTAGTGCTTTAACAGCAGGTGCCGTTACTGCTGCAAGTTTAGATATTAGTGGAAATACAGATATTGATGGTATATTAGAAGCAGACGCCTACACAGTAGATGGAACAGCATTGAATGAATATATTGCTGATACAGTTGGAGCTATGGTTGGTTCAAATACTGAGAGTGGGATCACAGTAGCTTATCAGGATGGAGATAACACTTTAGACTTTACAGTTGCTACGCTGAATCAAGACACGACAGGCACAGCTGCTTTGGCAACAAGCTTTACGACAAGTGCCAACAATTCAGCAGATGAAACTGTTTATCCTGTTTTTGTAGACGGAGCAACTGGTACTCAAGGAGCTGAGACTGATACGGGGTTAACTTATAATCCTTCAAGTGGACTATTAACATCTACAGCATTTAGTGGTAATATTACAGGAAATGTTACAGGAAATGTTACGGGAAATACTAGTGGAACTGCAGCTACAGTTACGGGAGCTGCTCAAACAAATATTACAAGTTTAGGTACACTTACAGCCTTAACAGTTGACAATCTTGGTGTTAATGGTAATACTATCACAGCGAACTCAGGTGCTTTAAATCTTACTCCTGCAAGTGGTTCTGCTATAGTTTTAGATGGAACAATTAATGTAGATGCTGGGGTAGTAACTGGGGCAACTTCAATTACTTCTACAGCTTTTGTCGGTAATATTACAGGAAATGTTACTGGAAATACTTCAGGAACAGCTGCTACTGTCACCGCAGGGGCGCAAAGTAGTATTACAAGTCTAGGAACTCTCACGACTCTTACAGTTGATAATGTTATAATTAACGGTACTACTATAGGTCATACAGGGGATACAGACCTAATGACTGTGGCAAGTGGTGTTCTTACAGTAGCAGGTGAAGTCAGCATGACTACTCTTGATATTGGAGGAACAAATGTAACCTCCGATGCTAATGAGTTAAATATACTCGATGGAGCAACTGTTGTTGTTGGTGAAATCAATGCTTTAGACTTAGGATCAACAGCTGTAGGAACAGCAATAGCCTCTAAGGCAGTTATACTAGATTCTAATAAAGATTATACAGGAATTAGAAACTTAACCGTTACAGGTGAATTAGATGGTGCAAGTTTAGATATTGAAGGTGATGCCGATATTAATGGTACATTAGAAGCAGATGCCATTACAGTTAATGGAAGTACTTTGGCAAGTGTTATTGCCGGAACTACAGTAGCAAATGCAACTTTAGCAGCAACTACAACAGTTGCAGATAGCACAGCAAATACAAATTTCCCAGTTATATTTCACGATGAATCAAATGCTTTATTAGACGATACTGGAGCATTAAGGTATAACCCTAGTACTGGTACATTATTAGTACCTAATTTATCTGTTGCAGGAACAACTACAACAGTTGATACAGTTACAATGGAAGCATCCAATGCAATTATATTTGAGGGTGCTACTGCTGATGCTCACGAAACAACATTTAGTATTGTTGATCCAACGGCAGACAGAACAATTAATCTACCAAATCAATCAGGTACTTTACCTGTTTTAAATGCTGTAAGTGCTACAGCAATTACCTCAACGCCAGAAGAATTGAACATTCTTGATGGTGCAACAGTGGTTGTTGGTGAAATAAATGCCCTTGATCTAGGGTCAACTGCTGTAGGAACTGCAATAGCATCTAAAGCAGTAATATTAGATTCCAACAAAGATTATACAGGTATAAGAAACCTAACTATAACAGGAGAATTAGATAGTGCTACTCTTGATGTATCAGGTGATGCAGATATTGATGGTACAACTAATTTAGATGCTGTAGATATAGATGGAAATGTCCAACTTGACGGAACTCTAACAGTAGGAGTTGATGGAACAGGTAAAGATGTAAAACTTTTTGGTGATACTTCAGGTGCTTATATATTGTGGGATGAAAGTGCTGACAAGCTATTAACAGCAGGAGGAGCACTTGTTGATATAGTTAAAGATAAATTAATGATTGGTAGTACAGCAGTTACTACTACTGCAGCTGAGTTAAATCTATTAGATGGCGTTACTGCTACTACTACTGAAATTAATCTGCTGGATGGGGATACTAGCCCTGCTTCAGTTACAATAGCTGATAGCGATCAAATTATTTTGAATGATGCCGGTACTATGAAGCAAGTAGCCGTTACAGCTTTAAATACTTATACAAGTTCGAGTGTAGCAGCTGATAATCTTTCGGCAGCTTCAGCAAATGTGACTATTGACGCAGCTGGTAATAATACTGATATTATTTTTAAAGGTACAGACGATACCTCTGATATTACAATGTTAACCTTAGATGGTAGTGAAGCAGGTGCTGCAACTTTTAACAATAAAGTAGTTGCTACAGAATTAGATATTAGTGGTAATGCTGATATTGATGGAACACTAGAGGCTGATGCATATACAGTAGATGGGACTGCTCTGAATGAGTATATTGCTGATACTGTTGGTGCAATGGTTGGCTCTAACACTGAGAGTGGAATAACAGTTGCCTATCAAGACGCAGATAACACTTTAGATTTTACTGTTGGGACTCTCAATCAAGATACAACAGGTACTGCAGCTACTGTAACAGGGGCAGCTCAGTCTAATATTACAAGTTTAGGAACTCTCACGACTCTTACAGTTGACAATGTAATTGTTAATGGTACTACTATAGGTCATACCTCAGATACAGATTTAATGACCGTAGCAGATGGTCTTCTTACTGTGGCAGGTGAAGTTAGTATGACTACCCTCGATATTGGAGGTACAAATGTAACTTCAACAGCTGCAGAATTAAATATTTTAGATGGTGTGACTTCTACCGCAGCTGAGCTTAATATTCTTGATGGAGTAACAAGTACTGCAGCAGAGCTGAATGCTTTAGATGGTATCACAGCAGTAGTTGGTGAACTTAATGCGCTTGATATTGGATCAACTGCAGTAGGAACAGCCGTTGCTTCTAAAGCAGTTATATTAGATTCTAATAAAGATTATACAGGACTTAGAAATCTAACTATTACAGGCGAATTAGACGCAGCTACATTAGATATTAGTGGTGATATTGATGTCGCTGGAACGACTAATCTTGATGCGGTAGATATAGACGGGGCTGTTGATATGGCAGGTAATCTTACTGTCGCAACAGGAAGTGTATTGTCAGGAGTTGGTAGAATTGTTCAAGTAGTTTCAGCAACTAAA
>VTLG01007527.1_pt1 | contig 52750 bp, 25 predicted proteins | sample 4694571 | NCBI WGS metagenome assembly VTLG01 (sample SAMN12604809, study PRJNA352737) | marine metagenome | biome: ENVO:00000447; feature: ENVO:00000209|ENVO:00000569|ENVO:01000036; material: ENVO:00002151; isolation source: viral sequences binned using virsorter ... | reverse complement strand
AAATCTAGAAAGTATATTAAATTTTACCTTTCTCCATTTTACATAGGAGGAATAACTTCTGCATTTTTGATGAACGAACTTTTATCAGGTGAATATGAGTACGTAGTGGAAATGAGATTAGATACCAGAATCGACGACACGATCTTTTCAGAAAGTTACCCGCTTACTACTGACCCTAAAGCTGAATATGACGGAGGTTATTGGGGTTCAGATGGCAAATTCAACGAGGGAACGCATAAGAGCGGGAGTGGCAATTTACTGCCTTTTGTTAGATTAGTAAAGCCGATCAATGACTATTATGAATTTAAACTTTATACTCCGCAGCTGTATCAGCCCGGAGATACCACTTCTATGTGGTATAATCAGCAGTGGACTGGTATTACGTACCCGGGCGACACTAAAAACGAGTGGATAGCGCTAACTTATTTCCGAAAAAGAGGAACTCAAGCTTCCGCCAATAAATCAAACGTATTAGCTTATGCACGCATAACTAACTGGAATGTTAATTTCCCGGGAGGATATGATAAGGTAGGAAATAAATATAAGGTGACCCAAAATACTTCACCTCAAATTAAACTCCCCTCACCTGCGATAACTAACAATGGTGACGCTACGGAGTTACAAACTCAAGTCGGCGATTACTTAGAGTTTAACGTCGGCAAAAACTTTTCTAATATAAATGATAATGCTGACGCTTTTCTTGGAAATATAATCCAAATAAAAGGAGGTATTCTTCTAACTGATAAATTTGATAATGGATAAGGGTTTTATTATAATTAGTAAATGAAGTCTCAATCATTTACAGCTACAATTAAAAAAGGCTCCAAGGAACTTTATCTTTCCAGCGGCCAAGATACTATTGCTAAAAATGGGGCTTTTGTAAAAATAGGTAAGAACGAAATTTGTTATCAGATTGAGTCTTATACTTCCCTAGAGCTTAAAAAGAAATTTGAAGCTCATGTTAATCACCTTTTACTAAAGGGGGACTACAGTAATAAAATCTTTCCCGGAGATTCTGCTTCATTGTACTTCAATGAGACTGAAGCCGTATACGTTTCTAAGATATTGAAGTCCCCGCCGAAAGCTGCGGTTAATGATATTTTCGAATTTCGAGAAGGCAAGACTAATGGTAACCCTGCGTCAATAAAAGTAACCTCCTTAAATGCGGACGGAACTGTTCAGGAGGTTTACATAGAATCTGCGGGCAAATACATAACCGCACCAGAAAATCCTGTCTCAGCATTTAATGAAGCTGGAGACGTAATAGAAATAGAGGTGGATTTTGACTACAGCGCCGAAACCTCCATATTTGAGAGAGACTTTGAGATTGTAGATTCCAAACACGGAAAGACCTACCTACAGATGAATTATCCTTTCCCTAAAGAGATTAAGGAAGGGGATTTGATTATCTCTAAAAAGGTTATTATATTGGATAGAGAATACGGTGGTGAGTCTGAGTTTAACGCTCTATGCCAAACTACTTCTGACTTTACCCCAATAAACAAAATTCCCCTAATGCCTCCTCACTGCCTTACTCCTCATGCTATTTACAATAAAGGAATTGAAGCCATTGATAAAAGGCTTCTTGAGTTAGAAAAAGAAATAGCCCGACTTAAAAACCGAAATTAATACAATTAAGGTTTTGAGTTTTGTAATAAACCTCCGGGTCTCTGTTGCTTCATGATTTCTTGTAGGACAACCGTTTGTAATGCAGCTCCGAATTCTTTATTCTTCTGCATTTCCTGCTGATCACTTTCTTTCGCAGTGTTACTGGCTGAAGAATCAACTGTGGCGTTGCCGCGACGATCCACATTAACACTAATGTTGACGTTGTTATTAGTACCACCGGCCCCTCCAACAATTCCTCCTCCTGCGTAACTTGGAACATTACCGCGATTAAGTTCATTCATGAAGCCTAGGCCGTGAGTACGAACAGTATCGGGGCTCATTACATATTCTCCACCCATCAATAAAGCAGGCGAAGACCCTCCCATTGAGCCTCCAAAAGCGGCGAGCTTAGGCTTTTCTAATTCCGCCATTGGGTCACGCGGCCCAGTAGAGGGCACCTGCGGCGTACTTACGTCATTGACTCCGAATCTATTGTTCATCCAATAACTTCCACCAATTAACATCGCAGCATTAGCGTACGCACTTATTAAACGTCCTCTCTTTTTCCCTTCGTGCGCCCTCATTACCTCTTTTCTGCGAGCAGTTTCTGTATCAAGATAATTACCATAGTCACCCATAGCTTTTTCCCTCGCAAACATTCTTGCTGTTTGAGGGTCATCCGCATTTAACGCGCCCTGTAAAGAAAGCGCGCTGCTTACATTAAAGCCACCTTCTGTAGGACGAGATCTTTCACTAATTAATCTCCCTGTAGCTGGGTCCCTACGGTAAAAGTTAAATCCTTTACTCAATGATATAGCTGCTGACTGAGAACCTCCCGACATGGAACTTGGCCCAGTAGCATTTACATCAGCCCCACCGAAGTAACCGTAAGCGCCTCTTCCTTGCCCATAATCTTGACCTCTTGTGGCGCTAGGGCCGCCTTGGCCTGTCTGGTTGATTGCCCCTGACAACATACTAGCTCCCGCCGAAAGAGCGAACATTCCTCCAGCGTTATAACTGGGCGCTCCACCTGAATTAATAGCATTCAAAGTTCCGTAGCCAATCTTTTGCGCGGCAGATTTCTTAATAACGAACTCTCCGCCATTCATCATAGCTGGAACATCATCTTTATAGCCAGAGCCGCCAGTTACTATTCCCCCTCTATTGTAGCCGGGGACTAAGCCTCCTTGGGAAAAACCCATCCCAGAAAAAAGCATATTAGTTCCTATGCGGGCGGTCACATCTGAAATTGTATTTAATATACCGTCAGCAAACTGAACAATAGCACTTCTAGCATCTGTTGCTCCACTAGCTATACTCTTGAAAGCGTCAGCGAATGAACTCTTCATTGAAGCAGCTACTGATCTCGAACCATCTTCTAAATCATCAAGATAACTACGGGCGTTGTAAGTCATTTCCCCGCGGAAACCTTGCTCTATAGAGGCTCCCATCTCCAAAGACATCGGACCTAAGCCCTGACTGTTTCTTCTGGTGTTCATTTCATTTCTTAATAACGCGGCACCTTGTGCCCCTGTTATTTTCCCAGAAGCCATGCGGGAACCAGCTTCGGCCGCTTCTTGTCGAGCTAAAGAAGCTGCCACCGCTTCATTAAAATCTCTTAAATTAGCGTTAAATTTAAACCTGTTGTCAATTTCTTGTTGGTTTAATTTGAGGGTCTCTTCTATGAATTTTTTATTATTTTCGTTTGTTTGTTTCCTTTGTTTTACTTCATTTTGGTAATCAGCATTAAGCTTTCTAAATGCGCTTAAAGTTTTCTCCGCCTCCCTTAACCTTTCCCTCTGCGCATCAGTAAGTTTGAGTGATTTTTCTCCCCCCTCTCCTGCAGCGAGACCTCCTAGATTTTTTAGGGTTTTTTCAAAATCCTCTATGTCTTTATCAGTAAGGGTTCCTAACTCTTTACCAGTAGTTCCTTTTATAGCTTTAAAAACTTTTTCCACCTCTTCTCTTCTTTGTTTTAAAACTCCCTCAGACAAACCTACGCCGCCTTTCAGTGCGTCCTTAAATATACCATCGATTGTGTTTGTAACAGCACTTATCTGAAGATCCCCTACGCTTTTCTTGAATGCCGCATCTGCGGTTGTATTAGCGCCTGCAAAACGAACACCTTCCGCTGCCAAAGAAGCGTTTCGTTGAGCGAGGGCGACATCCCTAGGGTCCCCCGTGGCTCTCACTCCTGCAACGGCGCCTCGGCCTCTAATCCCCTCCATACGGTTATTGAAAGCCACCTGTATATTAGCCATAGCGGCTGTATGTTTTAAAGCTGCGGAAGCTTCTATAGCTTCTTTACTTAATTGATCAAGTGCTCCTATCTCTGTCCTGAAAGCGTCCACCCTCCTGTCTTGCATCCTTATTTCTTCTCTTATCTTTTCCAGCCTAGACTCCTCTGCAGCTTTTCTCTTTTCAAAAACCTCATTTAATGAGGATAAAGCCAGACCGTTTTCAAGAGCTTCTTGCCCCATTTCTTGAAGAGCTTCAGTAACGGTAAAACCCCCATCTCCATCTCTATCAGCAGCTTCTTGGGCTCTACGCATTATCATATCGGCTGCCTGCTTCTGTCTATCCCCAGTTAGCCCACTCAGCCCTGCTAGTTCGGTGGCTAAGGCCCGAGGTCCTGAACTTATGCCTGCCCTAGTAGCGAATTGACCCAAGCCAGACTCACTTAAATCTATAGCCCTTCTTAAGGACTCTCTACGCTGAGTAAGCGCGGCGGTAGCCTCCTGCTGCCCTCCAAAAGTATTAGTCGCAAAAGTTCGCCCCCTAAAAGTCTCTGTCCCGGTACCGCCCCCTATGTCTGCTATTTCTTGTAAAAATGATCTGCCGCCTCTACGGCTTTCAGACCCAAGCAAAACTCGATTTAAACCTGTGATCGAACCCCTCGTCGCAGCCCGCATAAGTCTCATATTGTGACCTCCCAAAGCTGCTGCATTCCGCAAATTGACACTCGCGTCTGCGACCTCTACACCGCCGGTGCCCAGATTCCCCCCCATGCCTGTAATCAGCTGTTTTCCCTCGTCTGTCATGTTGAAAAAAGGAGAGTTCCTTAAGCGTTTACCCATAGGGCTAGACATATCGTAGAACCCTGCATCAACCCGTTCTCCTATAGGAACAAAACTAGACGGCCTAGTTCCATAAGGAATATTCCCCCCAAATTGAGAACCCACTCTGTCTCTACTAAAAATCATCCCGCCCCTAGGCGCTTTGTAGCCGCTGACGCCTTGAACTGTCGCCTCTAATAGGGCTTTTTCCATTCTGTCTCCAGACTGGTTAGTTAGAAAAGTCTCAGCGGCTTTTTGTCTAATCTCCCTTACCTCTTTGCCTGTAGAAGCTTTTCCTATATCTTTAAATATTCCGGCATACTGAGAGTCATCACCGTAGTTTTCCTTGACGAATGCCACCAGCTCATTTCTTTGTTTTTCTATCGATATAACATCTCCCCCAGCTTTATTTACTTTATCTAATTCGTCAGCTATCCGGCCAAAAGTTTCTGCGGCCCTGTCATCGCGTTGAGACAGCGCATCCATCGCTTTAGATAACTCCTCAACGCTCTCAAGCGCTTTGTCAGCGGAAGCAGCATAAGCCCCCCATGCAGCGCCTCCCAAAGCTCCAATTATCCCCAAAACTGGGTGAATCATTGCTCCTGTTCCCCCATACATAGCCGCATTTTCCAAGGCGCCTAGAGCCATTGCACCCCCAGTCCCTTGTTCCGCTCCTATTCCTTGGGTCCTGAGAGTTCCTGTTATAGACGGAACTAATAAACCTAGACCTAGGCCCCCTCCCCCTTTTAAGCTACTCATCGCACCTTTAAAAAATCCACCTGTTTTAGTCGTGGCTGCCGTACTTGCTACAGTTGCTGCTGTGGATTTTTTAGTACTCTTTACCAATTCATCTATACTTTTGGCCAATACAACTCCTTTTCCTCTAGTTGCAGCCGATCTTCCAGCCTTGCCAGATGAAGCGTCAATAGGTCTTTCAAATTCGTCAAGTAAAGTATAATTAGGTATACCATGAGACTTAGGATTAATCCCACTTGCGCGAGCGCGAGACACTCCCTGAGCTAAGCCTCCGGGTTCATGTATAGTATTATAGACACCCAAGCCTCCCGGATTAGATGGAGATTTTAGAGAATTACTACTTCCAACTCTTATGGCAGAAGATGGCACTCCGGATGCCATTTCTCGTCCCACAGCGCTAGCCAGAGGGTTAAAGTTAGGAATAAATCCTGAAGCGGCTATTTTACCTTTTAATCCTGATTGACCTTTAATACCTGCAATCAAACCTCTTAAAGATTTATAATAACCTACATTTCTTCCATCTCCATCTAGCAAATCATTTACTATTTTTTTAGGGATGTTTCCGGATATAGCCGCCTCGTTACCTATTTTAGCTTCAACTTTACTGGCGCTGAGATTTAAATTTGCGCCTTCGTTTTTCATGAAGTCCATTAACGCGGGCGGTGCGTAATTAGGGCCATCAAAATCAAATGCCGCAGTTCTTACTATCGAGGTGCCTTGAGCAGCAGCCCTAACTGCTTCCTCAAATATATCCCCTTCCGTACCCTTACTAAGAGCCTTGACGTTAAAAGGATTGCCTGCTCCCTTAGAGTATTTACCAAATAATTTTGCCCCTACTTGGTCCTTATATCTATCTAAAGCTTTTTGCAACCCACCTAAACTACTAGTAGCAATTTTACCATCAGTATGTTGTTCCGCTTGCTGCATAGACATCGGAAACATTGAAACGGCGGGAATTCCATAGGACGTAAATAAAGTGTCGGGGGTTAATCGCTTCCCCAGTTCTCCAGTTAATAATTGAGAGCCAGCTTGAGAAGCGGCTAAAGCTCCCTGAAGACCGGGGATATCTTTCAATTTATTTTTATAACTAATCCCCGTACTAGTGGAACCTTCCGCAAGTAAAACCCCAATATCCTGTTTACCCTTACCCCCGGGTCCGGTTAGGCTAATCCTACTAATAGGACTACCTTTTAATTTTTTGCCAGCTACCAAGTCTCTTGTTGGTCTTTTTAAGAAATTAGGAATAAAGCCTTCTGCAGCGTAAGGGTTGAAGCCGTGAGCAGCGCCAAAAGCCGCCTTATAACCCGCACCAGCAGCACTGCTTCTGGGCGGCATGATTGCCGACTGGCTCATACCGGGGAAACGCTTGACTGTTTCTGCAGAGTTATACATAACCCTACCAGCACCGGGCTGATTAATGGTCCTAATAGCTCCTGCACTATATCCACCTGCGGCAGCCGCCGCTCTTTCGGCGCCAGCATTAGCGAAGTTGGGAACATACCCTGTGGCTGCTCCTCCGGCCACTACTCCTCCTGAACGTGAAATTCTAGTCCCCCTACCAACAAGACTCCCAGCAATAGGAGCCGCGATTCTCTGCATTGCTGCCCTTTCAAGATTTTGTTTTCTGATAGTGTTAAGAATCTGTTGTTCTATACTTAAAATACTTACCTCTTTATTTAATACCTGTTGCAAAAGCTTAGGTTCAGCGGCCATTGTTTTTACGATAGCGTCTTCCAATGCGGCTCGCTGCTGGGAAGCTTTATTTATTCCCATTATATCGGCAAAAGCTTTACTGGTGAATTTAGTTAATTTAAAAAACAAAACACCAATAGTAGCAGTAATTCCTGCAATTCCGGGACCAGCTATAAATTTACCTATACCATCAACAATACCTTTACCGAAAGTCTCACCGAAACCTTCCATGGCGCCACCCTTGCCGAAAGATTCTATTGCACTGTTGACGAACCCTAGAGTCCTTCTTATTGCAGGCTCTAAAGCTCCTCCGCCCAAAGCTGCTCCAGCCTGAGTCAGATTTGCTAAAGTCCGATTTATTAATGCGTCTAAACTTTGATTTAACTGTTCGTTTCTACGGTACGCTTCATCTGTTGCACTGCTAGAAACTCTTAAGGCTCTATTATAATTTGATGTAGCGGAAGATAAATCTGCCATCGCAGCTTTAAGAATATTAACTTGGAAAACGCCAGCAACAGATTCACTAACCGATGCCTGTTGCGATTTGGAAAGGGTATCAAAATTATTAGCTAAATTTTGGATTACCTGTATGCCGGATAACATTCTTCCTTCCATATCGGTAACAGCCACCCCAATATTTCTTAACTTCTGCAAAACGTCCGTACGCTGAATACGGGTAAAGATAGTTTTGAAAGCGTTACCAATAACAGCGCCACCACGAGCAGTTCTCTGCTGCACGGCAGTAGTTATCGCTAACAATTCATCCATACTGACTCCCGCAGAAACCGCAGAAGCACCAACACGAGATATAGCCTTAGCCAAATCTTCAGAACTAACAGCAAAAGCCGCATCAACTTTTGCCATTTTATTAATTACCTGTGCAGACGTTACTCCTTCTTTATTAAAAGAGTTGACGGCGGCCGTTAATGATTTAACAGCTTCTGCAGCGTCCATCCCCGTTAGTCGGGTGAGAATCAATGCGTCTTTCGTACGCGTTAGGGTCTTTTCCATCCCCAAGCCTTGACGAGCTAATTCCGTCGCAGCCTCAGCTACTGTATCAAAGCCCTGAGCCGTCTGCTTTGATATCTGGAACATTCCGTTGCCGAATTGTTTTAGATTTTTTTGGGTAGCGTTAAGTACAACATTTACATCAAGAAGAGCTTTTTCAACCTTAATGGTACTAGTGACCATAGCCTTAAAGGCTCGGTCTATCTGCATGATAATTCCGGCTGAAGCGCCAAAAGCTACAACACGAGCATTAGAGGCCTCTAAAGATTTAGTGAATTCATCGGCCCTAACAGTAGCCTTGGAGAGACCTGTACCTAAGGCACGAATTTTTTCGCCGCCTCCGGCCCCTCCACCTAACCCTTTGAAAGCTTTACTTGAAACGACGCTTAGCTTTTCCATCTCCTTGCGGATTCGGGCTAAATCTTTATCTGCTTTCCGAGTCTCTAATAGAAAATCTACTGTAACGCTATCTCGTGCCATATTCCTAGTGTATTATTACACTGTTTTTGGCCTACGTTCCGTGAATTTTCATCATATCGTCCATAGTGAGCTTCCCACCTTTTTCTGCGGCTTTTTTAGCTAGGCTAATAGTCTCACCCGGATTATCTAAACCTAAGCGTTTAAGATCGTCTTTTGTAGCTCCAACAAGTGAGGTAGCTCCATGTTCTCCGGCTTTAGCTTCAGATTTTTCAAGGGTTTCTGCAGCACTTTTTGTGGACTCAAACCATTCTACTAGCTTTTCGGGATCTTCAGAGATGTGTTCTGGCGGCTTCTTCTCTGAATTTTGAATCATGCTTTTGTAATAACGACCATAACCAAATAATTCGAGCTGGTAGAAGCTTAAATTAACTAAAGGTTTCCCAAAAAATACATGAGCGTTATCTTCACATAAATAAAAGATATTAGTAAAGAAACCCGACACAGATATGTTTTTTAAGTGGTTAGATTGAAACTTTTCTACGGATTTATTGTATAATCCTATCAAGCTCATCAACTTGACTTCTTCTAGCTCCTCATATTCTTCTTTGGTGAACAAATTGTCACCTTCTTCAGTTTTTAGAGCGTTATATATGTAGTGTTCATTGATACGCCGAGAAGCATAAGCCTCCGCAGTGAAACCAATTAACTGTTCTTTTTCATGTTCAAGCTCAATTAACTTAGTTTTTTGAATTTTGAGATCTTTATTAGCTTGATCTAGATGAGTCTGGAGAAAAACTTTCTTTTTTGTATTTTCTAGGCCCGCTATATGCGATTTTGTATTTAAAATCTCCTTATTTTTTTCTTCGGTCCAAATTTTTTGCTCCAAAAGAAAATCTATCCTTTCTTTTCGAGTTGGAAGCCCTTCATCAACAGCTTTCTTATAAAAAGCTCGATTTTTAATATCCAATTCAGCAGAATCAAAGTTAGTAAAATGCTTTATTCTAACCGTCTTGTAATATTCAGACTGTACTAGGGAAAAACCTCTAAGTATTTCAGAAAAAGTAACCTTTAAGTCTATCGGGTCCATCACCCATTAGTCTTTTCTTCCTTTTCGGCTTCTTCAGCTTCTTCGGTTTCTTCTTCATCTAACTTAAGGGCTAGATCTACCATTTCTTGGAATTCTTTTTGGGTATTAGGCCTCCCAACAAACCAGAAGCTGACATAATACGCAAATCTACGAGCTACAGCTATCTCAAAGACATCTTCTCCTTCATCAATGTCGTCATATATCTTTAATTTCGCCTCTAAATCTCCAGAGCCAAAAAATTCAACGTCTTTTCCGTCTTGTTCTGCGTGAGCCAGATGCAACATCCACCATAATATAACTTTATTACGGGCGCGGCTCTCCGCTGTCTCTTCGTAAAGACTATCTTCCTGTAGCTGAAGATTCCGAAGTTCTTTTCTAACCGGCTGAACCTCTTTTTCAAGCTGTTTTAATCTTTTTTTCTGCGAAGAAGTTCTTTTCTTCTCGTCTATCTCAAGAATTTTAGTCTGCTCCTCGTAAAAATTCTTCAATTTATCAGTTATAGACTTATATTTCTTTGAATCTTCATCGCTACGGATTCCTCCGTCATTTTTGAAGCGTTTTTCAAGCAGGGTACGAGTTAAAAGGCCCGCTTTAATACCTTCTGCTAATTTTACGCCGTAATACAATTCAGCTTCATCAGTCATCCGGCGAGTAGGCCGTCTTAAAAAGAATTTATGAGGAACTTCTTTTACTACATCTTTAGCGGTTGTGACCTCAGTTCCGTCTTTTTTCTTTTCGACGGACTGTTCTTTTGTCGTCTCTTCCTTATTTACGGTGAACTCGTATATACGCTTCATTTTGGTTTATTATTGTTATATTCGATGAATTTTTCAAAATATTCCTCCAAATCGCGAATTGTATCGTTTCCTAAATCTAGGATTCTTTTGCGAATTCTTTGGTGGGTTTCTTCGGGGATTTTTATTCCATCGACTTGAAGATCTTCGAGGATGAAAAAGAACTGTTTATAGAGATTTGTTATTTTTCGCTTTGTTTGAAAAGCAAAAAAATTATTGATTATATCCCTATCCTTTCCTTCTTCCTTAGACATGCCTTCTACCTTATATCCTACTATAAATTACACTATTTGAACAAAAAAAATCCCCCAAAAGGGGGATTTTTGCAAAGTATGAAACTGGATATTACCAACCTCTATTCGTAGTAATGTTATTATATCCACTCATAAAGATACCAACATCATTCTGCTCAGGTCCACCAATCTGGTTACTGAAATCAAGAGTTACTGATTTATTATCACCGATAGAAGACGTAAATGATTCACTGTCAAGTTTCAGCTTACGCATTAAGATAGCCGCTACAACCGGTTTGTCGGCGGGAACGTTGCAATTTCCTGCAGTCTTCATCTTGATTACAGCATCATAAGAGTCATCACAATTAATAAAATCTGCGATGCTGCCACTTGTCAAATCTGCCAGCACGGCATCGATACTTAAACTTGAAGTAATTGGGAAGTCAACCACACGAGCAAAAGCGAATCGTGAGCCAAGTCTTTCAATTGGTGTCCGGCTAAGATCGAAACTTACATTATAACTCTGGATATGGGCATCAGCTATATCTGCACCATTAATAAGGTTTTGCGCGGTAGAATCTCCGTTCATTAAGTCTTCGTCAATTTGGGCGGACGCATTGTGAGCGTAAAGACTTAGAGTAATGTCACCCGGACGAAGAGAGCTAACCTGAGAGGTCGGATACTCAGTAGAGTTACCACTATAAACTGGAAGAGCTACATTTTTACTAACCTTAGTTCCGTCTGTCGCGTTAACCGCTGGGCTTATACCTGAGATATATTGAAGTGTATCAGCTACACTATTTACAGTTCCCAATCGGAAACCCGGATTTAGAAAGGACTTCCCAACTTGATCAAAATTGTCACCACTACCAATAGGAACGTTTGTAAAATTCATGTTTTGGCCTTCAACCGAAACACTTGCAGTTGGCAGACCTCCTACAGAAGCTTCTGTGCTGTAAGAAGTGATAAATCCATTCCCAATACCAATAATACTCTCATAACTACCAGTTACTAGAAGATCAGCCGCATCTGCACCTTCTTTAGTGGTTAAAACAAAGTAATCTTTTTGATTTGCGGTAGTTTCAGAGTTAATAATGCCTGAAATACAAGAAGTCATATTTCCTTGCATAGCAGTTCCACTTGGAGTTATCTCAAATCCAAGGGCTTCCTCGTTGCTAAGACCATTCACGTAATAACTCGTATCAAAACTTACGGTAGGAGTATCAATAATGATCCGGTCAATAGCGGCTAACTCACCGAACTGGTTAACGTCTTGACGAGCAACACTAAAACTATAGTTTGCGCTTTGGACACGTTGTAGAGGGACTACGGCCCCGGATGCCGTAAGGGCTCCGTCATATGCAGTTTGACTGGCGTATACAGCCTGACTCTGGTAAATTACTCGATTTCTTGCCATGTTAAAAATTCCTTATTGTTATTTTAATTTACAGTTAATATGTCTAAAAGTGAAATTATTTTGTTATTCTCGAGGCAATCTGACGTTACTAAGCTCAAAATCAATTAAAGTAGAATAGACATTAGGGTTAAACTTTCTCACTTCATTCTCTAAAACCCTATCAAAACGGGAAACATTTACCTCTTCGATAAACATTCTATTCGCATAACCTTTAGTACTCGCTATATCTGTATAATTAAATTCATTATTTGTCCGAAAATAACCAAAAGCGTTAAAAGGCATGTCCGACTCTTCGAATAAAGCTATCTCAGTTTTAACCTGATCGCGAAAAAGACTACCAATAGCATCAATGTCAAACTGACTGTCGGCGATTACTATGGCTCGAGCCTTAACCCACGTGGTATCTTGGCCCCCAAGAGCGAAAGGATCATTGTAAGTTCCGTTAGCCTTCAGATAAACTACGGGGTAAGTTTTCGTATCTGGCTCCAATCCCGTGGGGACCACGCTAGAAATTTGATTTCTGTTAGTGTATTGAGTTTGAAATAATAACTCGTCCTCCGTCCTACTAGTAAGGAAGGTGTTAAAATCCTTTATGGCAAAACTGCCTGTAATTGGATCAGAATTATCTCCTGACCAATAACTCCTCCCGTTGTTATAATCTATAGCGTACAAACCTGTGGCCCCGCCTTCCCCTACATTAACTAAATTGTCGTTACTCCCCACGTATAATCCCGTAGGAATAGTAGCTCCTGTAATGGACGAATCCGCAACAATCTGAGAGTAAGAACTGGCGTAAGTTTCATATCCTGCGAAATCTTCAGAGACACTATAAAAACGACCAGTAGTATTCTGGTACGCCTCCCCTTTATCTAATAGCTTATTATCAAACCATAGAAGAAGGCTGGACATTACTTTATTATCAAATTGCGGCTTCATCTCAATTGTTGTTTAAATCTTGCTAACATCGGCGTGATGTAAGGAGTAGGCGAGAAATTTATATAATTGGACCTCGGTTTTTCTCCTTGGATAGCATAACCGGACCTACTGTTTTCATTTCTGCCAAAAATAGTATTAGTAAAGTTGCCTATACCCCTCTCCACTCCCTTAACCCAGCTTTGCGTAGTCCATGGCAATGGTGTCACTCCATATATTTCCGTCATGGATGGATAATTTATGGGGAAGTCCCATTCTAGCTTAGTAGCAGTTGCCTTTTTTAACCTAGGGTTTCTCTGAATATTTATGAATGATTCAAATCCTTGACGAATTATTTCCACAGGCTTAGCTGATTGCCTGAAGCCTAAAAAAGCGAAGAAGTTTCCGTGGCCGCCCAAAAGAGAACTGTTCATGCCTGAAACCCCTCTCTCTATCTCTTTTGTAACAGGATGACTATTCAATTCCTCCAATAGTTCTTTTTTTAGCTTATTTACTTTTTTAACCGCAGCTCCATAAGCTAAATTCTTCATAGTTTTAGAATTAGCAATGTTTTTCTTTAAAACCTGCTTTACTGTTAAATTTTTAGGCCTGAGCTTCATTAAGTAGTCGCCTCCAAGTAATAAACATAATAGGTCTGACCTATAAAAAATCGCGCTCCATCAGAACTAACGACGTTAAATAAATTACCATTGATGCCTATAGAGTTAGTCTTACCTTTCTCAATGTAATTTTTACAATCTAATTCTACTTTAATTCTTACGTCGCCCTTTTCTATCATAACTTTAAGTTCGTCTTGATATTCTAAGGGTTGATTCTCTTTGTAATTAATTATTGCGGTAAAGTCCTGACTAACAGGGGTATAGGTTACTGTTTCTTTCGGCGCGCTATATCCGGCGTAAATATTCTGATCAGCAGCCAGAGTTATAGTTTTTTGGGGCTCCTTGTTAACCGTTATTGTAGCCTTGAACGTATCGAAATGATCGGCAAGAGCCTCTTGAAACGTAGTCTGAGCAGACGCTGGTATGAGAGAAGCCATTAATAAAAGTTAGGGGTTGTTCGATTATACGGATATCCGTCGTAGTCATTTGAATAAAATCCTGCAACAGTATCATCTCCTGCGACCTGTACCGGAGAGGCCTTTCTTAGCTTGTAAGCGTTTATCAAATCAGTTAATTCCATATATTCTTCCTTCTTTAAAGAAATATATGTTTTACTTAATTCGTTTTTGTTGATTTTTCTAACCCGTGATCCATCTGAAGCTACTTCCACAACAGGGTCGCTAGATGCAGCTCCCACCGTGGTTCTAATTTGCTGGTCATAATAATGCACGATATACATTTTTTTTAAAATAGAAGCTTCTTCGGGCTGTATTGCAGTAATTACCGGCGTTGAAACTTCTCCAATATCTGTACTTACAGCGAGCCCTAAAGCTCCCGTTCCTTCGTTAAAAGCTTGTGGTTCGTACTGGGCGCTAGCGAAAGAGCCTGAAAACTCATAAGCGTCGGGGCCATATTCAACAATTTTAAAAGTAGTATTTATCCTATTATTGAGTTCCCCCACATTACTTCTTATCCAAAAAGAAATAGCTGGAATGGAAATCGTCGATGGCTCTCCGAGTTCCCTGTAAATTTCATCTGCTATATCGACAATTTTCATCTTTTTTAAAATTACACTTCTTTTTCAACTTCGAGCCTATCTATATCGGCTCTTTCCCCATAAATTGTGTAGAAACAGTCAATTGTTTCGCCGTCAGCAGCGCCGATTACTATCTCAGTTAACGACTGACTAACCACATATAAATGTTGAAATGAGCCTTTTGGTGTTAACTGTACTGTGATTGAGTCTTCTCTCACAAGACCCGTCCAATAATCTGGCAAAGTAATAGTATTAGATTGAGCTCTGCCCCTGTAATAAACTCCAAATTCCGGACCCTCCAAACAGCCATGTTCTAGTTTTTTGTTTTCTTTAGTTGGGTGATCGATTAAGAAAGATTTACTACTCGCGGAAAAAGATCCAGCAACTTGGGCGTTACCACCAACTAGAAGCCCATAACTACTACTAGGTCCATAACCGTTGATCCCGACATTTCCAGCTATAGTAAGATCAGTAGAGAATCTACCATCTCCAGCAACCTCCAATTTATAAGCTGGAAGAACATACCCTACACCGACATTGCCTCCGTTACGAACAACAAGTTTTGGATATTCTAAATTTCCAGTAGAACCTAATCCAGCTTGAGAGACACGCCAATCATTAGTGGCGCCGTTATAGCCACATGCCCACTTCCGGTCTCCACTGTGACCTTCAAAAAGTATAGAAGAAACACCCGGGTTGCTAGTGTTTCTAAGTAAGATTCCCGGAACTGATGAACTTTCTGTGTAATATACCTCTAAAGGAGCTGACGGATCAGTTGTCCCTATGCCGACTTTACCGTCACTCTGAATCCGCATTCTCTCTGCCGTAGTTCCCGGCGAACTAGTCCCTCCTGCCCCAGCCCCAAAGCTTAGTCCATAATTATTTGAATCTCCATTAAATTGTATATAACCTTGGTAAGTGCTGTCCGTTTTAGCCTGCAAGCGAACTCCTGCAGTTGTCCAATCTGACCCTGCGCTTGTACGTACATACTCTTCGAGTAAATACATAGTATTAGAACCAACGTCAGATGAAGAACGAGATACGACTGAAACGTCGCCAGAAGAGGATCCTAAGTCGGTAGACTCAATATCTAATTTCCCATAAGGTGATGGTCTACCTATCCCAAGATTGCCATTGTCATCAAGAGTCATCCGCCCATTAGCGCCGCCAGTTCTAAAATCCAAGTGGTCCGAAGTATCTAGTCTAATTCCCGCTGATGCAGAGCCATTTGCATGTAGCCAATATAATCCTATATTATTCGGGAACCTTGCTTCTTTTTTGAAGTCCCAAGTACCGCTAGTAGAGTTAACAACCTCTGTTCCTTCTGCGACTAATGATAAATTATTTGAACCAATACCGCCGATAACAGCTTTATCTGTATCCCATGTTAATGTTCCGTGAGCAGCTCCAGAACCCCATTGGACTACTCCAGATGTACTAACCCAAAACCTAGTAGTGCTCGCTGCATCATTTAAGACGTTAAATTGGCCACATACGCTCAGGTCATGACCGCCACTTCCTGCATTTTTAAATGTAGTTACATAATCAGCACTCGAAGATGATCCTAAAAATTGATATGCCCTAGCCCCAGTAGATTTCCAGTCAATATAATGAGCGGTAGAGTTATTGTTATAAAATCTGAAAATTCCTGTATTGTTCGCGCCGTTACCTAAATTTAAATTGTTATTTGAAGGTATAGTAACTCCAGAATTATTAGTTATTAGGCGAATACCACTGTTGGTGGCATAAGAAATAGAATCTGCCGTGTCAGAATAAATATAGGTATTAGAACCGCCATCTAAATATAACAAGTTTCCTTGAGGAATTGTAAAGTTGTTGCCAACTGATACAACGCCAGTATTCTCCATTTTAAAACCGCGGCCGAAATCAGCTTTATAACTTGCCGTTGCTAAATCGTTTCCTGTTCCTGAAGCAGTCCCGTCAACCCAAGTCCATCCATCAGCATAAGCGTCATTATAACTATGACTAAACATGCTCTCCACGTACATTTTAACCCAATAACCCGGAGTACTAAGGCAAATACAAACCTTCTTAGTTCCTGATGAATCCCAATCTTCCGCGGATAATTGGACAGTAGGCGCCCATCCCCCTGCGGAACTGCACGAAGCGTTATAAAAGGTGCTGTTATAGTAGTGCCAACAGATAGTTAGGTTAGCTGTCTCTGTGTTACCATAAATGAAGCCTTTAAGATTAACGGTGAAATCTGCGGAGCCTAAAGCGAAAGGAATTTTTGTTCTAATTTTAATATTCGGGCTCGCGGAGCTCGAAGCTATACTTAATCCGATTAAACTTAATCGACTTCCATCGCCGAAACTTGCCTCTCCGTTTACTGCTAAAGTGGTTTGAGGGCTAGCGTCTCCTATTCCAACAGATCCGCCCGGGAAAACCGCAACTCCGCTGGATCCTATCTGAAAATAATCGCCGACGCCATTTTTATGAATTGCAAATGTTCCGCCTGAGGTGAGCCTTGTAAACCAAATATGCGAGCCGCTTTGGTACTGTATCTGATAGTCTGTTGCTTGTAACTGAACACGTTTATTAGCAGCAATAACTAGAGAGGTTGCTCCGTCATTGTAAAAGTAAGTAACTCCTGCTCCGAAGTATATGGCCTCATCACTACCCAAGGAACTTCCGTTGTATATGCCAGAGTAGGTTGAGTCGCTGTATGTTTTTAATTTTGTTGCAGCAGAACCAAAAGTAGCATTTCCAGCTACGGTTAAGGCTCCGCCAGATGCTATAGTCATCTTAACGGATCCCCCGCCAAAACTTCCTCCTGTCCAAAATTCTATACCCCCTTGGCCGTGAACTTTTAATCCAGCTGTAGAATATTTAAGGCCTAAGCCGCCGCGGTTCCCGCCGCTATCAGCTAAGATTAAGTAAGGTTGCCAAGTATTGGCTGTCGTTGAAACGTTTCTTATGTAAACAGTACCAAAACTGTCTGAAGAATTTTTAAAACTTGCATGGCCAGTACTAGCTGAATAAACCCCCAAAAGCTCGCCGCTTGAGCTCATGGTAGAGGCAGTTCCTATTCCAACAAACCCAGCAACCGTAGCCGTTAGCGTATTACCTCCAGCCCGATTTATAATCTCCAATGCCGCTACCGAATTGTCACTTGTAGTCCGTGTGTTGCTGGTGATGACAAGACCTTTGCCGCTTCCATTAAGGGCAGCGTTAACGTGCATTGATCCAGTAGCGGAATTAGCTGTATTGGCATAAACATTTAAACTGTATGTCGGAATTGTAGTTCCGTAAACTCCAACCCTACCAGTTGTGTTAAATCTGCCTGTTACAGTAACCCCTGCGGAGGAGGTGGCTAGTTTCTCATTTCCATTTTGATATAGTTTTACATACCCACCGCTACCCTCAACACACCCAATCATGTTGGCGTTTATGGCTGCGTTTTTTATCCATACACCAGACCCACTTACAACTAAATTGCCTGTCCCAACATCACTAATAAAACTGTCAGCAGAGTTGTGGTAAATTTCCAGATCGCCGTCATTGCCTAGAATAACTTTCTTATTGTCGTTAAATTGTAATGCCGTATTTGACATATACATAGTGTCAGAGTTTGCAATTCTAAAACTGATTTGCTGCCCTGAAGCTGCGTTTACATAGGTGTGACCGCTTGCGCTTTGGATTAAGGCATAGTTAACAGTAGAGGCCATATCTCTGTGGCAGAACCCAGCAATGTCAGAGTGACCTAAATATCCTATTCTCGCCCTCCCTATAAGGCCGTATACGTCTGCGTCATTACTATTTAAAATAATTCCGCTTGTTCCATATATGGTCCCCCCCGCTTGACTTAAATAATATCCAGTTGCTCCAGTTGAGTTATAATTAAAAGCAAACAACGACACGATTCGAAGGCTTGTTGTAACGGGAGTTTTTAAGGTATAGCGTATCTTACTGATCGCAGATGAACCTGTGTTATAGTACTGGTAGACTGTCGCAGATGAATTACTTGTTTCCTCTCTAATAGTGTTCCATGCTCCAGCCCTGTAGACCTCAATTTTAACGTAAGAACATCTCCAGCTAGGAGTAGCAAAACTAATTCCTACTCTTGTAGTATAAGTTAGGTTTCTAGGTAAGGAATCTAAAGTAATAGTGAACCCTGTGCTAGCGTCACTAATTTCGCTTGCGGCTACATCGCCAAAATATGAATTAGCTTCAAAGAATCTATCTGTCTCAGAATCCCCGGGGTTAGATGAAAGACCACTATATGTAACCGTGTTGCCTTTAACTCTAAGTAATGCTAGATCATTATTTAGCTGATGATTAATTACTGGAGCGTCTTCTCCTTTAGTGTCTAAAATAAAATTCTCAATTCTTGTAATCGAACTATTAAGAACTCCACCTAAAGGGCCTTCTATTTTTGTACCGCCACCTACATGAAGTTTTGTAGTAGGGTCAGAACCACCCAATCCTATACCAACGCCAGTAGTAGTTATTCTTATTTCTTCGGCGTTGCTAGCGTACAATAATGTTTTTGTATTACCTGTATTTTGAGCTAATACAGTTCCCCCATATCCTCTCAACGTCATCGGGGTATCATAGTTGTAATGAGCGGATAATTTTGCATGATAGGCCGTGTTTTGTGCAGCCTGAAGTGTGATGCTGGCATTAGTGGTAGCCTCTACAGTCAGCCCCTCTGTGCTTTCTGTGTTGTCGATAAAAGCAGCGCCAATTACATGGAGCGCTTTCGATGGATTATCTGTTCCTATTCCAACATTACCGTCACCAATAATACGTACCTTTTCTGAAGATGTGCCCGCGTTGTCCGTGAAAAGTGAAATATAGCCAGTATTATTAGCGCCTGTAGTCCCCGCCTGAATCATTGCTACCTGCCCACTATTATTTTGAAATGATAACGTAGAAACAACATCGGTGCTATTGTTATTAGCATGCTTTAATGCTATCTCTGCTCCTTCGTCATGTGATCCATCACTTTCGATATGTAATTTTGCATTAGGACTTGAAGTATTGATACCAACATTCCCGTCATACCTAAATACTACAGCATTCGTTGATTGATTTGGCATGAAGGAGAAATCACCCGTTCCTTCGCTATATCTTATCCGACCCGCAACGCTTCCAACATTGTTGTACCAGTCAATATCCATGTTGGTGGCGTTAGTTGTATTTTCTATAACAATTCCAGCTGTATTAGTTCCTTTTATATGTAGTAGTTTATCTGGACTAGCTTCCCCTATGCCAACACTGCCATCTTTATTGACAATCATCGCGCAGGCATCACTGAAGTCCAACTTTAACAAATTACTACCATCACCATGGCCTCTTGCTCCTCGGTTACCTCCGTTAAACGCTCTTATGAGAGCGTGATCTCCATTCCAAGTTGAGTTATCTGCTAGATAAGATATAAAAGGAGAAGTTGCGCTATTAGTACCAACACCTAACCTTCCATAAGTTGAAAGCGTTACTGTGGCATTATTAGTACTAAAGTTAGTAAGTGTGGCGGTATTAGTTAAAGTAGTTCCCGACTCACTTAAAAAGGAAGAATCTGTTACGGTATCAGAATCCGACCATTTAGTTACTTTCCCAGCCGTGCCTGAACCATCCACTTGCCCAGAACCAACTGCGGTTTCGATTACGTTGCCACTTGAGTCAACGGATAATTTATAGGTAGCGGTCCCTGTATGAGTTCCACTACCATAACTACCCAATGTTAACTTCCTACTAGTAGTATTTATCGAAAAGGCAGTAGTTGGAGTGCTTCCAACCGCTATTGCAAAAGTACCATCTCCCCCGCGAATACGCCCTTGTATTGTGCTCCCGCCATAGAACATAATAGCTGGCAGCTTACTTCCCCCGGTATCGTCTTCGTCAATAATCCTTAATGCGCAAGCGTCATCGCCGCCATCTGAATTACCACTAATAGTAAGTAGTGACTTCGCCGCAGTGCCGTTGCCCATACCAATATGGACTTGTCCGCCATATGGGACCATAGAAATAATACCATTATTTGTTCCAGAATGAACAGGTTGAATTTGCAAAGTCTCTATACTCGCACTATACCTTCTAAAATAAGTAAACGCAGAATTACTTGCACCAAACCCTACGCATTCAGATACCGCTAGATTAACAGATAATTCATTCGTGCCGCCAGCAGTGAATCGAGTTATGCCACCAATAACAGCACCGCCATTTACGTTAAGCGGCGCAGCCGGAGCATTTGTGCTTATACCAACGCTTCCTCCAGTAATATAAGAATCAGCATCTGTTGCAAACTGATTAGTTAAAGTTCCAGCAGAATTATACTGCATATATTTGGCGTTGTTAGCCCCGCCAGTTGTAAAGTAATGCTGGTTGTTTGAACTTCCGTTGGGCCTGAAAGATACTGTTCCGTTTACTTGCAGCAAATGGCTGGGGCCAGCCACTCCTATACCGACCTTGCCGTCACCTCTTACAATCATTTTCAGTGTTGGACTAGAACTTCCAACAGCATTATTTGTATCAAAGCGTATATCGGTATTAGTTGCACTTGTAGGCTGTGCGTAAATTTGACCTCCCCTTGAGGCTGAAGTATTACCAGAGGTAGAAGAGGTCCAAATTATACCAGAATATTTAGTAGTACTTTGCCCACCGAAATATAAAGATGAAAAATTAGCGTTTTGTGTAGTTATTTCTAAACCTCTATGCCAACCGCCATCTCTTGTGCCGCCACCTTCAAAATATCCCGCACCATCGACGTATAACTTTTCGGTAGGGGTCGCGGTATTCACCCCCACGTTACCTCTTAAAATCTTTAATGCTGGTATAGTTTTATCTGCCATTATAAATCCTTATGATACTGCCGTTGCCATTCCCATTACGTGGTAACTTAGTTTACCTGCCAGTGTTCCGTTAGCAGCGGTGCTTAATTTTAATTGTATAGTAAACGTATCACTACTTGGGTCTACTATTTTCGATTCAATTGAATCAGTATTGGTATTGTCAAATTCGCTTATCACTGTTCCGGGTTCTGCATATCCATCGCCTCCATTTTGCACAAAGTATTCGCCGACAAATGCTACAGCACTATGGCTGCTCCAATCGCCACTTAAGAATAATTTTACATAACAGCCAGTATGGTTGTTTAAATTAATTGTAAGAGCTGTGGTATAGGTTGTTCCATTTAAAGTTACATCTTTATAACCCATCCAGTTACCGTTATTAGTAGTACCGACTTTAAAATCGCCTTCGACGTGGAGCTTAGCGGCGGGAGCTGTCGTAGAAATAGCAACTCGGTCATTGCCGCCGTCAGTATACAGAAGGTAATCATCATTATTACTCTCTACTCTAAAATCATAATCAATTCCAGCGTCATTAACGGTAGTATGGCTTCCGTGAACTGAAAATAGATGATCGCCACTAGCTTTACGACAAAGGAAGAAATAATCTGCGCCCCCTGTAATGTCTAAACCATAACTCGCACCATCCAAGTTAATTTTCGCGGCCCAATCTGCACTTGAATTATCATATATATAAAACTTAGCGTCAGGATTAGCTGTATGGTTAGTGCCTCTTACAATTTGAACTGAATCTGCGTTGTCAGAAAGATTTCTAAATATCGCGCCGGTTCCGTATACGTCTAGCTTGTCGAGAGGGACATTCGTTCCTATACCAACATTGCCCTCTTCGAAAGTAGTTGCCATATCTCCACCATCATAACGAAACCTAATTGGCTGTTTTGTAATAGTGGTTCCATTGGCTTTTTTCATTTCCGCACCAATGCACAAACCATCTGTCGTGCTCCAACTTGGAGATGCAGAGTTTAAGGTAGAAAGTCTAATCACCTCGGGGATTTCATTATCCCCTACGGCACTTTTAGTAATATGTAGAGGTACGGCTGGACTTACTGTTCCTATACCAACTCTTTGAACATCCGCATCTATTGTGACTGTTGGAGCAGATATGGTTCCAGCTAGATCTATTCTAACTATTTCATTAGTTCCTAGTGTAGCATTTCTACACATACTAAATGTCCCTAGAGAACGGTCTATACCGATTGTAAAATCATATTGCCCGTGTGTTTCAAATGATATTGCCGAGTCGGCTGCGGCGTTGGTAGATTGATTGTGGATGTTTATTGCTAATGGGCCATCTACGCTTTGACTTAGGTCTAACTGTGTATCTGGACTGTTCGTTCCTATTCCTATGTTGCCAACTGCAGTACAAACTAATCCATAACCCAAAAATGTGCCTGACCCGTTGTACCTCTGTAGCTCAAAATTATTAGCATTAGAGTGTAGCTGGTACGCATAGTAACTAGAGCTATATATAGCTCCCGTATGGACGTTTCGGTTGAAGCCAATACCTTGAAGACTGTTAGTGGCTTTAAAATTCATGTGGCCACCGAGTAACATTTGCCCCTCAATGTCTAGGTTATATTGACTATTGGGGGTTTTGTTTAAGCCAACGCTGCCGCTACCAGTGATAGCCATTCTGGTTGCAGAATTTGTGGCGTCGTAAAACTCTAAAGTTCCATTTGCAGTCTGGCCATCAACAATCTTCCAATGTTGAGTAGTCGAACCCGTTTTCTTAATTTCAAAACCTACAGTAGAATTTGCAGCTACTTGAGTTAATACAGTTGTGGTGCCGGCAGCTTTACTAACATGAAGGTGAGCGGCGGGAGCCACTGTTCCTATTCCGACGTCACCACCGCTCTTGAGGAACATGGTCGTAACCATTGCTGAAGAACCGTCATAGTTTCGTAATGATAAACTATAGTTAGTTGTTAATCCCTCTTGTATTCTTGCGTCACCATTGCCCCAATCTAGAACTCCTCCGCTTGGTAAATCAAATTCGGAACTATATACAGGTCCATTGACATAAAGTTGAGCATTGTTGTTATTGGTCGTGGCAGTATCATTAATAATTACTTTACCAGCAGCAGTTAACCGCATCCTTTCAGTAGCTGTTGCCCCTGTTTCGCCAGTGTAAAATTGAAGCAAGCCGCCTCTGTCAGCCCTAAATCCTGCGGACTCCTCTCCCGTATTAAAGCGAGTCGTTGATCCACTACTGTTAATATATAAATTAGACCCTATTAAAACAGTTGTTCCCGATGTATCGTCGTATGTTGATATTGCAGCATCAGCATTATCCGAATGTTGATTTTGGAATCGGATTTTTGGTGTGTTAGACTCGTCAGCTTTGAATGACAGTAATCCCTCTGGCGAACTTTCCCCTATACCAACGTTGCCATTTGGATCAATACGCATCTTCTCCACCAAATTCGGCGCACCTCCCGAAGCATCAGAGGTAAAAAACCTCATGTCACTTGTGTGAGTAGCTGCTGGTTCAGCAACACCGATTCTAGCAGTTGGGTTAGCGTGAGTTGTGGACCTTGCAAAATCTATTGCGGTAGCGCTTCCAGCCGTAGATCCTATATGTATACCATCCCAACTTGCAGCTGCCCTGACATCTAATTTTTTAACTGGGGTATTCGTTCCTATTCCAACGTTACCGTCAGACTTAATACGTATCCGCTCCGCATGAAGCGTTCCCAAACGCATTGAGTTATCGGCGTGAGCGTACTCTAAATACCCTTCATAACGAGCTGTCCCAGAATTAGCATCACCGAACCCAATAGAATGAGTTCCTGTAGTAGTGTTCCATAATGTAATTCCACCAGCAGTATTCCCCGGGTTACCTATACTTAAGTCAATAGTTCCCCCTACTCCATATTCAGTTGACCCGATAGCTACATCTTCACCATTAGTAGCTATAGTTGAATTTCCAATTGCGCTAGATCCAGTAAATTTGGGGATATAATTCGCGCTTCCAGAACCTGTAATGGTCCCCGACCCAGCAGAAGTCCAAGATAAATTGCCTGAACCGTCTGTTTTGAGCATTTGGTTTGCAGAGCCATCTGCAGTCGGGAAAGTAAATGCATTTGCAAATGTTATTTGTCCTCCAGCCCTTACTCGCAGTTTTTCGTTTCCGTCTTTGTCGCTGACTGACAAGGCAGTCACGTTGTTATCGTCTCCGGCCTTAATCAATACACCGTAGCCTTGCGTTGCATGAGTGTTAGTAAATTCTGCTAGATAGGCGCTAGCCGCTGATCCATAAACATGGAATTTTCTAGTTGGCGCAATTCCTATACCTACGTTACCAGCAGAAGTTACTTGGAACTTAGTTGAGTAACTAGAGCCCGGAGTTTGAATTACGAATAATCCATTTTGGTTACCGAGGTAAACATGATTTCCCCCTGAGGCCTCTTTAATAGATACATAGCTATTAGCACTGCTACTTTCGAAAATAGCAGTTGTCCCTGCGCCGTAAACATGAAGAGTATCGGCAGGAGCATTTGTTCCTATACCAACAAAACCACTAGTTGCACCCGTTCCTCCGACAATACGCATTCTTTCTTGTCTAGTGCTTGCACCAGTACAGAACGACACGCCATCATATCCATTTATAGAAATGCCATCAGAAAAATTTCCAGCACCATCGTGAGCATAGGCCAATATTGAAATATTATATTTGTTAGAATCACTAAAGCCCCTTCTAAAGAATATACCTTCTTCGCCAAGGCCACTATTTGCCACGTTTACAACTAAAGAGCCCTCTACATCAAGCTTTTCAGATGGCGTATTTGTTCCTATGCCCACATTACCATCCCTTGTGAGCGACATTATGTCAGATTTAGTACCAGAAAAATTACGCCTAAAGGTTAAACCATCTACCCCAGTTATGCCTATATAATAACCTTTTCTCTCTCCTGTCCTTTCTATGTAAATTCCGTTTTCAGCAGAAGTGCCAGTTTGTTTTATCGCTAGGGCTGCGGTCCCCAAGTCATTAGCAGCGTCAGAGAATGAACCCCCAATATGTAAATCTGCTTTAGGGGCGATTTGTCCTATACCAACATTACCCCCATTTAAAAAGGTGACCATCTCAACATCACCACCATTAATAAATCGCAACCTATCTGTAGTCCCGCCATAAGCTACTTGAAATCCGTTACTGTTGTTGGCAAGCATTATAGACGCTTTAGAGGTGTCATCGTTTCCGTTGCTGGCGTTCCGTTTGATTTGCAGAAGTAGGTTCGCTGTTGTGTATGGGGTAGCACCATCCGTGATGGTTAATTTATTTCTCGGGTCATCGGTTCCTATGCCAACATTCCCGTCATACTTAATACGCATCCGTTCAGCAACAGAAGTTCCGTTATTGGTTGTTAAAAATGCCAGATATCCACTAACCGCAGTATCGGTATTATATCCCACTCCCCCTCGGACTTCGGAGTAGACCATGTTAGCAGTGCCATCGTTGTCTTTCCCCGTGAACTGAAGATACCCTAACGCTGTGCCATCAGCGGGAGAGGCGTGGTTGTTATACAACTTTAATGCTGGAGCATTGTCGGTCCTTTCAAGTTTGAGAGTGTCTCCAAGGACATGAAGTGCAGAATCAGGCTCTCTAGTTCCGAAAGAAGGACCAACACCAACTCCAACGGCAGTCTTAAACGACATCATATTTACATCTGCGATGTCGTCATAAATAGTTAACTTTTCATCGTTGCCTCCAAGGCCTGTAGCTAATCTCCATTTATTTACCCCTCCTGTCTGGATTATAAAATTAGCATCGCTACTCGTGTTGTATCTGTCTACTCTAATCGACGCATGACTGCTAGTGGATGTAAGGCGGAGACTCTGGCTCCCAGAACCTTTAACTTGGAGGTGATCAGCAGGAGCGTTTGTCCCTATTCCCACACTACCACCATAAGGGTTAAGCGCTATAACATAAGCTGTAGTTCCATTATAATTTGCTGCTTGAAAATACGTTTCAGAGCTAACTGTATTTCCGCTAAATATAGACAGTGAACTAGCGCTGTTATGCTGTATTCGCATTGTAGCTGCCGTAACCGAAGTTGCTAAACTGTTTACAGTTCCTGCGGCTCCTACTAAATGAAACCTGACACCGGGAGCATCTGTTCCTATGCCAACATTGCCGTCATGGTTAATAACCATTCTTATAGGCATAGCTGCATATCCAGTTGAACTGGCAGTACCCGATTCAAACGCTAATCCAGTTTGTTCATGTCCAAAACAATATGACCTAATCCCTCCCATGTTTCTATCGGCATCACCAACGAATGATATTCTTGGGCCACACCCGACAGTCCAAGCTGAAATGCCTTGATGGATAGTCAATGTATCAACACCAGTAGTCTGCCCGCTTGAACCAGTTGCTTCTTTTACATCTAAAGCTGAATGAGGCGCTACCGTTCCGATGCCAACGCTACCACTATCAAGAGCAATAATAGAAGAATCTTGCAACGCCGTAGTACCATTCCAGCGCGGGATATAGTGATCGGTTCCAGAACCTGAAACTCCGCCGCCTCCGCTAACTGTAGCCCACGTTACGGTTCCACTTCCGTTAGTTTGTAATACCTGTCCTGCTGAACCATCTGCAGTCGGGAAAGTAAATGCAGTGTTGAATGTAATAGCTCCGGTAGAAGCAATACGCATCCTTTCCGCCATAGCTGAGCCAGTCGCAGAAGTATAAAAAAGCATATCAACTGCATCGTTAGCCCCCACTCTTCTGAACGATATTTGAGCTTCACCATTTGATCCGTCATTAGTAGCGTATATATCTGCAAAATTACCGTCGCTAGTTTTATTGCCTTGAAGCCTAATAGTCGGCCTATTATCACTTGAAGCTATATGAAGCTCACTACTTGGGGTAACTGTCCCTATTCCGACTTTACCGTCATTTAATATTGTTACGGCTGTTGTGCCTGCATTACTTCCTACCCTAAGCCTAATAGATTGATTTTGATATGCAGCAATATCTAAAGCATGACTAGAACCAGATCCCTGTACTCCCATGAAGGCATACAGGCTGCTACCCTTCATTAACTCGAGACCAACTGAACTTGCTCCTTGAATAGTTACAGCGTTACTCCATGAACCAGCATTTGGAGCAGCCGTTCCTACCCCAACTGCACTGTCGGACCCTCGAACAAACAAAGCGTGAGAACTGATATTAGACTCAACACGAAAATCAAAATCTTGGCTTGCATCATTAAATACAGTCTCGGTAGGGTCCATATATACTCTGCTACGCAGTGTCCCCGCCGTTACTACAGCAAGTTTTAAAGCGCCATCTTCCGTTGTATCTGTTACGTCAAGGGCTGTGGATTCTATTCTCGCAAACTCATTTATGGAGCCAACATTTGTGTCAGCCGTAAATGTTATAGTCCCTAAATTATCTCCGTCAGAGGGGGTACCGCTCTTTCTATACAGGTCTAACAGCGGTCCAGCAGTGCTACCATTGTAAGTAGATTTAAGCGTTAACGGCGCAACAGAATCTTGAGCGGTTGTGATATGAGCTGTCCCGTTGACATCCAACTTGTAACCCGGAGTCTGTGTTCCTATACCTAAAGAACCACTACTACTAAATACTATCCAGTTGCTAGTAGTGCCTGTGCCTTGAGGTCTAAATAATAAACTGTCACTTGGGTTAGCCTGTATAAAATACCTATCTGCGCCTGCGTCCTTGAACACTACATAGGGACTGTAGGTATTATTTTCGGATTTTATTATTAGTTCAGCGTGATTGCCAGTAGACTCTATCGTCGCGGAAGTTTTAGTAGTGCCTTCTATATGGAGTTTTGTGTCGGGAGCGTTTGTTCCTATGCCCACCTGTTGCGAACTGTCAATTCGCATAGCTTCCGTATTCCCGTTAGTGGTAAATCTTAAATTATTACCGTTGTGGTTGTAGCTAATTAAACCCGCAATAGCTTGATCATCGTCTGCAAAGGCAATTCCTGCCGCTGAATCGTTTTTGTTTATTAAAGTTATTCCACCAGCCCCATTGTTTTCAACAACCAAGTCATCTAAAGACGTACTTGGAGTTGTACCGACTGAACTTGTAACAACATGAAGCTTCACGCTAGGATTATTTGTTCCTATGCCAACACTACCGTCAGCGGTGAGCGTTACCTTATCTGCCCCTCTATAGAATCTTAAATTAGAGCTATTACTGGGGATGTACATTACCCAGTTACCGTCTGTTGTAGCGGTTTGCAACTGTAATGCAGCTTGACTTGTAGAAGCATTTTGTACTTTCGCATAAACATTGCCTGAAGCCCTATAAATATGTAAAGGAAGCGTAGGATTATCGGTCCCTATCCCGACATTACCGTTGTCATTTATCCTCATCCTCTCTACCGTATCAGTAGAAAAACCTACCTCAAAAGCTAGCCCCGCTCTTGCGTTGCCTGTGTTTAAGTTAATTGCTTGAATCCGAGCTCTTGTCCTGAACGAATCTTGAAATTTAATCCCCCACTGATCCGACGCAGTATTCCTGTTATTATCAAGAGTTAATATATCTACATCTGCACCTCCGGAATGATCCACCTGAAGCATGGACCCCGGATTATTTGTACCTATACCAACATTACCGTCAGAATCAATCGTCATTCTTACAGCATTGTTAGTCCCTAACTGAAGTGGATAAGCGCCTGCTGATGCACCAACTACGGTAGCGTATGCAGCCGTTCCAGAGAACGCCCCTCCCCCACTGCTGGACTCTCTATAAAAATAAGAACTACCACCATTATTTCCAGCTTGAAAGCCGGTACGATTAGTTCCTGTAGTAGATTTAATATACAGATCTGCAGCAGCCATTCTTACATCAACCGCGTAAGCGGGAGCATTTGTTCCTATACCAACCTTACCGTCAGACGCAATACGCATTCGCTCAGCCCCTCCAGCGTAAAGCTCCATTACATTAGACCTTGCTCCAATATAAACTCCTCCCCCGCCAGTATCCTCAAAACGTATAAACGAACCAGTTCCTGATGATTTATTTATATGCAACATCTCTGTTGGAGCATTTGTGCCTATCCCAACACTCCCCGCAGAAGTAATATTAAATTTATCTCCCCCGGCCCATTGCAAACCAAACGTACCATCATTATTATCTATGTCCCAGCTACCCGTAGTAGATTGAAGACGAAGGCTAGCGAAATTTGTAGCGCTTTGTATAATTGTCCAGCCATATACATGAAGTTTAGATGAAGCGTTAGGGGATGTTGTATTTATACCAACAGCACCGGCGGGACTGATTACCATACGGTACGCAGCATTATCTACATCATAAATCCAGAAATTATCAGCAGTTCCCTGTGTTCCTATTCTATATTCATGACTAGTCGTTTTTAGTCTGATTCTTGTAGCCTGATTAGCAGTCGTGGAATTAATCAGTATGTCTGCGGCTGTTGATTCGACATGTAAAGGTTCTGTAGGCGCATTTGTTCCTATTCCAACACTGCCGTCAGACGAGATACGCATTTGTTCAGTCGTTCCATTCTTGAACAGTATTGAACGGTTGCTGATTCCGTTTGTTGAATTGCTTGCTAAAACTAATGAATACTTAGCTTGTATAGAAGAGTTATCTACCGCATTTGTTCCGCCGTTTAATTGAATTGAGGCTAATGTTGCTGTACCTCCATTTACTGTTAATGGAGTAGCTGAATTGTCTCCAGCGAAACGGCCAGCTCCGGCAACATCCAACTTGAAATCAGGAGTTGCATCCCCTATTCCGATTTTACCATTTGATTGAGATATTACAGAATCTCCTATAGTGTTTGCATCGCTCCACAATGGAACTTTATTAGCAGTCCCGCCGCCATCTATAACAGTCGCAGGAATCAATCCGGAAACAGTAGCTATCTCCGAAGTTAAAGTTTGGCCAGTAGTCACGAGATTAGTGGCAACAGTATTAATGTTTGTCGTGAGTGTCTGGCCAGTAGTAACTAAATTACTACTTAAATTTGTAATGTCGGTATCGTTGGACGTAATCTGGGTTTGTAAAGTCTGCCCAGTTGTTATTAAGTTGCCACTAATATCATCTACAACTTTTCCAGTTGATATTAAGTTTGTGGAAACTGTGTTAATATTGGTTGTCAGCGTCTGGCCCGTAGTAACCAAGTTACTAGTCAATGTACTGATGTCGCTATCGTTACTTGTAATTTGAGTCTGAAGTGTTTGACCGGTAGTACCTAAATTAGTGGTCAGCGTACTGATATCAGAATCATTCGAGGTAATTTGCGTCTGTAAGGTTTGTCCCGTAGTACCAAGGTTAGTAGTCAGAGTTGATATGTCACTATCATTACTGGTAATCTGGGTTTGTAGAGTTTGTCCTGAAGTTCCTAAGTTTGTAGAAACTGTATTAATGTTAGTTGTAAGAGTCTGCCCAGTAGTAATTAAGTTAGACGCGCTTGCTACCACTTCGCCCTCTACAGCGAGAGGGAAGTTCAACTCAAATCTATCATTAGCATCATTATATAAAATATTTGCGTTAGTTGCAGTTCCGCGGTCAATTACAATACCACCGGAAATTCTGCTAATACCAGCGCCACTTTCGCCGCTGTTAATTTCAATTATATTATCTTTGACCGCCAGATTCTCTACATCAACAACAACTTCAGTTCCCGTAACTGTTAAGTTATTTATCGTAACGTCATTGGTAAAGATTTTATTTCCAGCTATGCTCTGGTTAGTTGTTAGCTTAACTGTTGTAGAATCTAAGGTGCTGATGTCAGAGTCATTACTAGTAATCTGCGTTTGTAACGTTTGCCCAGTTGTTCCTAAGTTAGTTGTGAGACTTGCAATATCACTATCGTTTGAAGTGATTTGAGTTTGTAAAGTCTGACCCGTAGTTCCCAGATTACTTGTAAGCGTCGAAATATCTGAATCGTTGCTAGTTATCTGTGTCTGTAAAGTTTGGCCGCTGGTCCCCAAGTTAGTCGCAACTGTATTTATATTAGTTGTTAATGTTTGACCTGTAGTGACTAAGTTGGAAGTTAAAGTAGTTATGTCCCCATCGTTTGCAGTAATTTGAGTTTGAAGGGTTTGTCCAGTAGTTCCCAAATTTCCGCTAATATCGTCAACCACAGCCCCGGTTGAAACTAGGTTGCTTGATACCGCATTGATGTTTGTGGTTAAAGTTTGGCCGGTGGTTATTAGATTGCTTGTTAAAGTGGTGATGTCCCCATCATTGCTAGTTATCTGTGTTTGGAGGGTTTGTCCCGTGGTAGCAAGATTGCCGCTAACATCATCAATCACACTCCCTGTAGAAACTAAATTAGAGGAAACCGTGTTAATGTTATCGGTTAAGGTTTTCCCGGTTGCTATTAAATTGGTACTAATAGTATTAACATTAGTAGTAAGGGTTTGGCCTGTGGTAATAAGATTTCCACTCACGTCATCCACCACGCTACCTGTAGAGACTAAATTGTTTAAATTAGCAACAGTTAACCCTGAAACTATTCCAATCTCACTAGTTAGAGTTTGTCCAGTGGTTATAAGATTTCCACTCAAATCTCTAAAGTCTTGTTCAGACCCCCCTGTTGCTATTCCCGATACTATTGCAATTTCATCTGTTAAAGTCTGACCTGTAGTAATTAAATTCGATGTTAACGTCGAAATATCCGAGTCATTACTTGTAATTTGAGTTTGGAGAGTTTGCCCCGTAGTAACGAGATTGTTCGTAATAGTAGATATATCGCTATCATTTGATGTTATTTGCGTTTGCAGTGTTTGACCCGTAGTGATCAAATTCCCGCTCACGCCGTCGACAACACTTCCGGTTGCTATCAAATTTGTAGTTAACGTAGAAATATCTGAATCGTTACTAGTGATTTGAGTTTGTAAGGTTTGACCTGTCGTAATTAAATTCCCACTCAGCTCTCTAAAGTCTTGCTCTGAGCCGCCCGTCGCTATACCTGATACTATAGCTATTTCTGCATCTAAGAAATTGCCCGTTGAAATTAAATTGCTAGTAAGGGTTTGTCCTGTAACTACAAGGTTAGCGGATTCGGCAAAAGCTCCTGTTTGATTAGCGGTAACAACTGAACTACCCTCTACGGTCACAGGGTCTGCGAATTTTACGGCTCCCGTTAGGTTACCAGAGATATTTAAATGTCCATCATCATCTAATTCAAATTCGTATAAATTAGTTGCGTTAGTATTCAGTATTTTAAACTGAGGACCAGTAGCTTTTTGGGCAAACAACGTACCTGCATCAATATGTGTATCCCCTATAAACTGGGCTCCATCAGCCGAGTCTTCTCCTTGCACTTGGACTCTTTTGCTAACGACTTTAATGTTTGCGCCACCAGTACCTAAGAATAAAGTGCTACTATCTATATGAGCGTCCTTTACATATAAATTATCCCACTTCGCCGCCGCGGACCCAAGATCTAAAGTTTCGGTAGCGCTAGGGAGAATGTTGCCTGATATAATCCCCCCCGCTTTATCGAATTTCTTATCCTCTAAGGTTTGCCCTGTTATGATAAGGTTACCACTAATATCGTCTACTATAGCTCCCGTAGCTATAAGATTTCCGCTTAGTGTATCTACCTTACCGCTTAAAGCTGGGTCAGAGCTTGAACCGGTGGTTAATCCGGATACGATAGCTATTTCATCAGTAAGGTATTGACCTGTCTCGATTAAGTTCCCACTTAGAGTATCTATATCTTGGCCCCCAGCCAGACCTGATACGATAGCTATTTCGCTAGTAAGATATTGTCCCGTGGCAATAACATTTCCACTTAAAGTATCTACGGTTCCACTTAAACTGGTTAAGTCTTGGCCTCCAGCTATCCCTGAAACTATTGCTATTTCATCAGTAAGGAATTCCCCGGTAGAAACAAGATTTCCACTTAATATATTAAACCCATCAGAAGTGAGGGTTATATTCTCTGTCCTGAAGTCTGTAATTACCCCTATATCGGGAACTTGACCGCTGACAGTTGTAACTGGAGCTGCGCCAGCTACCGTAGTTACGCCATCGACCCGCGCATCCACTACTGTCGCAGTAGTTCCGCTTACAACAACATCGACTACAGTCTGGCTGCTCATTTTATTAGGTAGTTACTTGAGGATACACAAGAAAACTTCCCGCCAAAATTTTGTCCACCGCGCCTTCAACATTAGAAGCTCCCGTGGGATATTTTTCTATATCATAAACAAAATCTCCTATAGGAAGCCCTGAAGTTTGAGATCCGCTTAAGTAAACGTCTATTAAACCACTCTGGTAAGCAATCCCGTTTTCTCCGGAAACTATAGTGGGATCTAAATCCACTAATGCATTAGTGCTAGAATAACGATACTTTACAATTCCCCTCGCTCCGTAACCACTCAAATTTAAGGCGTCTCCACTTGCATCCTTAATATTTAGTCGGACGCTAAGCTGAGACCCTTGAGTCGCGCTAAAATTATAAACCGTTGCCATATAGCCTTATTACACTATATGAAGGTTTTTTTTGAAAAATATCTTACCTTCCTTCCGAAAGTATTTTCAAAGTTTGCGCGTCGACCTCTTCTGGGGGGGTTGGATGGTGGATAGGTTTACGATAATTAGCCACGTGTTTACGAAATTCCCTTAAAAGACGATCCCTTAAAGTAGAGCGATTATCGATAGGGATAATACCAACGCGAGAAGCATGAGTTTGCATATCAGACATATTCATTTCGTCTATTTGCCTTTCATATTCTGCGTCGTTCATGGTGCCATAAGTGCTGCTACCATCTTCTCCCCAAACTTGATCTAAAGAAGTGGGTTGAAACTTTTCCTCTTCTCCGTGTATTTGTGAAAGATTTTTGAGGCCTTTTTTCGTAGAAGCCTTTGAAGTTTTTCTTTTTGCTGCCATAATCTACCTTTATATTAATAGAAAGTACACTTTTTTTCCAAAAAATAGAAAAACCCCAGCCCTTTCGGACTGGGGTTTTGTAAAAGATATATATCAGAGTATTACTGAATATCCTTGCGAAGACCGCAGATGGCGCGAGCGTCAAGAAGAACACGTCCTTCTTCAACTCCACCATAGAAGCCAACCTTGTCCTGACGCATAGCGTACTGATCATCTGGCAAAGCAGTGAAAGTACCACCAGTCTCGGAATTACGAGCAACTGGGCGCACAAATGCTTCAACAGAACGATCAACACCAACCATAATCTGCTGACCGGCAGCAAGAGTACCACCGCAAACAGAAGATGTATAGAGAGTGTTGTACTTCTGGCCGCTACCAAATTCGTACAAGTCAACAATGTTAACTCCGAATAAGTTACCGAAACCAGCGGTACGATACATTTCGTCTTTGACGCCGTCGCCAACCTGCTCAGCTGTATCGCTAAACGGATTGTAAGAGATAGCGCGAATGTCTTCAACAACTTCAGCAGAAACAAAGAGGTCTGTGATACCCTTTGAATATGCAGCTGACGGAGTACCATCAGCGTAAGAAGCGTTAAGGCGCTTCATTTTAGTCATTAGAGCATTCAAGTCAGCGAGACCAAAAGCACCCGGGGTGGACTGGTTGACGACGTTATCGCCAGCGCTCCCTGTTCCCCACTTACCTTTAGCTTCTGCCAAGCCCTTAAGAGCTACAGCCCATGCGTTACGATCCTGTTTTACCAAGATTTCGTTAGCCATACGCTCGATACCCTTGCTCACCACATCCAAACGGCTCTTACGTGCGTACTTCTTAAGGAAGCTAATAGCACTATCCAATTTGTATGTAGAAACCTTGAGTTCAGCATTGCCAGCGATCTGAGAAGAGGGAAGACCTCCTGCCATTGTTTGCTGCCAAATAGTAGTGTACGGCTCTTTACCATTTTGATCATAGAACAGATCAAGTGGATAGCTAGGATTATCATCCTCGTCATATTCTACATCTGTGTAGATGTATGAAGCAGTATTTGCCTGCTGTAGAACTTGCTGAACAACTGGCCCAATAAAAGCTGCAAAAGCTTCTGTAGCTGGACGAGAAACCTCTGGATTCTTAGAACCCATAGCCTTAATCAGCTCAACTTGCTCTGGAGTATTTTTAAGTTTTAATTTCATTTTCTATATTCTCCTTTTATTAACCTTGTGTGAAGTCGAACCTGATTAGAACCGAACCGTCCGCATCCGGACCGCCCAAAGTTCTACCAATCCTGTTATTAGTGTCCTTGTTACCAACGGTGGTAAGTTGACCATTGCCGGTAGCAAAAACGTCCATATTGATAGCGACGCTATTGGCCCCAGCAAATGCACCTGTTGCCATGAGGAAAAGACCTCGAGTAGCTACGGGTACTGCCTGACCAGTTAGACATGCCTGCAATTCAGCCGCTTTACGCGGGTTAAATTTCAGAGCTTCGCCGTTCTCATCGTACTCTCTCACGTCGTAGAGAGTGATGCCTAACGCAGCTTCGTCGGCTCCACCATCAGTGTACTCAACTTCAGCTGTGACTCCATACCGTTGAGAAACGGTATTGTTAAAACTAGCTCCAACATCACCTAAAAATTCGGTCTCGGCACCATTAGTCCAGCCAGTCTTGACCTTAACCACTGATCCAGCTTGAATCACGTCGGTTGTGCCAAGAGCGGCGGCGTCATCGCCAAAAGCGAATAAATTAATAACATCGTGCTCACTATAATCCCTAAAGGGTCTTAGTTTTTCGTTTGCCATAATAATTTATTTCCTATCTTGTTTTAGAACTTACAATTTATATCAAATTGATCCATGGCAAATGCTTTGCCATATCTCTCCAGTATAGAAGGCTCTTCAGCAGGAGCAGACGTCGGGATATTAACTACTTCATCCTTTGCGTTATCTACTGCTTGCTCAACAACTTCTTGAACTACAGAAGCGCTAGCTTCTGCCGGTGCATGCTCTTCTGCAGGTGCTTCTGCGGGAGCTTCCGTCGGAGCCTCGGCCGGAGCCGCTTCCTCTGCTGGAGCTTCCTCATCTTCATCTGTACGAGCCTTTGATGAAAGAAGAACTGAAACGCTCTTATCGAAATCAGCAAACTGCTCTTCATCAAGATCTTTAATCTGAGAAGCAAGCACCTTACGGTCCTCATCATTCAAATTAAATCTTTCGTCAAAAGAGGCCATGCGCTGATTAAACGCTTCTAGCTTTTCCTTTTCAGCTTTTTCAGCCTCAAGTTTTTCCAATTGAGCCACCACATCCTCCAACTGTGTCTTCAAGGAGTCATGTTCCTTGGAGAGCGTCTCGTGCTTTTCACGAGCATCGTTCAAGGACTCCTCTTGTTCAACCTTCTGAGAGGAATACTCCTCCGAAGCTTTCTTGAGGCTTTCCTGAATAAACTCATGAATAGCAGAAGCAGTCAGAGTCTGTAAAGACTCGTCCGTGATATCTGTTAGATTTTCTATTTTCATAGCTTCTACTTTCTTTGTTTTTACAGTTTTATTTGTATTTTGGGAAATTGTTTCTTTTTCAAGAGACTCTTCCGCAAAAGCTTTTTCTTCAGTAACGCCATTTTCAGTTAACACACCTTTTACGTCTGCAGCTGGGTTTTCAGTGAGACCTATGCCTAATGGTATGACGTTATTAACAACTTTTCTATAAATATTAGAGTTGTCATCAAATTTTCCTTGTCCGCCGAAGCCTTTCAACTTGTCCATGTGTTTTTCGACTTCATCGGGATCGCTAATCTCTAAACCGTTTTCTATGTTTTTCTCTTCCCCTTCTAAAACGACCAAGTTGTAATCACTAAAACCTAATTCCCAACTTGCGCTTATGCCCATATAATCTTCACTAGTAGGGTCACTTGAACTTTCGATTTTATTAGCTAAGCCTTCATCCACGATCTTCCACACAACTCCACCAAGAGTTACGTTAAAAGGCTCTTTTAAATCTTTAACTTCTTTCTTGCTTAAAGGCTCGTCAGTTCCAAAACGAGAAAATCCTGCGGTCAATATAGTACCAACAATAGATTTTCGATTGTGTTCGATATTAATAGGTTTGTTAACGAAGTTTTCATACATGGCTACAGCAGTATCTGTATCCACTACGTCACCATTTTTATTGACGCGATTAGCTACAAAAGCGTTAAAAGCCACCGGCAAGAGGTCAACGTTTTTTTCAACGTCTACATCCGGCAGAAACTTTTCGAGCTCCACCATAGAAGCTAAGGCCAGATATTTATCTTTTTCCTCTGAAACCACCGGTTTAACAACCGAACTAAATGTTGTTGTGTATTTGTGATTTTTCATATTAAAATTCTCTTTCAAGTCTTGAATCCATTGTATTCTGGATTGATTCTTTTCGTGTCTCTATATATAGGTCATCAACGCTTTTAAAATCTAAATTTAGATTAAACTTTTGCAAGTCCTCTTCCGCTTTAATAATATAAGGCTGCATATCAGAAACGTTAAAATTTTTACCCTCTGCAACATTTAAAAATCTATTTACGTTAGCCATGCACCACGCTGAAAGATTACAGCCGCACTCTTCATAGTAAGTTTCTTCAGCGCCTTTGTAAGTTTGTATTAGGGAATCTACCCTTAACCTAGCTGAGCTTTCTTTTATTTTAAACTTAAAACATTTAACTAAATCAGCTGAAAAAGCTACTGTCTCGTCGTCTTTTTCTAGGGCCGGTGAGGAGCATTCTTTTTCCTCATATATGTCTATCAAATTAGACTCTTGTTTTCCAAAGCAGGAATCAAGTGACACGTCTATGTCTAATCTTTCTAATTTGCCCATTGTTACTATATATTCTACACGTTCTTTTACTAAAATGGAAAAAAGAAAGCCCTAGACCGTTAAGTCTAGAGCCCCTTCATAAAGGAATTGTAGTAAGTTTTACTTCTTCCCGATAGTAACTTTCTTATCTCCTCTACCTAAAGACACGCCCGGGAATTCCCAATCGAACTTAAAATAAGGAAGCTTAAAAGTTACGCCACTCTTTGAGCACTTTAGATCAAAAGACGCAGAAACGTCTTTCCCAGCGCACACAGTTGGCAACGGGGCTTTTACCCCCAAGAACGGAATGGTGATATTTGGATCAGGTTTAACGCCTACACCAAACCACTTTTCCTTCTTTTCTCCTGCTGTGACACTAGAACTAGCTAGCCCAAGCAGCATCATCACAATAATAATGTTTTTCATATTAGTTATCTAGGTTTTTCAATTCAAGCTGTGCAGCTTGATCTGAAATTGTTTTTAAGGCATCACGGGTAAACTCCGGAACCTCATCCCACGCTTTATTAATTTGGGGATGCGTCATCATTCGTTGAACGATGTCTTGAGGAACCTGCGGGATGGAAATTACTTCAGTCTGGGTTGTTTTGCAACCGCTGGCGAGACTTAGCGTTGCTAAAAGCACGATCAATCTCATCTTGGGTATCTTTCCAGTCATTTTTTACCTGTTTTTTCTCCTCTCTTTTGATTCTCTCTACTTTTTCCTCTTCTGTCAACGTTTTCTTGTCCAGAAAACTAAAAAAAGATTTTAAAATAGATAAAATAGAGGAGAGCCAGCTCATTACTCAGCAGGTGTATCAGTGGCTTTTGCAGCTTCGGAAGTAACCCCTTTACGAAGAAATACAACCATAAGGGCCGCAAAGCAGCTCTGAATAGTAACTGTGAGATCTACCTCTCCAGCGAAATATGCGCCGAGAGCCGTTAAAACCGCTGCACCAGCGGTGAAATATGTTTTCTTGCCTGAAAGTGCTTTCATATCAGATTATCTTACACTTCCTAAATTAACTCATCCACTTTTTTTTGATCTTCTCTAAATACTCATAACTATCAGAAATAGCCTCCACATAGCCCTTCCCTTTAAATTCTACGAAGGAATCCATTGTATATTTTAAAATTTTATGAATATCGGGAGCAGACATTTGAGCCCCCATGTCATCGGCGAAAAAACTAGCTAATGTGAAGAAATACTGAGCATTTTCTTCGGTATGCTTTCGCGGAACTTTAGTTTTTATCCTTTTCGCCATCATAATTCGGGGGTAAAAAACACCTAAAAAATCAGAAATATAATTTTTATATTTTTGATCCAAGGTTTTAGCTTCCTTGTTCATCAATAATTTAATAAAAAGCGGGAAAGATAATTCGAGTAATTCTTTTCTTGTGAGTCTTTTTTTACCTAACTGCTCAAGAACTAAATCCCCATCCCCTTTTTCCTCGAAAAGGAGATGGGTCTTCTCTTTACTTAATTTCGTTTTCTTACTCAGAAAACTAATGTCGCTGATTGTCAGCATAATAAAAGTGGCTCACCCTTTTTGTTTTTTTGCCACCATCGCCGCCGACTGGGTGAGGCTCTACTCGCTCGCCATGAGCCAAGTAGCTTTATGTTGCGCCAGCTTTGATTTACGGTAACTCAAGTTGCAACTACTCATATTTAAATTACACTATTGTTTGAAAGAATTCTAATTTACTATTAAAATATTTGCAGATGAAGAATATTATTTTTGCGATTCCGGGGAGGGAGTTTTCGGGGAACTTTTTAAAGTGTTGGACTGATACTATACTTAAATGTGTTAAAAACGGAATCAATCCTCTCCTATCAAATAAATTTTCTTCAATGGTAAGTTATGCTCGGTGCTTATGTTTGGGCGCTGACGTAAGAAGAGGTATTCATCAAAAACCTTTCGATGGTAAAATAGATTATGAATATATAATGTGGATTGACTCGGATATAGTTTTTAGCTTCGAGCAAATTCAAAAATTAATTTCTTACGATAAAGATATAGTATCGGGGATTTACAAAACAGAGAACGGGCAGAACTTCGCCTGTGTTAAAGATTGGGATCAGGAGCATTATAAAAAGAATGGATCTTTTTATTTTTTACAACAAGAGGATGTAGTCAATCATAAAGGGTTGATGGAAGTTGAATATAATGGCATGGGTTTCATGCTAATTAAAAAAGGAGTATTTGAAAAAGTAGAATACCCTTGGTTCTGTCAGCTTAAAAAACAAATCGGCGACTTAGAAGATTATTGCTCGGAGGATGTTGCGTTTTGCCATCTAGCGCGAAAAGCTGGCTTCCAAATTTTTATTGATCCTCAGCTTGTGGTGGGACACGAGAAGATGAGAGTATTAACTTAGAAATTTTTTCTTTCACCATCTCAAAAGTTATTTCGCGAGAACATTCGTGCTGTCTCGATGTTCCATAATGTTCGGGGCAGTAAAATGGATCATTCATACTCCCCTTTTTCCCATAACAACCATGACATACATTTTTATTTATAACTCTATACGGATTTTTAAATTCGCAATTCTCTAAACTAAAACCAGCTATCATAACTACTGGCTTCCCTACAGCCCAAGCCAGCCAAGACAATCCTGAGCCGAGACCAATAAAAAAATCGCAAAAATATAAATCATTAATTCTTTCTGAAAGAGGCCTCATTCCTGTTCTTTTAACGCATCCATCGGGTACGCGCATTTTAACCAACCCGTAATCAGCTATATCATCGCCATCTATACATAACACTTCGTACCCTAATTCTTTAAGATATTTTATAACGTCGTTCCATCCGTTTTTTCGCAGCCAGTATTTATAATACGAACTAGAATGAGTTGCTATACAAACATATTTCTTCTTAATGTTTCTTTTTAACGGCGGCTTATCTATTTTAGTGCGCAGCTCTTCTTTTTTTAAATTAAGAATAGCGGGTGGCCCGTCTAACATTGGAGCACCATCGACTATAGCCATTGGAGTAATCTGTACGTCAACGTTTTTCATGTGTTGACCTTTTTTTAAAAAAGTTATATTAGGGTAACTTTTCTCAAACAGTTCTGGATAACGAGTTTTTACATAAACTTTACATTTATATTTTTTTCTAAATTCTTCCAGATAAGCGGGCCATATAATAGCGTCCCCCAAAGCCACATCGATAAATTTAATAAATACGACTTGGTTCTCCAACCTTAGCTGGTGGTTAAAAACTTTTTTTTCGCCGTTGAAAACCTCCACTATCCACTCCCTTAAAACAGGAACTTTTAAATCGACAACTCCTTTTTTTATTTTTTTTTGAGTGACTAATTCGCCGGATTCTTCCCGTATTTTTACCAATAGCTCTTTTTTTGAATCTATTGTTACTTTAGGATAATCTATGAAACTTAATTCAATTGAAGCCACTATTTATCTTCGAGCGCTTGAACCTTACTTTCTAAAGTTTCTATCTTCGATATAGCTTCCTTAAGGGCTCCCCACAGAACCGGCACGAGGGCAATATAGTTTACTTTTTGGTATATAAAATTTCCATCCTCATCTACCGCATCTTTGTCCCCTATTACGGAACCTTGAATTCCAGCTTCAGCAAGCTCATGAGCTATAAACCCTATATTGTCTGTGTAGTTTTTAGGTTCTTCAGTTATTTCTCGGTCAGGAGAAGCAATGGCTGTTTTAAATGCGTCTTCATCAAAATCAAACTTACGAAGATTAACGCCTTTAACTTTAGTCCATGCCTCTGAATTAAAAGTGGAGATGTTCTTCTTCAATCGATAGTCAGAGCCTGTACTACTGCTAAAAGTAATGCTATTTCCAGAAAAACTAAGGCCTATACCAGTACCTTCGTAAAAATACATATAACCACTACTATCTGGAGTAATGGAATCGCCTGTTCCATTATTTTTGTATATACTATTGAGTAACCCATAGTAACCAGAAAAGCCGCTGAGACTAATAGTATTCATTTGTTCTTTTCTAGTAGAGGTCCCGTCTACTACAACAAAGTCGTCACTACCGCTAACTGTTCCAGCCGTAGCGAGCTCGTTAAAATCCAGTGTTATATTTGGGGTAGTAGTTCCACTTGAGACATCTAATCCGGTCCCTACCGTAACTTCGGTAACTGTACCACTTCCACCACCGCCACTAACAGTTTGCCAAGTATTATCTCCTCTTAAAAATTTAGTTGTGATTGACGAGCCGCTGCCCAACCTAGCGGCGGCAACTGTTCCGGAACTAATATTACTGCCATTTAAACTGGTTAAGCTCGAGCCGCTTCCACTAAATGTTGTAGCAGTGGCTGTGCCGGTAATAGTGACCCCTGAACCATTTGTCTCTAGTTTAGAGCTAGCGTCGTAATAAAGCTCAACCTTCCCGTTGCCACGTGCGGCAATCGCATCCTCTCCGCCTGCGGTATAAATGAACACATCATCAGCGCCTCGAATAACTACATCATCGTTTTCTGATGTTACATATAAATCACCTGTATTGTGTGCCTTAATATAACTATGTGAACCATCGTGATAAATTTCCAAATCATCACCATCACCCCAAACGGTCTTAACACTGTCTGCAAGTTTTATTCCTTTTTTACCTGAGTCAGCATTTGTGATGTCTAAAGCATAGCTTCCAGTGTTAGCTTCTATCGTACACGCACCAGAAGCACCTACAGCAAAACGAGTGTTAAAAGAGTCACCTTTGCACCGTAAAATATTTCCACTGGATTTTGCAACATCGAGAGCCGCCCCGGGATCCTCCGTCCCTATACCAATAAGACCAGTACTTTTGATGGTCATGTGCGTTGCAGCAGCGGCACCCGTAGCCTGAGTTTGAAATTCTAATCTTGCACTATCTGTCGCACCGTCCTGAACACCTTCTATATTAGCGAGGTCGGAGTCTATGTCTGTATTCCCGAATCTGACGTGACCTAGAACTCCTGTTGTATTACCACTGGTCCTTGTAACCCCAATTATCCCGCCGTTAGTACCGTTGCCTTGAAGAGTATAAACGGGATTATTAGTTCCTATACCTACCAACCCGCTAGAATTGATCCGCATAGCCTCTACTGTATTTGCAGTTTCAAAAACTAAAGAAGCTCCTGCATTTCGTGTTTCTAAAATAAGAGTATCAGCATTATGATTCCACCTTAAACAGGCAGCTTCACTGTCACTTGGATTGGCGAAATAAAGGCCTCCATCATTTGCATCTGGGCTTATGATAGTAATTCCGCACGCAGCACTATTTTCAATAACCAAATCATCGGCTGCGGTTGGCGCAGTAACACTGCCAGCAGAAGCTGTGTGAACGTGCAACTTCGCGTCTGGAGTAGCCGTTCCTATACCAACCCTACCCGCCATAAAAGCAACCTCTGTCCCAGCTCTGGACATCTGTATACGTTTAGACCATGAAGCAGTTGGCGCAACATTGTCATTCATACCCAAATAACCTATGTTCGACACTCCATCATACTCAAAAGTCATACCGTAGTTAGCACCTTCGCCGAGCATCAACCTTGCATCAACTTCTGATGAACCAGTGTTTATTCTAAATAAAACATCTGCCCCTGAACTACCGTCAAAAAAGAAATTGCCGGTACTATAAAAGGACATGTAATCCGAATTATGGTTATAGCGTATGAGTCCTTGCGCATTAGCCGCGGTATCAGCAAAAAATATTGAACCAGTTCCAGAATTTGAGTTGCAACGAATGGTCATGCCAACGTCCGTAGCAGCAGGAGCAATTACAAAATCATCGGCAGCGGCATGAGGTGATGCGGCAGCACCTCCTACGTGAAGGAGAGCGGCGGGAACATTTGTTCCTATACCGACATTACCATTTGAGGCAATTCGCATCCTCTCTGTTAGAGATGTTGCGTTATGCGCTGTGCTAAAAAGTAGTGCAGCTCTATCACCAAAAGTTGAATCATCTGTGGCCTTAATCTCGGCTCCAATATCATCCGTTCCGGGCATTGAAGCATCTTTGGTGTGCCATTGTATTTTGCCATAATCATCCCCCGAAACAGTAGTATCAGTATCATGTAAAATAATTGTAGGAATGGAACCTTCTAAATGCAATAAGCTCTCAGGAGCATTTGTTCCTATGCCAAAATTAGCTCCATTATTGATATATGAAGTAGTATTAGCGAAAAGAGCTACTTTAGCTGTCCCTGCATTATATAGCTCAAGACCCCCTTGATCCGCAGCAGAACCGCTAGTCCCTTGACGAGTCAATGCTGCCACTAAATAATCATTACTCTCTAGCAGAATTCTTTTTCCATCGCCTTTAGATTTAATATCACCTGCAACATGAAGAAGCGACTCCGGATTATTTGTTCCTATACCAACACTGCCACCATCAGGGTTTATTGCAATATCATCATATGCTCCGCCAGTGAAGCTTTGCAGATTTGCTCGCGTTCCATCATGATTGATACGCAATAAACTATTAGTACTGTTCCAAAAATCTGCATTGCCACCCCTAACAAACAAAGTTGCGCTGGTTTCATTTGCTCCTCCAAATGAGCCATCTGAGGATACAGTTATAGTCCCTGTTACGGTGGTTGTTACTAGTGATGCCATTTAAATTCTTTTCTTTAGTTCTTCTATTTCCTTATACAGCTCTTTAAAGCCGCCTAATAATACAGTCACTGCTCGACTATAATTTACACTGGAAGGATTACCTTCCTCATCCTTCTCGACCAATTCTGGGAAGAGTTCCGCAAGTTCTTCCGCGATTAAACCAATTTCTTTTTTATCTTTATTTGTCTTTCTATTATATTTTACCGGGCGAATTTTATTTATTATATCTAAACTTGGAGTATAAGTTTCAACGTTTTCTTTTAATGTTATACTTGAGGTCTCAGTTAAGGTTCCTGTTACTGTTACGCCGCCTGAAGTTGTGGTAAGTTTAGTGTTGCCTTGGTATTGTAAAAGAGTGCCTCCTGCCTGCTGCATTACAACGTGGTAATAACTAGCAGTTCCTAGCCTGTAAGTTTCATCAGAAGATAAAACTAGGGCACTTCCCATAGTTGAGGTAGTTCCCGGTTTATCTATTACTAGACCAGCTCTACTTCCTCCGGAAGACATTCGGATTTGCCAATCTCCCCCATCGTATACGTGCAGCGGCTCAAGAGGTGCGTTCGTTCCTATTCCGACGCATCCAGAAGTGCTAATTGTCACAGCCTCCGAAGTGCTAAAAGCTCCAGATCCCACAGCAATCTTGAACTTGTCTGAATCTCCTCCGTCATTTCCTATAGACCATTTAGTTGATGTGCTATTTTGAAAAGCTAGCTGAGCGTCTCCTGCGCTGCCAGATCTTACAACAAGTCTTGCGTAGTTTGTAGCAGTGCTTCTAAATATACCTAGATTTGAACCGGTTTCATAAACGTCTAGAATATAAGCTGGATCAGTTGTTCCTATTCCAACATGACCGGCCGCTGGATCAATGCACATTCTTTCAACAGGCACATCGCTTGCAGCTGTTCCTGTCCCGCTTTTAGTTGCGAATACTAGAAAGCCTCTTTCAGACCCCGAAGTATCATGCAGTCTAGTGCCTATCCATGCTTGAGGCGCATTGTTATAGGTAGCTCCACCGCTGTGATTTAAAAGGTGGTTAAATGCAATACCGGCATAGTAAGTATTAGCAGTACTAGACCTAGTGTGCTGCGGCCCAATTACAAGTCCCCAAACGTCGGAGTTTATAGTAGTTCCACCATTAGTTGGCCCTTGTAGAGTTAACATCCCAACAGGAGGTTGAGTATAACCTTGGGCAGAAATTAATTGATGACTACATGTGACTGTGCCAGATACTTCCAGTTTATTAGCGGCGTTTGGAGAACCTTGATTAATTCCTACTGATGTTCCGTTATCAGTTATTTGGGAATCCCCTATCGTATCAGTATCGGTCCACTTAGTTACCTTATTGGCCGTACCTGAACCATCTACTGCTCCAGCGCCGACTGCGGTCTCTATAACATTCCCGGATGAATCTACAGATAATTTATAAGCAGCAGTCCCTGTATGAGTTCCTGAGCCGTATTTATATAATCTTAACTTTCCTGTTTCGCCTGACAAATTTAAGAATAAGTCACTGGCTGAGACTGCCCCTGTGCCTGCGTGCCTACCTATTTGGAAACTTGAATGTGACTCCGAGCTGTCATTACCATTACTATCTAGATTTATGAAAAGCCCACCGTATGTGTTAATTCTTATATCGTCGTCCGCAGTACCCGAAGAATTACGAGAGGAAATAGAATGATGGGCATTAGCGTTACCATAAAACGTGAGATAATCACCCATTGTGTCAAAGTTAATATAACCGTCAACAGTTAGTGCATCGTCAACGTAAGCAGTGCCGTCAAGAAAACTATTCCCGTTTACGAAAAGTTTATTTCCGCTTGTTGGAGTTCCACCTATGCCAATCGAGCCGTTCTGGTTAAAAATAATCTGATTCGCCGCAGTTCCTGTTGCAGCAGGCCTAAATACTAAATTCCCATTACTTTGTAAGTTTATCCAATGGGTCATAGTATTCGTGCCGTCCCTAGAGGTCATCCTTAAGTAGGCAGCGCCAACCCCTCCGGTTCCGCCATCAAGCCATATACTTGCATGACTACTACCTGTGTTTTGAATCTGCACCCCATCATCACCAGTGAAGTTGACTTCTAGCTTTTTAGCTGGAGCATTTGTTCCTATACCGACGTTGCCGTCAGTTCTTTTAACAACGAACGCATTAGCAACATCGCTTGTGTCTATACTGAACCTGTTGTTTGCTCCATCGTACCTAAGGTCAACCCCTGTAGTTCCTCCTGCATTTTCTCTATAACTTATTTTCCCAGAGTTTGCGCTATCAACAGTAACCGGGCGAATTAAAATCGTGGGGTCAGAATCGCTAACAACTTCTAATATCTCGGCTGGATTAGTTGTCCCTATTCCGACATTACCAGCATCTGCTGCAAGGATTGGATCCTTACCATAAGCTTGGTAAGTGTTATAGAGGGTTCCTCCATCATTAGTGGTTATGATCAGCCTAGACTTTCTACTTGCGTCAGTATTATCTAGCCATCTCGAAGTTATAAAAGATAACTGTCTTTCTTGAGTGCTAGTCAATGCTCTGAGCTCGAGTCCAACCCCGTTACCAACCGCCGAAGTCGAGCTATTTACAAACTGGCTATAACTTATTCCTGCGGCACTTTGCCCGATTGCTTCAAAGGGAGAAGTGTGATTTCCAGTTATCTCAACTCTATTATTACTCGGCACAGTTATAATCGAGTTCCCAATCGTATCCGAGTCTGTCCAACGTGGAATAGTATTAGCGGTACCGCTTCCATCTACTCCAGTTATTTCAGACAAACTAACCCAATCTAAACTTCCGCCGCTACCGCCTGCACTTAATATCTGATTAGCCGAACCTGTACTATTGTTAACGTCTTTAATTTTGTCAACATAAAGCTCTGACCATTTTAAAGATGCCTGACCTAAAGTATAGCTACTGTCAGTTAAAGGCCTAATTGCAGTAGCAGCTGTAATAATGCCATCTTCAATTTCTAGAGTCTTGGCTGAGCTGTTGCTAACCGGATTGGTTTGACTTCCTGCGACAAAGTATATTTTAGCACCGGCGGTACCATTCATTTCTGCCCTTATCTGGGCATAACTTGTCGCTCCACCTTGAAAGAAGATTGACCCTATTCTATAACCGTCTGTGTTGTTGGCTGCTGCAAGAACTAGGCCGGGGTCTTCATTGATACCTGTTGTGGTTTTTTCTATCCTTATTGAAGCAGTCGCTAAAGTGTCTCCTTCTACATGGAGTCTATTAGAAGGGTTGTCTGTTCCTATACCAACTCCAGTAGATTTAACCACTAAATGATTATCAGTAAAGTTTGCACTAGCATTAAATTTTAAAGCTGTAGCGGAATGGTCCCATCCTATTTTTGCATTAGTAGCGGTATCCGCTAATAAGAAATAAATATCATGCGAAGCCCCTCCTTTTATCTCTACGCCAACGTGATTGTCAGTCTGAACTCTAAGAGGTATATCGTTCCCAGCGATATATACATGAAGTCTTTCAGCTGGGACATTTGTTCCTATGCCAACATTGTTAGAAAGAATAGTATCTGTTGCATCAAAACTAATTTTCTCTGTTCCCCCATACTGAAATATGGCTCTACCAGTCCCCGGGGGCACAATGTTAATACGAGCATTCGCGTTGGTTCCTGTAGGAGTAATAGTTAGCTGGGCCGCTGCATCAGTGGAGGTAATTGATATTACTCCAGTAGTTTTCGAAATCGTGAAAGGAACTAAAGTGCTAGTAACATCTGTTATTCTAAAGCCATTTGTAAAGTCAGCACTAATATCGTAGACATAATTTGAGCTTGTAGAATCTTCAAGCCGAAGTTCGGCAGTTCCTCCGTACTTAATGTGAATTGGTTTAGCAGCGACATTACTCACTGACGAGTTACCAAACATTCCAGTCGTAGCTCTAAGTTGGCCATTTACTTCCAGCTTATTAGCGGCATTTGGAACGACATCAATTCCTACTGAATCAGCAAATTTAGTTGAGGCCGCGGCTACCGTTATTTTTGTTGATCCACCTCGTTGTATTAAAAAGTCATGAGCAGAACTAGTTCCCACTACGCCATCACTTGCAGTAGAGTTTGCTGTTAATCGCGAAATAACTGTCCCGGATTTCACGTGACTTGCAACAAGTCCTGAAGCTGCATACACCTCTAACTTACTTCCGGGGTCATCTGTTCCTATGCCGACTCCAACACTGCCTACATTTACTGCGGTTGTCGTTAATATAGCATTAGTAGAGTTTGAGTTGTTCAGCCCTAGCTTTAGGCAGTTGGTGTCGTACTTAATTAAACCTGAATGATAAGCCCCAGTATTATTATATAATAATATAACAGTTCCGCCGTTACCGTTGCTAAGGACTAAATCATATGAATTTAGAACATATGCTCCCGTAGTTCCAGTTGTCCTTCCTGTTAAAGTTGTTCCATGGGCGTGAAGTTCAGTTGCAGGGGATGTTGTATTTATACCAACGTTACCGCTACTCAAAATTACCATCCTAATGTTAGAAGCCAGAGTATCAGAATTGGCAAATACTAGACCCCCAACAGTAGCCTTGTCATACCCCAACGACATTTCATTTGAAGCGGCGCTAAAGTTAATCCAGCTATTGTAAGCGTCAGCTGACTCGAGAGTTATTTTTGCTTGGTTAGATGTGGTATCCTTAAGATGAAGTATCCCTCCACCTGCACTTGGAGCCGCTCCTACCGCTAAACGTGTCCCATCGTCTCTTAATATAGAGTTACCAACTGTATCCCCATCAGTCCACTTAGTTACATAATTAGCAGTACCTGATCCATCTACTCCGCTTATGTCAGACAGGCTAACCCAGTCTAAACTTCCGCCGCTGCCTCCAGCGCTTAATACCTGATTAGCCGAACCTGTACTATTGCTAGCGTCTTTAATTTTGTCAACATAAAGTTCCGCCCACTTCAAGGTGCTTGCGCCTAAATCGTAAGAGCTGTCAACAGTAGGTCTAATATCTACCGCAGATGTTATAAAGGCTGATGTTATCTCAAAAGTCTTAGTAGCGGTATTACTAATCTGATTAGTTTGGCTTCCAGCTATAAAGTATATCTTTCCGCCGGTTGTACCATCCATCTCGCCACGTATCATCCCCCAGCTAGTACCTGCTTGACCAAAATAAATACCCCCTATCCTTTGGCCGTCTGTACGCGCAGAAGATGTGTTAAAGATGAGACCTGCGTCTTCATTAGTCCCAGCAGCGCTTGTTCTTTCCATTTTTATGGAAGAGCCAACGTAATCGCTTCCCTCTACATGAAGTTTAGTTTCCGGGCCGTTTGTTCCTATACCGACGCTAGCCCCAGTCATCCGCATTACTTCGCCGCCATCAACTTGAAATATCTGAGCGCTGCTCGCTTGATCATTACCGTCATCCGCCGAGAGGGTTAGCTGCCCATTGTCGGCGGTAATCATAGAGTAGTTGCTGGTGCCTAGTGTATCCTCAAGCCGTATTCTAGGCGCATCAGCGGCAAGATGAAAAGTATTTGCAGGAGAAGTAGTGCCTATGCCAACACATCCGGGATAAATTTGATAACCTTGTCGAGTTACGCGACCATCTGAGATAGCTGTTCCTATTGTAGCTACAGTATCATATATCGTAACAGTATTTGCATTGGTGTTAACGTTAGTATAACAAACTTTCCACTGAGCCGTTCCATAAGCAGCTCCTACAGAAAATTGTAATTCGTAAGTTTTTGCTCCGTCACTCACATCCTGTGTCTTCGAAACTCTGAATGGAGGATCACTTTGGAAAGTAAATTTACCCTCAACATTGTAAGTCCAAGTCACATAAGGAGCGCCTGTGGCAAGTGAATTATTCTGTCTAAAATATACAGTAAAATTGATCTTAGCGAAACTATTATTGGTATTAGGATTACCGTAACCTACTACCACATGACCAGTTAATGTATCGTAAGCATAAGCGACAGCACTCATTACGTACTTACCTAAAGCATAGTAAGCGTCGGGGCTTGCAGGGAGCTGATGACTGCCACCTTTAATGTAAGTGCCGTATGAAGTATTCGATTCTCTTGATAGATAAAGACCCGCGTTTAAATTTAGTAACCCAGTATAATGGCCTGTGCCTGTTACATCTAAGTTGAAGGCAGGTGCGTTAGAGCCTACGCCAACTTTACCTGCTGTATCAATTGCGACAATTGGGGATGTGCCAAAAGCTCCGCCGCCAACTACAATCTTAAACTTATCCGAATCTCCCCCATCGTTACCAATCGTCCATTTTGTATTAGTGCTTTCTTGAAAGCTTAATTGAGCATCCCCAGAAGCTCCTGCTCGAATTATTACCCTCGCCCAGTTTGTGGCAGTGCTTCGGAAAATTGCGATATTTGAACCAGTTTCATAAACGTCGAGAGTGTAAGCGGGGTCATCTGTTCCTATCCCGACATTACCGTCTGCCATTATTGACATTGCATTAACGAACCCTGCGGAATCGTTATCAGTTATAAAATGGAAAGATCCCTGATTGGCCGCGTCATATCTATAAGCGATACGTCCATCTGCATTGTTAGCTCTGAAGTCCAAGTTAGCATAACTGCTAACGTTCGTAGCTGTATTGTTAATCAGAATACCGTTTCCAGCTGCACCACCGGCCAAACCACTCCCGGCTAGATCTGCAGAGTTATTAGAACTATATTTAAGATCAATATCTTTTACAGGAGTAAGGGTGTTTATTCCAACTCTTTTAGTACCCGACATCCCAAGGTAAACATTACCGTTCCTGTTAAAACCAGCGATAGGTAAATCTGCTGAGGAGCCGTACCCTTTTATTAATAAAGTCCCATCACTACTTTCGTAAGTACCATCACCGACGTATTCGATAGCGGCGTGAGCGTTAGTTGATGTTGATGTAGCTGCACTTTCCCAAAATTCAATTCGTTGCTGCGGATTTAAATTTGCATTAGTATTTGAAAGTACGAGTCGTTGCACCGCCGATGCTGTCGAATGTAACTGAAATTGTCCTTGAGGATTGTTTGTGCCTATTCCTACATTGTTCCCGCCGCCGTCAAATAATGCAGAGTTACCAATAGTGTCACTGTCAGTCCATTTTGGAATATAACTTGCAGTACCGCTTCCGTCTACGCTTCCAGCGCCGGGAGAAGCTTCCCACGCGATCCCTCCTGCTCCATCCGTTGTTAAAACATAACCATCAGTTCCGGCGCTACCTCCTATCTTCATTTTAGAGGAAGCGATATTTACTACTCCATCTCCAGTAATATCAAAAACCGCCCCGCTAGAATTTTCAACGTAAAGTAAAGACTTAGTAGCGTTGCTAGTATCCATATAGGAGTGAATTGCCTTATTCGTACCATATGCTGTACCTACTACTTTGAGAGCAGCTGCACCTGATTGGTCTGATGCTGCTTGGTTAACTTGAAGCCTTGCAGAAGGATTAGCGACATTAATACCAACATTACCCCCATCTAATACAACCATCCGCACAGTACCACTTGCAGATCCCGCTGTAGCCCCAGTAGTAAAAGCCAAATAACTACCATACCGCAAAACAGCATTAGTGCCAGAGCTTCCAGCAAGATACAAACGACCAGAAAATGTAGTGGAATTTGACTGAGGACCAAGACGTAGGCCGTAAGCACCGCTTCCTCCGGTTACATCTAATAAAGTAGCTGGGTCGTCTGTTCCTATCCCGACATTACCGTCTGCGCCATTTATAGTCATGGCGTAACTGTAAGTGCCTCCTGTCCTACTTAAAAAACGTAAATCTGTATCATTGTTAGTTGGGCCAATTAATCCATTTGTCCCATCAGATCCTATATTAATACCATTATTGCCATCAGCAGGAGTAATACGTAGGATTTGATTGGTCATCGCTGTGCCATTAGCGCTCCCATCACTGTTTACGTGAAGAGGAGTTACTGGAGCATTTGTTCCTATACCAACATTACCTCCTGCCGGTTGTAAATTTAAACTGTTGTAACTAGCTTGATACGACGATGTGATAGAGGTAGTTTGCTGGGCGCCACCACCTGAATTTTCAACTCTAAATGCAAT
>VTLG01005186.1_pt1 | contig 52759 bp, 92 predicted proteins | sample 4694571 | NCBI WGS metagenome assembly VTLG01 (sample SAMN12604809, study PRJNA352737) | marine metagenome | biome: ENVO:00000447; feature: ENVO:00000209|ENVO:00000569|ENVO:01000036; material: ENVO:00002151; isolation source: viral sequences binned using virsorter ... | reverse complement strand
CAATTACACTTACTGGCACAGGTAATAACTCACAAACCTTCTCAGGTGTACAAGCTGTCGCAAGTGTTGTAAAAGCAGGAAACAAATATTCTGCTGCGGACATTATGTTCGTTGACACTGACGAAGCACAACTTGCTCAAAACAAAGCAAGAGGTATAACTGGTGCAGGTTGGTGGACTCTGAAATCTGGAAGACAGGATTCAGATGGAAATACAAGATACGAAGCTGAATGTATCGTAGCTATGGCTCGTACTGCTGCTCAAGCTGGTGACGATGCTGCCGATGACGCAATGGTGTCTGATGCTGCAAACTCGTTTGCTATTACAGTACAACCTGCTGCTGCAACTACATCAAGTGGAAACGCAACATTTACTTTAACAACTGGTTCAGTAGTTGGAACTATCGGAGCACTTAATTACAAGTGGCAAAGACAAACTGCTTCAGGAACTCGTTGGACTGACATCAGTGGTTCTACCGATGGTGGTATCTACTCAAACTTCACAACTGCAACATTAGCAGTTGCTGGTGTGACTGATACTACTCATAATGGTAAGAAGTACCGAGTCAAAGTAAACAGTGCTAATGGTGCACCAGAGCAAGTCTCTAATGGTGTAGCTACACTTACTTTCGGATCTTAATAACCGAATAACATAAACCTAGAACTGAGGGAGGGTTGTAAAAAACCCTCCCTATTCTGCAAATAAAAATAGGAGTAAAATTATGGCAGACCAAAAAATATCAGAACTAGTCGCAGCAACCTCTGCTGCAGGTGCCGACCTCTTGAATATCGTTCAAGGTGGCTCCAACAAAAAACTAACAGTCGCAAATTTATTCGCTAACTTGGATACACCAGTTATTATTAACGAATCTGGTGGTGACCAAGATACTCGTATCGAAGGATTAAACGATAATAATCTATTATATGTAGATGCTTCGACAGATAGAGTAGGTGTAGGAGTTGCGACTCCCACAAAAAAATTAGATGTTGCTGGGGACTTAGCTGTTTCAGGTGGAACTTTGTTCCTATCACAAACTGCTCAGTCTGCTACTGGTACATCTACAGCTGACCTTACTAAAACAGTCACAGAATTAACTTTGTCATCTGGTTCAGATGCTTGTTCTTTGGCCAACGGAACTGTAGGTCAGGTCAAAATTTTTGTCGTCGTAGGTGGCTCGGGAAGTTGTACATTAACACCGACTACACTTAATGGCGGAACTACTATAACATTTAATGGTGCTGGCGATGCTGCCACTCTATTATATGTTGCTTCAGTTGGTTGGACTGTTATAGGTTCAAACTCTGTAGTAGTAGCTTAATATATAATTTTTAGGAGATAATTATGAGTTATGATGTAAATGCGAAACTTGATGCGTATAGAGAATCTATAAAGAAAAAAGAGGAGATACTTGCGCAACTTAATCAAGGTGTAGTAAATACTCAGGCTGAGATTCATATGTTGACTGGAGCGATACAAGCACTAGAAGATATAGCAAACTCAGTAGAAGAAGAACCGAAAAAGAGCAATGATAAAAAAGCTGACAGAAAATAATTTTCTTCAGTATGCTCTAAACAATTATGATAATCCTTCTTGTGCTACACTTGAAGAGTTTGAGGATGATTTAAAAAAGTTTTTATATCTTAATAAATTATTACAGAGATATAAAAAGAACGAGGATCTTAGGGAAAGATTAATTTTAAATCATATTATAGTAATTTATAATTTATGGGGAAATGCTGCAACTGAGATGCTATTCCATAAAGTGGAGGAAGAACACTGGAGTTCTTTGATAGTCTTTTTGACTTATCTAGGACGACTTCCTGAATTTATTCCAGGAACTAGTGTTCGTGCCACAAGTTTAACACACGATGAAAAAATCGTGGAGATACTAAGAGAAATATGAGTAGAACAGTAGATAATATTATTGCTTATAGAATTATTTCTATGTTAGTAAAACCTTTTAAAGATACTGATGCTTTTAAGGAAGGCATCATTGATGAGAGAGGTAAAATTTTAAAGAAAGCAAGTAGGCTGACTACAACTAAAGAAAAGAATGCTTACACTTTTTTACATAGATTAGTTTTTAAACTAAAGCAATTCGTAGAAAAAGTTCCAGGAGGGAAGTCCCGACTTGGTTCACTTGCTGCTGCGTACTACTTAATCAGGGAAGCATATGAAGGACAAGAGTCTGTTCATATATTAGAAGAAAAGTTTAACGACTTAATAGCAAAAGATATATCTTTACTAGAGGAAGAGTTATTAGTCGAGGAAGTCATTGAACACCTCTACTGGAATATGTTTAATGTAGAAGCAAAGTCGCCTGCACAACAGGCAGCAATCGCTATATCTATGAAGAAAGCTGGTAAGAAACCTAAAGACCAGAAGGATGAAGCAGTTGCTGCTAACTCAGTCGCAGGTGGGGGAGTGGATTTATCCCCAACAGTTAGAATGAAAAAGGGTAGAAAGTTTGCTACATTTAATGTTAGCGATGAGGTTCTTAAAAAATTTAAGTCAGGGAAAAAGAAATATTCTAAGTGGAAAGAGTATCTAAATATGTCGGATGACGCAGAAACTGCGATATATAATTATGCTCGTAAAAATCCAAGAGGAGTAATCATCTTAAAAAATCAAAAAGGTGATACTAAAGCAATCAGATTTAATAGAAATGGCGGAGGAAGTTGGCGACATATCAAAAGACCTGTAAGTAGGTCAGTTGGTAAGAGTACTATGCTTAACCAACCACAAGATATCGTAGTATCAACTACAGCATTATAATGTTTTCTTTAATAACTATTTTAGGGTGGATCCCGACTTCAGTATATTTTAGTATTACTGCTGTTGGCTTAATAGGACTTATTGTAGTTTCTATTTTACCACTCGTGCCTAAAAGTTGGGCACTTATATTTGGATTAGTATTCGGTATAGGATCTTTTTTACTAGGTGCTGTTTGGACGAGTGGTCCAATCATCGAAGAACTAAATAATATGAAAGAAGAAATGAAACTTATTGAAGCTGAAGCAGAAAAAGTTTCTAACGAATTAGCTGTTGAGTTTGAAAAAGATAGCAATTTAATAACAAGTAATGGAAATAAAATTAGTGAGAAGGTCAATGAACTACTTAATGAAAGTGATGATGCTAAGTGCAGTATTCCTGACGATGTTAGGGTGCTCCACGACAGTGCCATTAAAAATGAAGTTCCCGACACCACCAGAGGTTCTGATGGAGGAGGGCAAGAAGATGGAGACGATAGAGGAGAGGAAAAACTCAGACTCTCAGAATTAACAACTATAACTGTAGATAACTACACAAGTTGTAATGAAGTAAGAAGACAATTACAACAACTACAACGATGGGTAGAAGAAATGCAAAGGGTACACAACTATGGCGAGTGAAGTCGAAATAGCAAAAAATCAGGTAGAGATTTCTAACCTGAAAAGTGATATACAGAAGATAGATACATCTATCGAAAAGATAGGGGAAGCAACTTCTCAGATCTCTAAACTTTTAGCAGTCCATGATAATCGTCTAGATGCTGGAGAAGAAGCTGACGAAGAAATAAAGAAAGATATTAAGGTACTACATCAAAGAATTACTGAGGGTGCTAAAGAAGTCGTCGGTGCTATTCATGCTACTGAGAAATCCATAAACGAGACTGCTACAAAACAACACGCAATAATGGGTAGAGCAATCGACGAACTTGGCGAAAGAGTACATGGATTAGAACAATATAAGTGGTATGTGATGGGAATAATCGCAACTATCGCAGGAGTTGCAGGTGTTTTCGGTTATTTTATGTAAACTTTACTTTTAAGTTTTTTTATTATAGAATTATATTATGATTTATGTGGATGCTAAATATGCTTCGATGCTCGCACCTCGTGTGAGAAACTTCAAACAACAGAAGGACTATCTATGGAACTTCTCCTGTCCAATCTGTGGCGATTCCAAAAAAGATAAATCAAAAGCAAGAGGATATATCTATCGTAAAGATACCTCCCTATTTTATAAATGCCACAACTGTGGTTATGGTTCTAGTTTAGGAAACTTAATTAAAGAAGTTGACTCTAGAATGTACAGCGAATATTCACTAGAAAAATTTGGTGCTACTAATAATAAGCATGTAAATGATAAACCTGATTTATCCATATTTAAAGAAGATACACCATTAAAAGTTAGTAATTTAAAACATGCTAACTTTGTATCAACTTTGGATGACTCGCACCCAATCAAGAAGTTTTTGAGAAGAAGACACATAAATCAAGATCTAGACAAACACTTCTTTTGGGTGCCGAGATTTAAAGAGTGGGTAAACGAAAATATAGTTATGAAGTTTCATACTATTAAAAGTGACGAACCTAGATTAGTTATACCATTCTTTGACGAAGATAAAAATTTAATTGCTTTACAGGGTAGAGCATTCGGAAATGAAGAGCCTAAGTATTATACACTAAAAGTAAAAGAAGATAATCATAAAGTATTCGGACTTGATAGATTAGATAAAGATAGGCATGTATATGTTGTAGAAGGTCCGATAGATTCTCTCTTCTTAGATAACTGTTTAGCAGTTGCTGGTGCTACTTTTGATGTACCACAGGTTGAGCAGTTTAAAGATAACTGTACTATCGTATTCGATAACGAGCCACGAAATAAAGAACTAGTAAAGCAGATAGAAAAAGTAATTAATAAAGGTTATCGTGTTTGCTTGTGGAATGATAGTATAAGAGAAAAAGATATTAATGATATGATAATGGCTGGTAAAACACCTCTTACTATACACACACTAATAGAACATAATAGTGTACAGGGTGCAGAAGCAGTTGCTAAATTTAACTTATGGAGGAAAATATAATGCCTGATGTGCCTTTTGATAGAGCCGACCTGTTAAAAGATTATATTCACGATGTAGAAATAACTGAAGAGTATGTAAGAAACTTCTGTGAACTTATACAAGATGATAACCCACTACACTTCGGAGATGAAGAGGGTAATGTAATGCCTGGAGCATTAATGATATCCTTATTATTTTCTAATCCTGTCCCTGGATTTTTTATTAGAAATTTTAAAATTAAATTTTTAGCACCTATACATTTTCCTACAACTGTAAAATTATATCGTAAAGTATGGAAAGCTACAGATAGAAAAGCAGGTGAACTCGGAGAAGGCATATTCGCTATCAAAGATCTAAGCGATGGTATTATAAAAGCGAAAGGATCTGGCCAAGTATTTAGACCAGCGAAAAGATTAGTCGAAACTTTTGAAACAGGAGTAGATAGAAATTTTTTTAAATCAAGTGACCCAAACTTTGAAAGGAAGCACTGGGTTAATCCCACTGGGAAGGAGATAAAATGAGTGATGATAAAAAAGATGATAATGTAGTAGATATAAATGAGTTTGCTGCGAAGAAGTACGATGAAATGCGTGAAGAAGATATCAGAAAGATGCAAGAGTATGAACAAAATTATATTCTCACTCCTTTATGGGAAGCATTAACTAATATTAAAACACCTCGTCAAGCAATAAATGCTGCGATGGGTATGTTAATTACAGCTAAAGATATCCTTGTACTTGAACTAGGAAAAGATGTAGCAAAGACAACTGTAGATAGTTTAAATTATGATATGATTGATTTAGTCACTATCGATAAAAGGGAAGATGGTAATAATCAAGAGATAGGATATGATATTAAACCTAACGACCAGTCTATTCCTGCACCTGATAACGATAACAAGATAGTTGATATAACTGAGAACACTAATTTAGAATTTACTAAAACAGAGCGAGATGATGATAATGGCGAAAAAGACACTGATTGAAGAAAAATGGGATGAAGAAGAAACTCAACCTAGAGCACCAACTAGGGTAGCGAGTAATTTTGTTGATGGTAAATGGATCGACCGAGTCTATGGAGGAGATGGTAAGAAACGACTCCTACAAGGTGAGTTCGGTAAAGAGTATAAAGGTAAACTTGAAGAAAAAAAGTTTCGTAGATATAGAACAGGTATAGATGGTAAACCTGTGAGTGTATATTGGCAAAGATATACTCATACTGCTGATGGTAGATGGTTTGATAATAGTGGAATGCCTTGTGAAAAGCCACATCACACACCTAAAAAAGCTGACATCGAGGAGGATGATGAGTAGTGGTAGAAGAGAGACTCAGAAAAATAGACGGAAAATCTTTGTGGTATTTTGATAATTGCTTTAATTTTGAAGAACGAGAAAGACTATATAGTTATTGCTTGAATCAAAAGTATTCACTGAGTGGCTCAGATGTACAACGACTTGAGACCAAAGGTGACTACAACTTATATTGTAATCTCTCTCCCACCGATGTGGACAATATGGGGATAGAGAAACTAAGCAATTATTCCCACATCAAACACCACTTAGATGACTATACTATAACTCAGGCAAGAATTAATCTGAGCACTATCCAGGATAAAAATCGTTTTCATTGCGATACTGGAGCAGAGCATAATCTAACAATGCTATATTATCCCAACATGGAATGGGAAAAGTCTTGGGGTGGTCAAACACTTTTTAGCAACTTAACCAACGATACTCTCGAATGGGTTTCGTTCTACATTCCAGGGAGGATAATATTATTCGATGGCTCAATACCCCACTCAATCAACCCACCAACAATCCACAGTCCAACGCACAGATTTTCAATCGTCATTCAGTATGGAAAATAAAGTGGAAGATAAATTAATTTCAGAGATACATGGTATCACGATAGATTACACTAGAGACTCTTTACTAGACGATGCTGGTAAAATACGATTAAGAGAATCGTATATGAAAGATGATGAAACTTCTCCGCAAGAGAGGTTTGCTTTCGTATCAAAAACTTTTTCTTCTAATCCTGAACATGCTCAAAGATTGTATGACTATTCATCAAGACACTGGCTAAGTTATGCCACTCCTATTTTATCTTTCGGTAGAAGCCGAAGAGGATTACCTATTAGTTGCTTCTTAAATTATATAGAAGATACTTCTGAAGGACTAGTACAAAATTTATCTGAAACGAACTGGCTATCAATGTCAGGTGGTGGGGTAGGTATAGGATTCGGTATTCGTAGTGCTGATGATAAATCTACTGGAGTTATGCCACATATGAAAATGTATGACGCATCTTCATTAGCATATCGTCAAGGTCGTACAAGACGAGGTAGTTATGCTGCATACTTAAATATAGACCATCCTGATATTAAAGAATTTATTGAAATGAGAAAGCCGACAGGCGATCCTAATATGCGTGCTTTAAATATGCACCATGGTATTAATATCCCACATGCCTTTATGGAGATTATAGAAAACTGTATGAAGAATGAAAACTGTGATGATAAGTGGGCACTAAAGGATCCGCATAATGGAAAAGTAAAAGAATATGTATCGGCTAGAGAATTATGGCAAAGTATTTTAGAAACTCGTATGATGACAGGTGAGCCATATTTACATTTTATTGATACTAGTAATGAAATGTTGCCTGACTTTCTAAAAGAAAAGGGATTACAAATTAATCAAAGTAATCTGTGTTCGGAGATTATACTTCCTACAAACGAAGAAAGAACAGCAGTATGTTGTTTATCATCTCTAAACTTAGAATATTTTGATGAGTGGTCAAAAGATAAACAGTTCCTGAGGGATGTAGCTGAGATGCTAGATAATGTTCTACAGTATTTTATTGATAATGCTAGACCTGAATTATCTCGTGCCAAGTATTCAGCTGAACAAGAAAGATCTATCGGGATAGGTGCTCTAGGGTTTCATGCGTATTTACAGAAGCATGGTATTCCTTATGAAAGTGCCATAGCAGGAAATAGAAATGAAAAGATTTTTAAACATATTCGATCTGGACTCGATAAAGCAAACACTGAGTTGGGCACTGAACGAGGGGAAGCACCTGATACTACTGGTACTGGTCGTCGTTTTTCTCATATGCTCGCTATTGCTCCTAATGCTAGCAGTAGCATTATCATGGGTAATACTTCTCCTAGTATCGAGCCTTATAGAGCTAATGCTTATCGTCAAGATACACTTAGTGGATCCCATACTAATAAAAATAAATTCCTTCAAAGACTACTTGAGAAAAAAGCTGAAAAGGAAAAACTAAATTTAGATGAAGAATGGTCTAGTATTATAGCGAATGATGGCTCAGTACAACACCTAAAATACTTGAGCGATATAGAAAAAGATACATTTAAAACTTCTATGGAAATGAACCAACAGTGGATTATTAATCATGCTAGTGAACGACAAAAATATATTGACCAAGCACAGTCAGTTAATTTATTCTTTAGACCTGACGCAGATATTAAGTATCTTCATGCTGTACACTTCTTAGCATGGAAGACTGGTTTAAAAACTTTATATTATTGTAGAAGTGAAAAGATTGGTAAAGCCGATAAGATTAGTAAAAAAATACAAAGAGAAATTATTAAAGAACTTGATATATCAGCTATCGCTGATGGAGATGTCTGTTTAGCATGTGAGGGATGATTTGAAACTACCAGATTATTTAAGTTATGATAGAGAAACCATTAAGAAATTAAGAACCCAAAAAATATTTCGATATGGCGATGTAAAAAGATTTGATGATGAGTTGGATTATCTTATGGGTTTTAAAGACCAACTTATCGAGGACTTCTTTGCTGAGTATGATAGTATAGAAGATTGTTTAAATAAAGGAACAACTTCTGCTATGGGTGCTATATATAAAAACCTGAATAGAAGTAAAGAAGGACAAGGAACTAAAGATGGACTAAAAGGTGTATCTAAAAATGGTAAGTGGGATTTAGATGCTTGGCGAGTATTAGTAGTTAAGTATCATAATCCAAATATAGCAGGTCCAGGAAGCGATCCTAATTATCAGAATGAACTATTAGATCGTAAAAGAAGAATGGATGGTTATAATGTCGATCGTTTTAAAACCATGAAGGGTATAGGTGAAAGATATGGAGATATATGCCCTATATTAGAATACAGTATTTTACCAGCTAATAGTATTATTGAAAGACATATAGGAATAGAAAATAAAGACGGAAAACATATTCGTATTCATATTCCTTTAATTATACCGAAAGGAGATATCTTCTTTGAAGCTAACTGTGAAGAAGTAGATTGGGAGAATCCTTGGGGTTTTAATAATCAATATATGCATAGTGCTCATAATAATACTGACGAGCATAGATTAATTATGTTGATTGATTTAGAAAGAGCATACTGTGGGATACCACCTGCTCCTAAATTTAGAGATATGAATATGGAAGATATAGGAGATCCGCATTTAAAATATAGAAGGAATGCCTAAGTCAGAAAAAGAATTAGAGGAGTGGCATAAAAACCACATGAAAAAGTATCGTAAGATATTTAAAAAACAAGGGTGTTTACACTGGAGGAAAGATGCCGACAAAAATAAAAAAGGATGAAGTGATAGTTAAAAGAAGTGCTGATGGCACTCAAAGTAAAACTAGAAAAAAACATTTTATGAAAAATTATACTAATGACTATCTTATAAGAATGTTAAATGAAGAAAAAACTACACCTAAACTTAAACAAAAAATCAGGAACTTTCTAACAGGTATAAGAGGAGTAAAACTAACGAGGATAAAAAAATGAAAAACTGGTTAAGAAATACTGCATATGTCCTAATAGCAATCGTTGCTTTATCAGGTTGTGCTAGTATAAAAGGTTTCCTGCCATCAGGGTGGGATAGTAATGAAATGTTATGGATTGCTGAGATGCAATATGATATCCGTAATATAGAGTGCGAAGGTCCAAACAAATTAGAAACAGTAGAAAAAGTTTGGCGAACTAAAGAGATTTTATGGTGGTATGCTCAAGCAAACCGACATGCTGATGTAGTTGAGTTAATACGACCATTTAGTGAAAGTATGGAAGGAATATATATGTCTGCTAAAGCAGATAAGTTAAGAAAACCATACTGTGTAAACAAGGTTATTATCTTAACCATACAGGTGGATGAAATAGCCGAAGCATTAGCATCAAGGAGAAAAAGATGAGATTAACAATTATGGGTAAAAATAATTGCCCTTACTGTGACTTGGCGAAACGACATCTAGATGAGAATAATATTCCATATGAATATATCAAAGTTGATGAAGATATGGATGCTTACACTGAATTTAGAGAGTTCGGTTTTCGTTCAGTCCCACAAATTATGCAAAGAAAAGAGGATGGTAAACTCGAACTAAAAGTCGAGGGTGGTTGGGAAGGACTAAAAGAAACTCCTATACACAACTTACAACAAATGGTCGGAGGACAATAATGGACGCATTTAAAGATCTTCGTAATGAAGAATGGGCAAATAAAAAAATAGAACTTGCCGATAAATTTAATAAACAGTTAGAATCTGGTGAACTCAACGAGTGGGAGTATAAGGATCTTATGCAAGATCTTACTCGTACTGATGAAATAATGGACAAAGCGAATGCGATGAAAATGAAAGCAGCAGTAGAGAAAGCTATTTCATTGGCATTAAAATTTGTATAAGTTTTTATTTAAAGATTCGGGAGAAGTATTCGATCCTATCGCTCGTCAGAAGATAGCTGAGAAGGTTTATTTCCATAAACAACACTGGAAACCTCTTAGTCATTATTTTGAGAGTCAGTTTTTTCTACAGCCAGGAATGGAACATATGTATCTATTCGGTGATGGTTTATATGTATTACAAGATAAAAATAGTATAGACCAGAATGTTCAAGAAATACTAGATACTGAGTTTACAGAACTTATATATACTCCTATCCTTGAAACTATCAAGGAGATGTTTGGGATAGGTGTAAACGAAGTCAGCTACTGGAAAGATTTACCACTGCCTGGATTCCACTGTTATCTAGGAAACGAAATAGGACTTACTACAACTAGACCTTATCACACTGACGATAATTTAAGATTTTATAAACCTGAAACTATAAGGGAGAATATATTTTCCTTTACTATACCGATCCTCTTGCCAGAATGTGGGGCATGTTTAGATTGGTTGGGTGATTCGCCCCATTACTTTTCGCATAATTATGAACTCGGAAAAATGTCCATGTGGCATGGAATGGTAAAGCATCGTCTGGGTGCTAAACCACCGACTAACGAAGATAGAATTACCTTACAGGGACATGTATATGTAAATGAAAAAGATGGTATTCTAAAAATATATTTCTAGGAGGAAAATATGAATGTAGATTTAGACGCACAACTTCTTAACGACATTAGTTGGGGAGATGGTTTAACATATATAGCATTAGGACTAGCTGTTTATATAGCAGTCAGAATAATTAACAAATATACAAGATAGGAAAAACGATGGCAAAGAAGCAACTTAAACTAACTGACGAAAGAACTTATTTTAAACCATTTAATTATGCTTGGGCATATGACGCATGGTTGAAACACGAACAATCACATTGGCTTCATACTGAAGTGCCTATGATTGAAGATGTAAAAGATTGGAAGACTAAGATTACTGCTGAGCAGAAATATTTTTTAACTAATATTTTTAGATTCTTTACTCAGGGAGATATAGATGTTGCTGGTGGTTATGTAAATAACTATCTGCCTTATTTTCCACAACCTGAAATCAGGATGATGTTAAGTGGGTTCGCAGCAAGAGAAGCACTACACATTGCTGCGTACTCACACTTGATTGAAACTTTAGGTATGCCAACTAATACATATCAAGAGTTTGCTGAATATCAAGAGATGGCTGATAAGCACGAATACTTTATAAAGCTATCCGAATCTAATGGCGACAAGCGAAGTGTTGCTACTAATATTGCTGCATTCTCAGCTTTCACTGAAGGAATGCAACTATTCTCATCTTTCATTATGTTATTAAACTTTCCTAGACATGGACTAATGAAAGGTATGGGTCAAATCGTGACTTGGTCAATCGTAGATGAAACTCTACATGCTGAGAATATGATTAAACTTTTTAGAACTTATATTGAAGAAAATAAAAGTATCTGGAATGATAAAACTAAAAGCGAGATATATAAAATCGCTACTAAAATGACTGAACTCGAAGATAAGTTTATAGACTTATCATTCGCTATGGGCGATATGCCTGACTTAACAGCTGATGATGTAAAAGGTTATATAAGATATATCTGCGATCGTAGGTTAATAAGTCTGGGATTAAAAGGAATATGGAAAGCAAGAACGAATCCACTACCATGGGTTGAAGAGATGATTAATGCTCCTACACATGGAAACTTCTTTGAGAATAGAGTCACTGACTATGCGAAAGGTGCATTAGCAGGTGACTGGCAAGAAGTATGGGGTGTCGGTACTGCCTAGATTATGAGAAAAAAATTTAACTTTGAATGTGCTTCTTGTGGTGCTGAATACACTATAAGTTTTGAAAAACAAGAAGATGGGATATATGGTCAAGATATAATCTGTTGCCCATTCTGTGGCGACGATTGTGAGCGACCTGAAGATTCCCCTGAGGATGATGAAGATGAAGAAGATAGTAATTAATATTATTTCACATGATAATCATATGGACTACTCTAGGGAACAAACTAGAGATTCCTTAGAAGAGTTTGATGCTGATATATATGAAACTGTAAAGGACTTTGGCCAGACCCTTCTTAACTTCGGCTACCAACAAAATATAGATAAAAATATATTCTTAAATAAAACTAAAAACGATTTCGTAATACAGCATCCTTGTAAAGCTATACCACTAAGAGACTTTCATACTTTAATAGACGCAGTAAATAAAGAAGATATTGATGTGGTTCTTCTAGCAGGGAAGATATCAACTTATGTAGATGATACTATGTATGAAACTAATGAAGGATTCTTAAGAGCAGTATTAGAAAAATATTGCGAACAGAAACCTGAGGTTCAAAGGATGTTTAAATACCCAGTTGAGTATATACAAAATATTATGATATCCAGTGCACCTTACACACCACAGTATGTTCCTTATCTAAGTGAAGTCGGTGTTCATAATCAAACTCTAGGATACTCTAGAAAGTTCGCAGAACTATTTAATTTTAGAGAAGATATAAGACCGAATGATATTATAAATTGTCATGATATATTAATGACTGCTAAACGAGAAGGATTAAAAGTAAAGTATTTAAGATCTAATAATTTTAGAGAAGAATATTTAAGTATGTCAGATGTAGTTAATACTGAGATATGGGAATGGTATGATGATAAGTGGAGAGCCGATATGAAAAAAGCCATACCAAAATTTACTAAAAATATATTAAATAGAAAAATAGAATTTATAGAATGATACTCGTAGGACTAGGGATTACCTTCCACGATTCTAGTATTGCTATCTATGATAATGGTAAAATAATTTATTGGAAAGCAGAACGAGAAACTGGTAGGAAACACGCATACGCAACACTTACCCAACAATTAAAAAAAGCATCTTCATTAGTATCAGGTCCGATAGATGAGATAGCACTTACTGGTTGGTCAGATACCGATCCTAAATTTACAGAAAAAGATAATCTAACTTGGATTAATCATCACTATGCTCATGTGTTATCAAACACTAAACACTTTGACAACAGTCTAGTTGTTGATGGAGCATTTACTTCCCCAGAAAGAGATAGAGAAGCAGGAGTTCTACCAACAGTTGGCGAACTGAATTCTACTATACCACATAGTGATGATGTACATGGTTGCTATTATAATAATGGTAATATAGAACATATTACTAAAATGTCTCAACCACATTTTATGTATAGTATCGGTAGAGCCATGGGTTTAGAACCTAAACTTACAGATGTAAATTGTAATATTTCTTTTGAAGAAAATAATAATGCTGATAAATTCGACTTAGGAGTATTTTCTACTAAAGACTTATGGGAAGAATATTATAAGTATGTCGTAAAATTAATTAGAAAACAGTACGGACCATCTGCTGTACCAGAGTTGCAGGAATATTCTGATAAGCATAAGCAATCTATACAAGGAAATATATGTAATGCTCTTGATACTCCTGGAAAGATGATGGGGTTAAGTGCTTATCATAAATTAAATCTTGGTGATTTAGAAGCATTAGATAACTGGTTTCGACAGTGGACGATAGACGAAAGAGACTATCATACATATAGTTTTAAAAATCAAAATATCTTTGCTAATCAGCTAGGAAACCAAAGACACTTTTTATCCCCTCTACTTGATAAGTATGCTAATAAAATAAAACTAGCACCAGACCCTATTAAAAAAGGAATACCAATAAATGGTAGAATACATGAGTTCGGTGGTATGATGATGGATTGGTATGCTAGTCACATGAAGACAGATACTTTTTCTTACTCAGGTGGTATCGCTCAGAATGTAGTTTGGAATCGTAGGTTGATAGATAGAGGATTTAAAGTATGGATAGAGCCATGGGCATATGATGGTGGTCAAAGTATAGGAGCATTACACTACTTACTAGATAAACATGATATAGAAAGACCCCATACCGATGATTATAAACAGCATGATGAAGCACCTGAAAGTTATCCTAGTGATGATACATTAGAAAAGATAGCTGACTTAATAGCCGAAGGAAAAACAGTAGGGTGGTATCAGGGAAATGGAGAGGTAGGTCCGAGAGCTCTAGGTTATAGATCTATCTTAGCTAATCCTACACTAGAGAATGGTAAAGATATAATAAACCGAGTTAAGAAAAGAGAGTGGTTTAGACCATTCGGTGCTTCGGTAAAAGAAGATAAAGCATCACAATTTTTTGATATAAGTAATAGTAGATACATGCTATTTAATTCGCAAGTATTATATTCAGGTATCCCTGCAGTCACTCATGTGGATGGGTCGTGTAGGCATCAAACAGTACCTGAGAAACATGAACTATACTACCGACTATTAGATAAGGTAGAAGATAAGATAGGAGTACCAATCGTGTTAAACACCTCTTTAAATCGTCAGGGAGAGCCGATCTCTGGGAGTATTCGTCAGGCTAAGCAATTATATCAAGAGTCAGAATTAGATGCTTTATGCATTGGTTCTGAGCTTTCCATTAAATAAAACACCTAAATATACTACAATGACTTGGTTATTCGAAGGAAAACCCTTCAAATCGTGTGAGGGATATTATGGTTTCATTTATGAGATTACCTGTAAGAAAACAGGTAAATCTTACATTGGTCGAAAATATTTTACAAAAGCGAAAACTCTACAGCCATTGAAAGGCAGAGTCAATAAAAGACGAAGTAGAGTTGATAGTGATTGGCAAAATTATTGGGGATCGTCAACAATCCTACAAGAAGATATAATTAAAAAAGGCGAAAGTAATTTCGAAAGGAAGATACTTCGTTTATGTAAAACTCGTGGTGAGGTAAATTACTGGGAAGTTAAAGTCATGTTTGAAAAAGATGTGTTGAGTGCTAAACTTCCTAATGGTGACTACAAATATTATAACGAAAATATTATGATGAAATTTACTAGATCTAATATAGGAGGATAATATATGTGGAATCTAACTGATATAAAAGAATGGATAATTGACACTAAAGACGCAATCGTTTTTAAGTGGGAGATGTTATCCATGGCAAATAAAATTACTGCTGCTGGAATACTAGCATTAGTAATATGGGTTATATGTACACTAATATAACTAAGAGTGGGGACTTCGGTCCCCACAAAGGAGGACTAATATGTTCATGAAAGTATTAATGTTGGGGACTGCCTTAACTATATCTGCTATCGCTGCATATTACTCAATAATTGGGTTAGCAACTATTTTTGCTGCAGCAGTCGTACCAGTTATAATTATGGGGTCTGCCATGGAAATAGGAAAGCTGGTCACAGTTGTCTATCTACATAGATACTGGCATCAGGCTCAGTTCCTATTAAAATCATATTTAATGTTCGCTGTTTTTTTCCTTATGTTTATTACCAGTATGGGTATTTTCGGATTCTTATCGAAAGCACATATTGAACAAACTGCTCTATCGGATGAGCAGGTAGCACTCGCAGAATCTATAGATGATAAACTTGTTCGTTCACAAGTAAAAATCGATAGGTGGGATGCTGAAATAGATAGGTTGCTACAACCTAATAGTGAAAGAGTAGATGTACAGATAGGAAACGAACAGGAGACTCTTAATAGTATATACGATAGGATAGCTGAAGAAAAGAAAGCAGCAAACGATGCATATAATGCTAAACTAGATACTATTAATAACACGATTACTGGTTTCGGTTCTAATGCTAGGAAACAAGAAGAAGTAAATAAAGCTAACACCGAACTACAAAAAGAACTTAGTAATATCGATAAGAAGTATGCTAGTCAAATAAAAGACTTGACTGAAGTTATTAAATCATATCGTATTCAAGCTGAAACTAAAACAGACGATATAGATGGTAAGATAGCCATACTTGAAGCTAATGTAGAAAAAGAACAAACATTAGTTGATGGACTAATAGAAGAAAAAATGGTTTATGAAAAAGAGTTTCGTAAACTTGAAGCTGAAGTCGGTCCTGTAAAATATATTGCTGAACTAGTATATGGGGAAGCAGATAAATCGGTACTCGAAGATGCTGTAAGATGGGTAATAATAATTCTATGTATAGTGTTTGACCCACTCGCTGTGGCTTTACTTATCGCTTGGAATGGTATGATTGAACCAGTTAGAAGGAATCCCCCTAGAAAAAAGTTAAATCCGAGCGATGATGCTCGGTACTACTGGGAGAAAATTAAGAAAGATGCTGAGGTAAAGCGAAAAGAGGAACCACCTGTTGTTGCTAAACCTATGGCACCTGTTGAAAGACCTAAAGAAGTGGATCCAGATAACGAACCTTATAACCCTGAAAGCTACGAATTAAGATCTGATATTAAGGAAATAATCAAGAAGAAAGATACCGAAAACCCTAAATAGTCATCTAGGGTGAACTTTTTGTAATGGTGTGTTTAATCATTAAAGGTGCACTAAAAGATGGCAAAAAAAGATTTTGATTTAGATGGCGATGGCATCACTTCCAAAGAAGAGATAGAAGCAGCCAAATTACTCAAAGAAGCAGAAGCAGCAGAAGAAAAAGCTGATACGCAAAAGCATATGGCATGGGTCGCTATGATATCCATGCTTGGCTTTACTCTATTTTTATTCCTTCCTTTTATGTCCAATGAACGAGTCTCAGCACTCGGAGATCTGCTTGGTTTATTTTATATAGCACAAGCTGGTGTAGTTGGAGCATATATGGGAATGTCTGCTTACATGAGTAGAAAATAATTACTAGGTTTTATGGATGACATATTTTTATTAATAGGTGAACTGGGACTTCCCATAGCAGGATGTATTCTCTTGGGTGGTTTTATTTACATCATACTTAAATATATTCTTGCAGATGTTACAGAGCAGGTCTCGACTATGCACGGAATAATATCTATGTTAGATAATCGTATCAAGAATATGAATAATGATATGATTAAATTAGATATATTAATTTCCCATTCATTAGATTTAAAACCTGACGAGGAACGAATCGCTCGTGCCGATGGAAAGGAAGATGCTCGTCGTGATTGAATATATTAATGAGTATGGCTTCCCTGTGGTAGCAGTCGTTGGTATGGGATGGTTTATATGGTTTATATACAACTATATTACTGAGAAGATTGCTTCTAAACTAGATAATGCTAACAAAGTATTAATAGCATTAATAGATAGGATTCGTATGTTAGATAATGATATAATAAGATTAAAAGCTAAGATAAATACAGTCATAGAATTAAAAGAATTACAAGATAAAAAGGTTGAGAAGAAGGATGAAAAACCTAAATAAAAGTATGAGAGTTCTAGTATTTTTACTATTATTCACACCATTAGCTATGGCGGATTCGCTAGTTTTTGAGTTTGGGAATCCAGCCTTTTCAGGAAATGGTTATAGTTCTCATGTGTTGAGTGTTGAGCAGTTGCAGTACTCAAGAAGGCAAGATGTAAAAGATGACCAAAAAAGTGCTGAAGCAGCACTGAGAAGAGAACAAGAAAATACAACGATTGCAAAGTTTATAAAAAATGTAGAATCTAGAATATATGCTAACTTGTCAAAGCAACTAGTTGATAATATGTTCGGTACAGGATGTGATACTACTGATGTATCTGCTAACTGCCAGAACTCTGGTACAGCTACGATAGATCCTGATGGCGACGGAACTGGTGCTACATTGGCTTGGATTAGGGACGAATCTGCTGGAACTATTACTTTAACAGTGACAGCTGAAGACGGAACCATAACTAACTTGACAGTGCCTGTTGGCAATTTTCTATTTTAATAAAGGAGTTGCTGAGTGCAAAGTTTGTTTAAGAGCTTAGTTATTTTATGTCTGTTCGTATTAGCAGGTTGTGCAGTCACACCTAATGAGATAAAGTATTACGAAGAACTTGGTCCGTTCCATCATCAGACTCCAACGAACCAGTTATTAAGAGAATTACCACACTTAGATAATGAAATAATGACGATAGCAGTCTATTCATTTACTGATAAGACTGGCCAAAGGAAACCAAGTCAAAAGTTTTCGCAACTATCTACAGCAGTATCACAAGGTCCAGAGGTATGGGTGATACAAGCACTAAAAGAAGCTGGAGATGGTACTTGGTTTAAAGTAGTTGAACGAGGTGGTTTAGATAATCTTGTCAAAGAAAGACAACTTATAAGATCTACTAGAGAATCTTATGAAGGACAAGAAGCAAATAAAAATAGTTTGAAACCACTATTATTTGCTGGTTTAATATTAGAGGGTGGGATAGTTTCCTATGACTCTAATATAGACTCAGGAGGTTTCGGTGCTAGGTATTTTGGGATAGGTGCTCATGAAGAGTATCGAGTTGACCAAGTCACAGTATCTATGAGAGTCGTAGCAGTACAAACAGGAGAAGTTATCCTAGCTGTAAATGGTACGAAAACTATCGCTTCTCATAAATCTGGTGTTGATGCCTTTCGCTTCATTGATATGGGTACAAGAGCGATAGAAGTTGAGAGTGGGGTTGCCGAAAACGAACCTGTAAACTATGCTATAAGATCTGCAGTAGAATACTGTATTATAGAAATAATAAAACAGGGAGAGCAAAAATCACTCTGGAATTTTAAGGAGGAAATAAATGAACCAAACGAGGGGATACATTAATAGAATATTATTAGTAATGGTGCCTTTATTATTCATGTCTTACGGACTGGCTAATGACATCTATGTCACACAAAGTGGTGATACACTTGACTTAGATATTACTCAAGATGGTCAGAACAACACAGTAGGAAACTCCACAACTTCTTCATCATCAGTCGGTGCAACTACAACTCTAAATATCGACCAAGTAGGAAACTCGAATGTAATTACTTATGCTATTAATGGTGCCACTTATACTGGTGTTATTAACCTAGTTGGAAACTCAAATAATGTAGATTTAAATTGTGATAGCACAGGAAATAATAGTTCTTGTGGTACTGCTAATGCTGTAATTAATTTTACAGGTAGTTCAAACGATATAGATTTAGATATAGGTCAAACTTCATCTGCTAATAATGCGGATGTTGATATAGTTGGTCAATCAGGATCTGACTCGAATGTTGTGGCAGCAACTGTAGATGGCAACTCTGCTATCTTGACTATTACTGTAAATGGAGATACTAATAACTGGCTAATAGATATAGATGGTAATGGTGATGTAAATGGGCATACCCTAATACATTCTCATACTGGTGGTATCGCAGATGTTGATATAGTACAATCTGGAGTTAATGACCAGATGATTAACTTGACAACTTCGGGAGATAACCATGACATCGATATCTCTCAAACTGACTAATATATTTTCAGAATATCATGAACCAGCTATAATGCTGATGTTTACTATAAGTTTTTAATATGAGATTTACAACTGCCTTACTTTTAACTATGTGTGGTATGCTTGTTATTTGTTCGCAAGAAGCGAAAGCAAGTATAGGTGAAGTGACATTACACGAAGGAAATGGCACGATAGAAAGAAAGGCAGACGGAGAAGAAGTCACAACTGAAACCGAAGTAGATGTATTCAGTTATGATACTGTAAAAACTGGTAAAGGTAAAACTGGGATAGAATTTATAGATGATACAAGAGTAGATGTTACAAGTCATAGTAAATTAATTATTGACGAGTTCGTTTACGATCCTAATAGTAAGACAGGAAAGTTATCATTAAAAGCTAGTTTGGGTACGATAAGATATGCGTCTGGTCAGATAGCAAAAAACTCTGCAACAGATGTAAGTATTAAGACTCCTACAGCAACTATCGCTGTAAGAGGAACTGACTTTAGTATGACTGTAGATGAACTTGGTTCTTCTACTATTATATTATTACCAAGTTGTGATACAACTGGTGCGTGTTTCGTAGGCGAGATATCTGTAGAATCTGATGCTGGTCAAGTAATACTTAATCAGGCATTTCAGGCAACAGTAGTAGATACGATATCTTCTACTCCTATGAAACCTGTTCTCCTAAATTTAAACGAGGAGATGATAGGCAACTTGTTAATAATTGCTAAACCTAGAGAGATCGCAGATGGTCAGGCTAGGGAACAGGCATATAATAAAGTTGCTAGTGCTTTAGATATTGACTTCTTACAGTTTGATGATTTAGAAATAGATTACTTAGAAGAAGAAAAGGATACTTGGGCAACTGGATTAGATATAGATTTTTTAGAGCAAAACTTTTTAGTAGATATTTTGGCTCAGATAAATAAAGAACTTGCTAAAGCTATGCGAAGTGAGTTTGATAAACAAAAACAAACTGGTGATATAAAATTAGGAAAAGATCCTGAAACTGGTATTATAATTTTAGATGAAGATCCGCAGTGGGTATATTCTAGAGAAGGAGCAGGAAACTTTTTTGAACTTAGATTAGATAAAGAGTATGGTTATGTAATATCGTTTTCACAGAACGACTTTACTATATACGATTTCGAATTAGGAGGACAAGATAATGTCATCAACATTTTACAAAATCAGTAGCATCATAGCGATCGCTTGGATGTTTTTATTTACATCCCCTGCTTTTGGAAACGACCTATACATAAATCAGTCAGGAGATAATTTTGATTTAGATATAATTCAGAATGGTTCTGGTAATAATTTAATCAGAGGATACCATAACCAAACTGCCAGTCTTGTAGGAAGTAATAATAAACTAAAGATTACACAGTATCAAACTATTAACACCTCTACTTTTTCAACAGCACATGTTGATATTAATGGTAATAATAATGATATATTTATGGGTATGGGTGTAGGAACTACAAACTTTAATAACTTTACTAATACAGACTCTCAAGAAGCTGGTAATCATAATCAAAAATTATATCTACAAGGATCTAATAATGATGTATATATGGGTCAAAGGAATGGCTCACCAAACCAACTTTATAGTGCCCACTCTATAGATTTAAAAATATATAGTGATGGTAATGATGTTGGAATATTCCAAGGTCACGATGGTTCTAAATCTATGAACCTAACTATTAATAATGATAATAATAATGTAGTTGCTTATCAGATGGGATATAATTCTACCCATACTGCGAATATAACTTTAGATGGCAACTATCCGACTAGTCTTACCTTATATCAGAACGATGGATATTCTAGTCATAACTATTCTTTAAATCAGTTCTGTAATACATCTGGAGGATGTTCTGTCTATTTAAATGACTAAATAATATTGTGGCATATAGCGACAAAGTCGTAGAAAGATTCGAGTCTGTTCTACGCAATCCACAAAAACATTCGGTTGGTAGATTCAATCCGAAAGACCACGATGTGGCTACAGGTATGGTAGGTGCTCCATCTTGCGGAGATGTAATGAAACTCCAACTAAAACTTGACCGAGCCAACGATCCAGATAAAGCTAAGATTACTGATGTCAAGTTTAAAACATATGGATGTGGTTCTGCTATCGCATCTTCTACTATGTTTGTTGAAATGTTAAAAGGCAAAACTATTGAAGAAGCCAAAAATATAAAAGACAAAGATATAGCTGAAGCATTGGAATTACCAGCAATTAAATTACACTGTTCAGTACTAGCAGAAGAAAGTATAAAAAAGGCGATAGAAGATTGGTATGATAAAAAATATTCTGACCCACTGGACAAGTAGTTTATTCACACTTGCCATTCTGGCACTTATAGGATTTTCTAATCCTGACTTCAAAGAAATTATTAAACTAAAGTCTTTTGACTTCTTACTTGCGTCTGAAGAACAAACTTTTTCAGAGGATATAGTAATAGTTGAAATAGACGAATCCACCATAGACTTAAAAGGTCAGTATCCTTTCAGTAGAACTCACTATGCTTTCTTAATAGAAAAATTAAGAGAAGCTGGAGCAGGTGTAATAGTATTCCCAATATTATTTTCTGAAGAGGATAGAGAAGATGGTGACTGGGTATTTAAAGATTATTTAAAAGCAGGAACTGTTATAGCACAGTTAGGAACTAATGATATTAATAAGAATGGTGTACCAAGAGGTGTTGCTAAAATAGGTGACCCACTTCCATATTTATTTGAGTGGGGTGGTATGCTCGGACCGATACCAGAACTTGGTAAGTCAGCGAATGGTGTAGGTGTAGTAAATACTGCTCCCGAACTAGATGGTGTGGTTCGTAGAGTTCCTCTACTTATGAGGATAGGTGAAGATGTATATCCTAGCATAGCCATAGAAGTTATTAGAGTAGCAGTAGGTGACCCATCGTATCAAGTAAAAGCTGGTGAGGGTGGCATACAAGCTATGAGAGTTCCAGGATTCGCTACTATACAAACTGATGCGAATGCTAGAGTATGGTTAAGACATGATAAAGTATTTCATACCATGTCTATGGTTGAGGTAGAAGAAGGAGTAAATGACTTATTGTTATTTGGTAAAACTGTAATCGTATCGCCAACTGCTGCTGGTATATCTAATATCATAGCTACTCCTAGAGGAGAACAATATTCACATTACATAACTGCTTCTACATTACAGACTGTTTTATCAGGCGAACAAATAACTAGAGTAGATTATTTACCATTAGTTGAATTACTTGCTACTATCTTATGGTGTATTATTACTATTCTTGCTTGTAGGTTTTTACCATATGCATGGCTCGCAGTTTACTTAGGAGTTTTAATATCTGCTGCAGTTTTAAAAGCATACTTCGCATTTACTTGGTATGGTTGGTTAATAGATATATCTTGGTTCGTTATAGCTACATTCTTAGTAGGTTTTCATGCTACCTTTACTAGATTTATATTAGAGTTTAATTTAAAACAACAGATAAGAAAACAGTTTGAAAGATATTTAGATCCTAGACAAGTTGCTATACTACAGAAGGATCCTAGTAAATTAAAACTAGGTGGCGAAAAAAGAGAGATGAGTTTCTTGTTTATGGATATAGTTGGCTTTACTCCTATCTCTGAATACTTTAAAAATAAAGATGACCCAGAAGGATTAGTAGAACTTATAAACGATTACTTAAATAGAATGACTAAGATTGTCTTGGCCAATGGTGGTTGTGTAGATAAATATATGGGTGACTGTATCATGGCTTTCTGGAATGCTCCACTTGATTGTGATAACCATGCAGAGTTAGCAGTAAAAACTAGTATAGAATGTGCTAAAGAAACTGATAAACTAAAGAAAGAATATAAAGAAGCAGGATTACCTGAAATTAATATCGGCTCTGGTGTAAATACTGGTACATGTATAGTAGGTAATATGGGAAGTGAAATGAGATTCGATTATTCAGTTATAGGCGACGCAGTAAACCTTGCTGCTAGATTAGAAGCACAGACTAGAAACTATCCTAACTGTCATACTTTGTATTCTCAATATACCAAAGATGCCCTAAATAGTATTGAGTCCGAAGAACTTGATAAAATCAAGGTAAAGGGCAAAGAAGAATTAATAACAATATATCAACCATGTTCTTAGAAACTTTATTTTATATCGTGCTGTCAGCATACACTACAGATGGATCTGTACTACACTCAAACTGGAATATGCCTTTTGAGAATGAAAACATATGCGGATACTATCTAAGAAATATGGATACTACTGAACAGAAACTACCTTTTGAAAAAGACGAGATGGGAAACTATGTCATATATCACAAAGATAAGACCTATTATGTCGAGTTTTGGTCACACTCCTGCGAGGAATTTTACTATGATGAAGAAACCAAAAAGTGGAAACAAGTCCCTAACACTATCTAATATAATCCCACTTAACTTACCGAAGATACCTTTACCCAAGTTTGATAATAACTGGGATAAGATACTTGATGGCGAGAAAGTAATAGATAAATCTTCTAAACTTAATCAAGAAATGCATTTTAACTTCTCGGATACTGTAAGGTGGAGGGAGAACTCTTTTACACATGAAGTTCGTAGAGATATAATTCCTGAAGTTATGGATAGATATCTTAATTTTATTCCTGGAGGATATTACTGTACCATATTTACCACTCCACCTAAGAGCGAGATGGCTGTACATACTCATGCTACCAAACCTGGAGATATGTATGCTATTAATATGACATGGGGAGAGGGTGACCACTTCGTAGATTTCTATGACCATGATGATTGGTCGGTATTTCCTTTTCATAAGAACCCAGACCCCACTAACGAAACCACCTATGCTTATATCCAAGAAGAAGAATATAAAAACCTTAGAAAGATACAGTCTATTCAGACACCAGAAACCTGCTTATTTAATCTCGCTACTATTCATGGAGTAAGGAACTTATCGGATAAAACCAGAGTGACACTACAATTTACTCCATATAAGCCATTATCCCTTGAAATCGCCCTTAAAAACCTTAAAAACAGGGTAATTTAAGGTAGAATATGCGATACCCTATGAGAGAGCTCCTTAGAGAGACCTTATAATCAGGGTGGTATAAAACCATTACCCCACCATAGAAAACCCCTCTATCGCCCTCTATGCAGACCTTTTTCCAGAAAAACCATTGAAAAACCTTACTTTTTACCGAAAACACGATTTTCCTTTACTTTTAAGTTTTTTTAGGGTAGAATGATAATACTGTGAAAAGTCACAGGTAATTAACCATAAAATATCTAAGGAGGATATATGGCTAATCGTAAAATGACGCAAGAAGCTAAGTTGCTTCGTGCTTTACAAAATGGCAGTGAGTTTACTGCTAACCAAATAGCATCTAGATTCGGTATTGCGAATCCTTATGCTGTCGTGCAGAACCTTAAATTAAAAGGTTATGCGATCTATCTGAACAATAGAACTAATTCTGTTGGTCAGACCTACAAGAAGTATCGTATCGGTACTCCTACAAGGGCAGTAGTTGCTGCTGGGTACAGAGCACTTATGGGTGCGTAATCACATCGTCCTGATATGATTATAAAGGGGAGTCGGTCATCAGTATCACTCCCCTTTACTTTTAAGTTTTTAACAATTAGAATATAACTATGGCAATATTTTTAACTCAGTACGATGTAAAATTAAGTGATGGCACTAGAAAGACTTTTGCTGGTCCCGACATTGATTGTTGGGATTTAGAGGAAGCTCAAGAAGTTGCCAAGGATATGAGTCCTACACTATATGTTTGCGGAGAGTGGGTAGAAAATGTTATGCCTTATAGAAATCAATTATGAGGATGATGTATGAGTGACGATTATGATGACAGAAAATTTGATGATGCTCTGATTACACAGTGGCGAGGGCAACTGGGTGATACTATATGTACAGTCAAATTTACTAAAGAAAATGGTGACGAAAGGGAAATGAAATGTACTACTAATCTTAGATACATTCCTGAAGAGAGTGTACCAGAAAACCACGATAAAAAATTAGAACTTTCTAGAGGAAACGATAGAAAGTTATTTGTTGTTTTTGATACTGAGAAGGGTGAATGGAGATCTTTCAGATATGAAAGAGTTTTAACTTTTTATTATCCAGGAAATGCTCCTTCTAACTATCCACCAGCAACTAGAGTGTTCCCATGATTTTAATTGATTATAGTCAAGTCGCAATCTCAAACATTATGGGTTTTAGGAACGACCTAATCCAAGCTGAGATGTCTGGCGACAGTAAAGGTGCTGAAGATATTATTCGCCACTGTATTTTATCAAGTCTTAAAATGTATAAGAAAAGATTCGGTAAAGATTATGGCGACCTTGTCGTATGTTGTGACAGCTATAATTACTGGAGGAAAGATTATCATCCATTTTATAAATCTAAACGAGCAGGTTCTCGTGAAGAGGATGATATGCCATGGGATGTTCTATTTACCATAATGAACCAGATAAGAGAAGAGTTAAAAGAACACTCTCCTTATAAAGTTATGCGTATAGATAGATGTGAAGCAGATGATGTTATAGGTGCTTTATGTAATCACACCGATACTTTCGGAAATAACGAACCAGTAATGATTGTATCATCGGATAAAGATTTTAAACAGCTACAAAAATACAATCATGTAAAACAGTTTTCCCCTATGCAGAAAAAGTTTGTCACTTTAGATAAAGGGGAAACTGTTAAAGAGTTTACTACTATGCATATCGTAAAAGGTGACACTGGCGATGGTGTACCAAATATTTTTAGTCCTGATGATATATTTCATCAAGATGGAGTAAGACAGAAACCTGTCACTAAAAAGATTCTTGAAGAGTTTTATGCTCTAGGAAAGGCAGCATGTAGAACTGAACAAGAAATGGAAAGGTGGGATCGTAATGAAAGGTGTATATCCTTATCGCATATACCTGAAGAATACGAAAATGCTATTCTAGACGATTACCTAAATAATAAAGCGAATGGCGATAAGATGTCACTGTATAATTACTTGATGGAACATCGCTGTAATTTATTATTAGAGGAGATTGAGGACTTTTAATTATGGCTCAAAAATTTATAGATAAAATCCTACAGGATATTAATGATACTGGGGATGTTGAAAAGTATAAGGATGATGCACTTGTAAAGATTATATTTCAAGAAGCATTTAATCCTGCGAATAAATGGATTCTACCAGAAGGTGTACCACCTTATAAAAAAGCTGACGAACCTGACGGAATGTTTCCTACAAATATGTATCTTGAAGCAAGACGCATAGGTTATATATTCAAGCGAGAAGATCTTAAACCTATAAAAAGGGAAGGATTATTTATAGAAATGCTTGAAAGTGTATCGCCTGAAGAAGCAAAGATTCTTTTAGCAATCAAAGACCAAAGACTGGATAAAATCTATCCTAAGATTACTCCAGCAGTTGCTAGTAAAATAGTTGAGATTGATACTAAAGAAGCTGATAAGATGATTGCTGAAGCGAAAGTTGCTGAAGAGAAAGCTAAGAAACCACATCAGGCTACAACTCAGAAGAGAGGTCCTGATGGTAAATTTATCAAGAAGGCAAAGTAAATGGTAAAACCACTAGAAGAAAGAGTCGTAGAACTCAAAGATCTAGATAATGATAAAGTATATCATGGTGAGGTTCGTGTTTGTACTGAAGACCGATTAGTAGTTTCATATAGAAAAGATTTAACTGCTGAGATCGAAGAGGTACAGTTTGATGTTTACGATTCGGCTACAGATAAATGGACTAGAGAAGACTGGGAGTGTACATATCCTAATATAGACAAGTTAAACGCAACTGATGTCACTGTTAGAGTTAATAATCACAGATGAAAGTAGCTGTTGTTATGGGTGTGGCGAACGATCGCTCCATCGCTTGGGGTATCGCTAACAAGTTAATAGATGAAGGATACACTTGTATCTTTACCTATCCGAACGACTCCATAAAGAAAAGAATTACTAGACTATCGCCGATGGCTCATACTATTAAGTGCGATGTATCTAATAGTATGGATGTTAGAAACGCATTCATAGAAGCAACTAAACATTATCCTAAGATAGATTATGTTGTTCACGCAATGAGTATGACTGACTTCAGAGAGTTAGATGGCAAGATGAAGGATATAAGTAGAGAAAACTTTTTAGAAAGTTTAAATGTTGGTTGCTACTCACTGATTGATGTAGTAAGAAATAGTTTAGATAAAATGAACGAGGGTGGAGCATACCTTACATTAAGCTATGATGGAGCTCGTAGAGTTTACGATAACTATAATGTAATGGGTATAGTAAAAGCAGGTTTAGAATCTACCACTAGATACTTGGCCAAGGACTGTGCCGAAGTTGGTGTAAGAATAAATTGTATATCAGCAGGTGTAATAAAAACATCAAGTGCTATGGCAGTAAAAGGTAGCAAGGGAATGCTTAAATGGGCAGAAGGAGTAAACCCTATGAAAAGAAATATTACTCTACAAGATTTAGCAGGAAGTGCTTACTACTTCCTATCTGATTTATCTTCAGGTGTTACAGGTGAAACACATTATGTAGATTGCGGATATAATATTATAGGAGCACCGAGTATAGATGACATCTAATGTAGTAAATAGAAAATGGTCAACTATGAAAGACCAAAAAATTAAAATGCAACTGAATGGTTTCGTAATGAATACTTCGGTTGACCAAGTTGACGAATTATTTGACGAAGGAATTATTAGATACTTCGTAAATCATGTATTATATCAACTCGATTGTCAAAGGCAAATACATTTCGAGGAAGATAAAAAAGGCGAGAGAGAACCACCATTCGCTCATGCCAATCAGGCAACCATAGAAGAGCATAAGGTATATTGCGAAGTTGTTCTTATGGATGGTTCGAAACCTGGATATTTTCAGAATGGTATAAGAGGAGTCGCATGGGATATTCATGAAGCTGGAAAAATGGATTTGAAAATGATTGACGAAATTAAATACGAAGTAGATCCTGAAAAAGGAGAACTATCAATATTAGAGGAAAGAGAATGAGATCGATACTTAAAGACGCACTAAAGAAAAAGTACGAAGGTGAAATAGCAGAAGCAACTGCTAACTTGCTTGTATATTTTAATAACCCTGTGGGCATAGGTGAACATCCAGAAATAATTACTGAGATGGATAAACAGATAGAAAAAATTGCTGCAGCAAAAGAAAAATTAGAAGTGCTAGGAGATATTAATGAGTAGTATTATTGGTCATGGTATCGATATGGTTCTCGAGTCTCGTTTTGAAAGGCGAAGAGATAAATGGTCAAAAACTATTTTATCAGAAAAAGAATTAGAAATATATAATGGACTGTTAGATAGACAGAAGTGTAATTATCTAGCAAAGGTGTGGGTGTTAAAAGAAGCATTCGTAAAAGCTAGACAACATCCTATCGTTGGTATGAAAGAAGCAAGAATGTTTTCGTACATATCTCCTAACTTAGTTCCTAATGAGGAGATGGCGAAAAAATTAATAGGAGTAAACATACATTGTTCAATATCGGATTTCAAAGGTTGCGTGATTGGTTCAGTAATTTTAGAGAACAACACTTAACAACTTACAAATTAACTTTTCGTATTAGGTACTGGTGGTTCACCCAGCTTTGCCTATTAGGGATTATTGTATTCGGTAAATGGCATCTGATACCATATGTACTAGCATGGTGGTTTTTCGGAGCGATGGCTATAACAATATATGCACATAGAGGACTGTCACATAACAGTATTAAAATAAAATGGAAATGGCTAGAGCACTTGTTCTGCTCACTTTGTATTCTAAGCAACATCGGAAGTCCACTCGCTTGGGCAGTGGTTCACAGAATGCATCATGTATATCTAGACGACGAGAAGGATCCGCACAGCCCACATCAGATTGGTTTTTTAAGATCTTTAACCCATAGATGGGATGTACCCTTTGAAAATATACCACTAAGATTTACTAGAGGACTACTTAGATTAGAGACTCCTAAATGGTATCACAATAATAGTTTCTTCCCTTTTATATTCTTTACTATTTTTATATGGGCAGTGACTGTCGCTTATGGCACTTCAATATATGGCTTCGCAGAACTAGGATATTATATGATGAATATATTTTCATATGATGGACCAGCAGTATGGCTACAAACTTGGGGACTAGAGTTTGCTTGGGCAGGGTTCGCAGGAGTGGCTCTTGGCCAGTGGTCTATGGGTATAACTAACGCATGGCAACATAGTGATAAACGAGGAAAAGGATATATTCGTAATGTTCCATGGTATTTAAGTTTTATAAACTGGGGTGAAGGAAGTCACGACTATCATCATTCTTTCCCTAGAGATTACAGTTTCGGTAAAGGGTTAAACGACCCAACACAATATTTTATAATCTTTCTAGAAAAGATTGGAGCACTGAGTATAAATAGAAATATATGATGTTCCAGAGATTGCGAAGTGGATGGTGGTACACAGAAGAGAGAGCAAGCAAGTACCTTAACCATTTGAGTTGCATCAATTCGGATGTTTAACTCCCCGAATCCGATGGGTCACTTCGACGCAGTTTGGTAGTTCTGCTCAAAAAAAACTACCACTTGTTTAATTGAAAGGAAACATAATGGATTATAATGTTGATTCAGATTTAGTAGAATACATCGTCACCCTTACATTTTCACTCATGTTCTTTATCTTAGGATGGGTACTCCCACGAGGTAAAACATTAAAAAAGATTCAGGGTAAAGTCTTAAAAAGATTTTACAACTGGACAGGAGCAGTTATGATTAAGTTTCATAACTACTTTGCTGATGAAGAATTTTATTTAGAACATGTTTGGCAAGATACTAAAGAGTATGTCAGAAAGAAATATGGATTTAAGAAAAAGTAATGTTTAGACCACCTTATCATGTAGAACTCAAGGATGTACCATTTCCTCTAACTGATATGGAACTTGCTAATCAGATAGCAAGATATGATAAAGAGAATGGTGACTGGGCGAAACGAAAAGTAATTCCTGAGATATGGCATACCGATAAGTCATCATACTCATATGGTGCTTATGGTTTCGTGGCTAACTTATGGATTCATAACAGAGATTTCTCACCAGCATTCTTAGAATGGTTAGACAGAAATATGATGTCACCTGCATTAGTAGGAACTATCTTTGTATCCCCTCCAGGATATTCACTCAGACCACATATAGACTACGCAGATTATAATATTAATTATTACTGGCGATTAAATTTTCCAGTAGGTTTAGAAGAAAACGAAGATAAGTGTATGTCTTTCTGGGATCCTTCAGCTTGTATGATGGAAAGAAGAGATAGGGTTAATCATCCTAAGATGCCACATACTGACTCTATGAGTTTAATAGAGTTTGATGACGCAACTAGACCTAAAGTAAAGAAACATTTCGATACTCAGATGGGTAAGTGTTCACTAGTATGTGTATCTGGACCTGATTGTGCTCATAGTATGATATACGATGGGGAAGAAGAAACCTATACTATTTCTATAGACTTTAGAGATAAAAGAACAGGTGCTAGGATACATGATTGGAAAGCGATAGAAAAAAGAATGGGTCATCACTTCGTAAAAGAAGATAGACCCTCGCCTATAAAAGCATGGGTAAAAGATGATGGAGAGTTCGGATGGAGCAGAGATGTTAGTTGAACCATATTACATGTCACTAAAAGACACACTTGAAAGACCTATTACGAATGAGGATTTATACTCTATATTAGAGCCTTTAAGAGCGAATCCAGCACGAGGTAATATATGTGTAAGGAATAGTTGGTTTCGTATAGAGATGATGAAGCAGTGGCGAGATATGATGCTAATGCCATATGGTTGTAGTATATTTCGTGCCCACCCTAATTATAGAATGAGTCCACATGTTGATAGTCCTAGTCGTCCTGATTGGGGAAGAGTCACTTGGGCATATGAAGAAGTAAGTCCAGGAATATATGAACCATGGCAACCAGATGAAGAAGAGTCATCTATTATGACTTACTGGGACGCAAGTGAAGCAGACGAATGGACTTCTGATATGTGTAATGTATCAGGTGACCCAACTAAAGATTTAACTTATGTAATACCTAGAGAAAAAAGATTGCCAGGATGGCGAGGAAACTTAAAAGAAGAATTAAGTTTTCAGATGTCATATCCTGGATTAATTAATGTAGGGCAACCACATTCAGTATGGCATACTTCTGATAAACCTCGTATCGCTATATCTATAGAGTTTATGAATAGGAAAGGAGTCTTTGAACCTTTTTCTAAACTAACTAAAACATTACAGAGGTTTGGCTATGCCGATTTAGAAAGAGATGATGCTACTAAAAAATATGGTAGTAGATTAGAGAATCAATTTACTTGCCTATATAATAAAGAAACTAATGAAGCAGTTCCTGAAACTGTATTTAACTTTGAAGAACTAAAAGAAAAATTATTTCCTGATGCTACTGATAATCGTAGAGCGATGGAGTGGGAAGAAGCAGAACAAATATACCTATCAGAAAGATTACTAGAAAAAGGAGCTCCTCCTGGAAAGTTATTAGCTGACCAAGGACTAGGATATGATGATTTTTTAGAAAAGAAAGATGTAGGTTTCCGATATGTTATCGGTAATGTAGTACAAAGTTTAATGAATGTTGACGAGGAGTATTATAGAAAGTATCCTAAATGAAAGTATTTGTAATTTTGACAGCAATGTTATGGTATGAAGGAGTGGGTACTTATGCTCAAACTGATTTTACTAGAGAGAAGTTTTCTTCTATATCTGAATGTCAAGATTATGTATTTAAAAATAAAGTTGACCTCGTTGATAAATTACTCTTAGCACATAGAAGTATGGATGATAAAGTTTTCGGTCAAGTTAGTCTAAGAAGTTTTGAGTTTTTTTGTGAAACTAAGTATATAATGGAAGAGGAAGAAGAAGAACTTCCTCCTGAAGAAGATAAATTAATATTGGAGTTATAATATGAAACCTGTGCATGTAGTTGGTTATGGTATGTCCGATGCTCTCGGAATAAGTCCTGCCGAATGTTTTGAAAGAATGCTAGACGATAACGATTACTCTCGTGAGATTCCTGGCATGAAGAAACAAGTAGAAGAAATATTTCATCTTACTATTTATCGTGGTGCTATGCACGATGAAAGTCGTATAGTTATGCCTGAAGGATTCGATAAAAAGATGTGGCGAAGTATGACTAATGCTCAGAAGATGATGAGTAATACAACTGAACAAGCTATGCAGATGGCAGGTTTAGAAAGAAAGCCGAATGTAGCAACACTTGCTAGTACAGTTTCTAATGATACTGAGGGCATCGATGTTTACTTTGAATACATTAAGTACATGAAAAGAGGTAATGCTCGTAGAGCAGTAAATAGGATTCCAGATATGGGATGTATGCATATTACTTCTTACTATGGGTTCAAAGGTCTCTCTACTGCTACATTCGCATCTTGTGCTACTGGTATGGTTAATATAGATTATGCTATGAGACTCGTAGATGAATATGATTATGTAGTATGTACTGCTGGTGACTGTGCTAACTTCCCGATGGGTATAAAATACTTTGCTTGTTTAGGAGCATTATCAAACTGGTCTTTACCATTCGATGATAGACGACAAGGTTTCCTAATGGGTGATGGTGGTGCTTGTATGATATTACAGTCAGAAGAAAAGATGAAAGAGTTCGGCTCTAAGTCTTATGCTAAATTACATAAATGTGGTATGGCATCTGACGCAGTTGATATGGTAAACCCAGAAGGAACTGGTACTCGTACTTCTATGCAAGATGCTTTAAATCATGCTGGTGTAGATAAAGTAGATTATGTATGTACTCATGGTACAAGTACAGTAGCAGGAGATCCTATCGAGTACGAAGCAGTATCTGAAATAATGCCAGGAACTAAAATGTGGGCACCAAAAAGTAAGATTGGTCATACCCTTGCTGCGTCTGGAATATTAGAAGGATGTTATGCTATCGAAAGTATGAGACAAGGTTGGGTTCCACATATTCAAAATTTAAAAGATTCTTCTATAGATGTACATGGTACACTACTAAGAGAAAACGAAGTTTATTCAAACCAACTTCGTACTCGTACGATGTTAAATAATTCGTTCGGGTTCGGTGGTAAATGTATGTCACAAGTTATAGAGGTAAACTTAGATGGCTGAGCAACTTAATATGTTCGGAGATCCTGAAGATAAAAAAAGGATAGCTGAACTTGAAGAGGAGTTAAAAAATCTAAAAATGGCTTACGATCGTTTGGCTTTAATGTACGAAAACGAAACTAAGTCAACTATGCAAACTACAGCGAAACCTGGAGAAGCATTATACACTGACGAAGTGTTAGAGAATGGGCAACGAAAAAGAGTGCCTAAAAGACAACTAGAAGAATGGGAAGAAGCAGGAGTCCCGAAGGAGTTATTAGATGGATGGGATTAATAAATTATTCAATAATAAAAAACCATTTGACATGGTAAAAGAATGGATGGAGATAGCTGACCAGAAGTGTCCATCGGAAGAACTAGCTGATACTGGTTATAATCCACAAGCTGATTTATATGCTAACTTAATAGACGAAGAGTTTAACGAATTTATGGCAGCATATCAAACTAAGGACGAAGTAGAACAACTAGACGCAGTATGTGACTTAATATGGGTTGCTGCTGGGTATGCTCATTCGAAAGGCTGGGATTTAACAAAAGCATTCGCAGAGGTAGGTCGCTCGAACTACTCTAAATTTCCTCTAAAAAAGGATCCAAACACTGGAAAAGTCCTAAAAAGTAAGGGATTTAGTCCTCCAGATTTAAAAAAGTTTATAACTGATTGATTTAATTAACTATTTTTATTCCGAAAGTGCTTGACTTTTGGGTCATAATATAGTAGAATTATGGTATGAATAAAGAAAATAAAGTGATATATCTCGATATGGATGGTGTTCTAGCCAACTTCGATGATTACTATTTTAGAAATGGAAGACATAGTTTTATATACGAAGAGTTTCGTGATGAAGTTATGAATAATAATTTATTTGGTAGTCTTCCTAGAATGGTAAACATGGATGAACTAGTAGATTCTGTTAGAGAAATAGCTGGCAAGCACGGATATCAAATAGAAATCTTGTCAAGTGTACATACATTATATGATGACCAGTTCGCAGAAAGTTGCAAACAGAAAAGAACTTGGTTAATTAAAAATGGTATGGGTGATTTTAAAACTAACTTTGTAAAAGGTAGAACTGAGAAAGGAACTTTTGGTAAAGATGGTGATATCTTAATTGATGACCAACTTACTTGTGTTCACTACTTTAACGAGAATGGTGGAGTCGGTATCGGTCATAAAAATGTTATCGATACTCTTACACTACTTCAAAAAGTTATTGCCGATAGACACTTACAAGAGGTTTCGATTGCTAGTTAAAAACGACCCATATCCTTACAAAGGAATATTTTCACAAAGAATTATGGACGCAGGTACTTTTGCTGAAAACGCACATAAAGGACAGACTAGAAAATACACAGGTGAACCATACATCGTTCACCCTTCTGCAGTAGCAGAATTATTAAGACTAAATTATAAGGATACTACTGAAGAAATGTATATGGCAGCACTTCTACATGATACTGTAGAAGATACTGACGCAACGCATGAAGAGATAGCACGATTCTTTGGTGACAAAGTCAGCGAACTGGTTAAAGGTTTGACTGATGTATCAAAGCCAGAAGATGGGAATCGTGCTACTCGAAAAGCAATAGATCGTGACCATATTGCTCAAGGTAGTAAAGAGGTACAGACGATAAAAGTTTTTGACTTAATACATAACACAGAATCTATTAGGGAACACGATCCTAAATTCTGGGAAGTATATAAGTTAGAAAAGCAAGATCTACTTAATGTGATGACTAAAGTAGATCCCGAAATTAAACAACTCGCATGGGAGAGTATAACCCAGGAAGACTAAATGAAAGAAGCAACTATTGCTTTCCTAGTCGGAAGTCTAGGATTATTTTGGATATTAAACTTGGCATATGCCAACGCAGATGTCAAAGGATATACTGATGTACATGGATGTACTGGTGAATGTTATGAAGAGTATATTAGAGTGAATGGTACACTTACTGAACAGCTGTTGGCCAAGAGGATGGCTATGCAGTCTGAAACTTCTGTAGATAGAGGTGGTAAGTTATATGTGAACTGTAATATGTGTCATGGTATGAAAGGAGAAGGAGGTATCGGACCGAAACTATCTGGTTCTACTTCTATCGTTGCCATGTTAGAAGCATATAAAGCAGGAGAAACTAGAGGTCCACAATCAGCATTAATGTGGGGACAGGCAGCAAATCTATCTACTCAGGATATGCAGGATATACAGGACTATATATCGTCCCTTGACATTTAAGTTTTTTTATAATAGAATTATATAATGATTGGATTGATATTAGATACATTAATCGTTGTAGGAGTAATCTCTATTTCTATCGCTATAATCTGGGTCGATACTGAACGCAGAGTAGAAAAAAGAAAAAAGCGAAAGAAAACTATGAAGAAACTGCAGAAAGATATGGATAAATTTAATAGGTGATTATATGGATGTAAATGAAATACAAGGTTATATATTGATATTATCTCCATTAGCGATAACTATTGTTGCTATGAGTATTTTTACACTACAAGATAAAAGTATAAAAACTTATAGACTTGGTGAGATAGCGAAAGATAGATCTCCTAAGAAAGTCAAAGGTGTATTTGATATGCAAAAAACTGCGAAATATACAGAAGGAGATAATACATGAATATATTTGCTTTACATCAGCATCCTGTAGTTGCTGCGAAGCAACACTGTGATAAGCATGTTGTTAAGATGATATTAGAAACTGCTCAACTACTTTCTACTGCTCATCGTATGCTAGATGGTGATGAAACAAGACGACCATCAGTATCAGGTAAAACAGAAACTAAGTACTGGATTCTAGAAAATAGTAATATGGAGGGAACACTTTATCGTGCTACCATGATGAACCATCCTTGTGCTATATGGGTACGAGAAACCGATGCTAATTATACTTGGGCATATAATTTATTTGCTGCACTCTGCGATGAATATACTCATCGTTATGGTAAGATACATAAGACAGACCAGCTAATGAGAGAAGCACTTTATAACTGCCCAAAAAATATTCAACGAAAAGGTCTAACACCTTTTCCCCAAGCTATGCCTGAAGATGTAAAACATAACGATAGTATAGTTGCTTATCGTCAGTATTATATTAAATACAAGTCAGGTTTCGCTAAATGGACTAAGAGGGATGTTCCACATTGGTACGATGAAGTACATGGAACTAATGCCTGTTATGCCAGTTAAATTAATTAATTATAGTGAAGGAGAACATGGAGACTTATTACAGGAGGTTGCGTACTGCGCAAGAGTATCTAATCCAGGCAACCAAGCGAGTAAAGAAACGAGTGAAAAATTACTCAAATATCTTATAAAGCATAAGCACTGGTCACCTTTTGAAATGGTATCTATATGTTTAGAGATAAAGACTACTAGAGATATCGCTAGGCAAATATTAAGACATAGATCTTTTTCGTTCCAGGAGTTTAGTCAAAGATATGCTAAAGCTACTGGTTTCGAACTTAGGGAAGCAAGAGAACAGGATACTAAAAATAGACAGAACTCTAATGAGTACACGGATAACGATATAATAAATTGGTTTAATCATCAACAGATGAAATTATTAAAACTTAGTAAAGAAGTATATGATGAGTCTTTAGAAAAAGGTATCGCTAAAGAGCAGGCACGAGCAATTTTACCAGAAGGGATTACTAAATCATGCCTATATATGAATGGGACACTTCGTTCTTGGATACATTACATAGACTTGCGTACAGCTAATGGTACTCAAAAAGAGCATATGGAAATAGCAAGTGAGTGTGCTAATGCCATAGAACCTATATTTCCCATGATACAAGATTTTAACCACTTACACGACCCAGAACTATGGAGAAACTTTCTATAAAAATATCTGACTCTTTCGCTAGGAGTATGACGATGTTTTTTCGTTTCATAGCCGATACTTTTTTTGCTAAAAGGTATGGGCATCGTGCAGTTGTACTTGAAACTATCGCAGGTGTTCCTGGAATGGTAGCAGGTGTATGGCTACATGCGAAGTCTCTTCGTAAAATGAAAACTGGCTGGGGACCAAAGATTCGTGAGATGATGGAAGAAGCTGAAAACGAAAGAATGCATCTTATGATTTTTATAGATATAGCACAACCTACATGGCTAGAAAGATGGATAGTTTTACTCGCTCAGTTTGTTTTTATTATTTTTTATACTATCTTGTACATATTTTTTCCTAAGACTGCCCATCGTATGATACATTATTTCGAAGAAGAAGCAGTCGTATCTTATACTAATTACTTACATATGATATCCTCTGGCCAAACAGAAGATGTGCCAGCACCCCAGATAGCCATAGAATATTATGGATTACAAGGCGATGCACGATTATCAGATGTAATAGTAAAAGTACGAGAAGATGAAAAGCATCATGCTAAAGTGAACTACAATTATTCGTTATAAATATATAAATGAAAATAAAAGAAGTAGATAACCCAAGCAAAGAAGCTATATCATTCGATGGTGAATATCCAAAAAAATTACAGCCAACAGATATAGTTGAGATCTTTCAGACTCCACTCACTGGTTCATATAACTGGGATTATACAGTACAAGATAATCGTATTCGTAAACTGTATGAACTTGGTAAAGAACTAAACTGGAATGTAGAAGCAGATGTAGATTGGTCGCCTGAATGGGAAGGTATGACCGAAGAAGAGTTTGACTTAGAAGATGACCAGTGGGATAATCATCCAATATATAAAGGATGGAATGCTAAGAAAAGAATGGAGTTTTTAAAAGCTAATAATGATTGGGCACTATCTCAGTTTTTACATGGCGAGCAGGGTGCATTATTAGTTGCTAGTCAACTATGTTCCTGTGCTCCAACATTCAACGCAAAGTTGTATGCTGCGAGTCAAACCTTTGACGAAGCAAGACATGTAGAAGCATTTAACAAATACATACAGATGAGAACTAAAAAGCAATATCCTATCGGTCCTGGATTAAAAGGTTTACTTGATAAAATACTTACCGACCCAAGATGGGATCTCAAGTTTATAGGAATGCAAGTTATTATAGAGGGTCTTGCTCTGGCAGCATTTAATGCATCGAAAGAGTCATCTAGAGATCCAGTTTACAAACAGATGATAGAATATATTATAAGGGATGAAGCAAGGCATGTGACCTTTGGTATTAATTATCTACATGAGTTTGTAAAAACTTTATCAGAAGAAGAGGTAATGGATAGAGCAAAGTTTGCACTAGAAGCATGCACTGTATCAAGAAATAGACTAAGACCTTTCGAAGTATGGAAAGAATATGGTTTAGACTTAGTACAGACAGAAGAATATACGAAAGAGAATTTATTTCAAACACAGTTTCAAGAAGTATTATTCAGTAGAATAATGCCAAACCTAAAGAAGATTGGACTACTTCCTGACGAAGTTGTTCCTGGATATGAAAAGCTAGGAGTAATGAAATATAGTGAAGCAAGTAGTGATTACGAACTAAACTGGGAAGAACTCAGCAAACCTTTGGAGAGAAAAGTTGCCAATTTATAATGTAAAAAATAAAAAGACTGGAGAAGTAAAAGAAATATTCTGCAGTTATGACGAGAAAAAAAAGTATTTAAAAGATAATCCTGATTGGGTATCTGAACTCTCAGCACCAAAGATTGGTGAAGCAGGAATATTATCTGGAACTAATAGTAGAAAACATGCTACAGGTTTCCGTGATGTACTTGAGAGAGTAAAAACTAAAAACTCAGGAAGTAAGATAAACACAGAAGTATTTTAAAATGCCTAGAGCGAAAAAAGCAGATACTGTATCTGCTAAAGCGAAATTAAAATTATCGGATCTTAAATTAATAGAACCACTTAACGAGAATCAAAATAAATTCTTCGGTTTTTTTAAGGATCCTAAAAAAGAAATCATCATGGCTCATGGTGTAGCTGGTACTGGTAAAACTTTTATAGCATTACATAAAGCATTAGAAGCAGTACTGAATGGTGAGTATGAAAAAGTTTTGATTATTCGATCTGCTGTACAAAGTAGAGAGATTGGTCATCTGCCAGGAGATCTGGAAGAAAAGTTGGAACAATATCAGTTGCCATATAAACAAATATGCTCTGACTTGTTTCATAAGAAAGCAGATAACTTGGTATATCCTGACCCATACGAAAGACTACAGACGCAAAAGAATTTAGACTTTGCTTCTACAAGTTTCGTCAGGGGATTAACATTCGATGACACTGTAGTAATAGTGGATGAATGTCAGAATCTAAACTGGGAAGAACTTGATACAATTATAACCAGAGTGGGAAACCATTCTCGTATTGTATTTTGTGGAGACTATCGTCAAACTGATTTAAAAAGAGGAACTGAAAAAGAGGGACTCTTTAATTTTATGGAGATAGTGCGACATATGAAGAGTTATGCTCGTGTCGAGTTTACAGTAAATGACATCGTAAGGAGTGACTTAGTAAAAGAATATATTATTGCTAAGATAACTGCTGAAGATGCTAAACCTAAACCAAAAAGGAGTAAACGAAAATGTTAGATATACTTTTCTGGATAGCAGTCGGTGCTTTTATCGGCTGGAACTTTCCACAACCCATATGGGCAAGTTGGATTGAGTCAACTATAAAAGGTTGGATCTCAAAAATTAACTCAAAATAAACTAGGAGATAGTATGCAAAAGATTATTGATTGGCTAAAATGTGCTGCTGCGAAAATCTTTCCTGTTCTAGATACTAATAAAGATGGAGTTATCGATAAGGATGACTTTAAGTATCTTGAAAAGAAAACGAAAGATGAACTCGAAGCACTAGGTCGTAAGATTGGTATTGAACTAGACAAGCGACAAACAAAAGCTAAGTTGATTGCTGCTTTGAAAAAAGCAAAAAAGAAATTAAAGGTGTAAAGGCAAAGAGGGTCTATGCAGATCCTTTTCATCCTTGGCACCTTTTTAAAATTAAGGAGTAAAATCTATGTCGTTTGACAGAGAGAAACTAAGGGAAGAACTCATTCGTGATGAAGGAGTTAAGTTTGAAATCTACAACGACCATCTAGGTTATCCTACATTCGGAATCGGACACCTCGTCACTGATGAAGACGAGGAGTATGGTAAACCTGTGGGAACACCTGTAAGTGAAGATCGTTGCTGGGAAGTATTTGACCAGGATGTAGAAAAATTTATAACCGAAGTCAAGAAAGTTTATCCTGATATCGAAAGTTATCCTGATGTAGCACAGAGAGTGCTTATCAATATGTGCTTTAACATGGGAGCTCCCAGACTTGGGAAGTTTAAGAACATGAAAAAAGCGATTGAAGCAGGTGACTGGAAAACTGCAGCAGTAGAGGGTAGAGACTCTCGCTGGCATAAACAGGTGACTAATCGTGCTGAAAGACTTATGGTCTCGCTTGAAGAAATTTAAGACCTTTACTTTTAAGAAAATAAAGAGTATCATATATAAGTATAGGCGAGATACATCTAAATGGGACAAGCAGTTTCATAAAGATAAAAATGGTAATGATATTAATATTGAGAAATAATGTTTAATCATGTTCCGATAGAGATCGGTAAATTAGTGCAAGTGAATAGCAAGGGTGGGAGATATTATGAAACTCCCACTGGTGCTAAATATCCATCTGTCACTTCTATTACTAAATTACACAACCAAGAATCCATTCAAGCATGGAAAGATAAGGTTGGTGAAGAAGAAGCTGGTAAGATATCTAGACGAGCACTCGCTCGTGGTAATAAAATACATTCACTCGCTGAGAAATATTTACTTAACGAAGGAGATCTATCTGACGACTTCAGTAAAACTGACTTCGGAGTGATGATACCATACTTAGATAAGATTAACAATATTCATTGTTTAGAAACTCAACTATACTCTGACCATCTAAAGACAGCAGGAACTGTTGACTGTATCGGAGAATATGATGGTAAGCTAACAGTGATTGACTTCAAGACCTCTGCTAAACTAAAGAAGAGGGAATGGGTCAAAGACTATTTCATGCAGTGTTCAGCTTATGCTGTAATGTATGAAGAACGAACAGGAACACCTATTGAAAGGTTGTTGCTGATAATTAATGTAGAAGATGAAGGAGTCCAACTTATGGATGGTAAGAGGGATGACTACATCGATGACTTTCTCGATTTAAGAGAAACATTTAGAAAACTGAAGGAGTTATAAATGGTAAATCGTTTGACTGACCAAGTCTTTTATATTCGTGAGAATGATGACTGGGTCTTAAAAAGGACACAAGATATCTTTAATGATAAAGAAGTCGTTGTGTTTGGATTGCCTGGAGCATTTACACCAACTTGCTCTGCATTCCAGTTGCCTAAGTTTGAAGAGTTGTATGATACTTTCAAAGACTTAGGTATAGACGAAGTTTACTGTACATCAGTAAATGACTCTTTTGTAATGAATGCTTGGTTTGAACAACAAGGTATTACAAAAGTGAAAGCATTGCCTGATGGTAATGGTGACTTTGCGAAAAGTGTAAACATGATTAATGACTTTACGAATCGTGGCTTCGGTATGCGATCGTGGAGATATTGCATGTATGTAAAGAACGCAGAAATCAAAGTAAGATACGCAGAGTGGGGTGAGCCAGAAGCATGTCCTATTCAAGATCCTTTCGAAGTATCTTCAGCTGAACAGATGATTGAAGCACTGAAACATATTAAGGCAAACTAATGGAGTATGGATATTTACAAGCAGGTCTAGTTGACTTTGCTATCGTATTCCTGCTTCTTGTCTTTTTATTTAATACTGGCTGGTTTACTCTCTGGGGATTATCAGGTGGTCTTAAAAAATTCTTTTCATTTAAAAAGAAAAAAGAAAAAAGAGGGCATCAAGGATGGTAGAAGAAATTACAGATGTCTGGGAAGAAAGACACGATGAACCACCTGAGCAGATAGCAGAGTGGTTTCATAACTATGCTGTCGGATGCCCATACTTTGCTACCGATGTAAAAGATGAATTACTTGCCTTGGCCAAAGAAGAAAGATCTCTAAGAGATGTATATTGTCTTGCTGCTGCATTAACGATAAACTCTCGTGACCTCGTTCATGATATTACTCAAAGTTTAATGGATTATAATCAACCTATAAACGAAGAAAGAGATAATATATTAATGATGACGCACAAAGCTGTAAAACATTTTACAGAGCATGGCGATGGTGAAGATGAACTTAACTTGGTTTATGAAGGAAAGCATTTTATGGAAGGTGATGTGCGTCAAGCAGTCTCCATAGCTATGGGTGTACATCTAAATGATAAACACCCTGACATTAAAAGAATTAGAGAATTAGTATCTTTAATTAAGAGAGTGCATATTCTAATATAATAAATATGTCCTGTCACGAAAGGAGGACTTATGTTTAATGTTAAGCCACTTCTTATAATGATAATCCTTGGTGGGTTTATAATAACCCAAGCAATGGCAAACTGGTCAACACCCCAGATTGTTACAAAGGATAAGAGTGCATTCGTAAGTAGTATGCACCAGTGTATTGATAGAATATACTATAACCAACCTGAATCTCGTCATTTCCCTAAAGAGTTAATTATAGCACAAGCCATACTAGAATCTAGTTGGGGGACGAGTCGTTTCGCTAATGAAGCAAATAACTTGTTCGGGATAAGAACCTGGAACGAGAATACACCACATGTAAAACCAGTCAGCCATCATAACGAATGGCATGGGTGGGGAGTAAAAGCATATCAATATAAGTGCGACTCGGTAAGAGATGTCGTTCGTATATTAAATGATTTACACTATTATGAGTCGCTAAGAGAGGAGAGGGATAAAGGATCGGATGCTACTATTTTAGCATATCATCTTGAGTCTTTCAGTACTAATCCTAATTATGGCGACCTAATAAATGATATAATTCGTTCTGAATTTTAAGATCCACTAAATAGTTGTGTCGCAACCTCCCGAAAGGTCTATATACCTTTTTTAATTTAACTAAATATATGTTATTAACATGTAGATTAGGAGAAACATAATGTCAACAAATCCAGAATTAAGAAGCGAAACAGCTCAGGATATAAGACTTCGTCGTCAGATGGAGAGAGAAATAGATACTGATGCTGGTAGAGCCAAGATTATAGAAACCTTTGCAGAGATACAAGAAGCAGAAGCAAAGGGTGAAACACAACCATCTTGGGAGAACGATGAAAACCAAGAAGAGTACAACTTTATCTTTAGGAATGGTCAAGAGTTTAATGTAATAGCACCAACTCTAGAGTTCGCTAAAAAACAATGTCAATTATTCTTAGAAGATCCTCTTACAGGAATTAAAGTAGGAGATGACTGGGAAGTATTTGATGTAGAAATTACTGACTTAGAAGAAGTAAAAGACAGATACTATAAGCCACCAGTAATAACAGGTGGTAATTCTGAAACTGTCGTAGCTACATTGCCTAACGAAAGCGAAGACTTTAAAAAGGCATTCGAAGCAAAAGACGAAGAAGAGTCAGCGAAACACTATTTTAAAATCTTAGAAGATGCCGATGGTAATGTAATCGGCGAAGTCGAAGTAGATGCCCAAGGCAACGAGCTCGACACCAAACCTGCCAAAAAATCTAAAAAATCCAAGAAATAATCACTAAAATTTCTAATCTACAGGAGGAGTTCGAAAGGACTCCTCTTTTTTTCTTATAAGTCATTGATTTTATATAAGAAAAAAGTATAAAAAACTGAAGATTTTCCTTTACTTTTGGGTCAGAATGTAGTAGAATATACTTATAAATTGATCGAGAGGTAAAAAAATATGACAATTAATATAACTAACGGATATGAATACCAAGGTGTTAATGCTGATGCTTGTGGTGGTATCGAAAGAGTTTGTACTTTTAAACAAGGTATCAAGCACTATGGTGTTCCTGGGTCTGCATTTAAAGGAATGCAGAAGGTTGCGTCTCTTATGAGAATGCGTGTTACAGAGGATAAGGATGGTAAAGAGGTCAAAAGACCGACTTATTTCGCTGTTTTCGATGCTGATGAGATGCAAGCGAGAGCAAGGCAGTACAAGAAGAGTGCTGCCTAACTCATTGAAAACATTGAAAAGAAAGTCCTTGACTTTTGGTAGAGAATTTAGTAGAATAGTAATAATTAATAAGGAGAAAAAAAATTATGAGTAAAATGGGTAATTTATATTTAGAGTTGACTGAGAGAGCTCAGGACTTTATCGCAGATTATGCCGATAAAAAATACTTTACTTTGATGGATGCTCGTGAAGCATTCACTAAAGAGAAAGGTGAAGAGCATGGTTCGCTCTTTGACCAAGAAGCAGAAGTTGCTTCTGAAATGGGGATTATATGATTGAATCCTTCTTACTGTACGCATCGCTAGGTCTCTTCGGATTTACTGTGTACTGTGCATGTGTGGCTTTATATCTACATGCGAAAGAAATGTTCGGAGATAATATATGATAAAATATATCTTATTTCTTGTAGTGGTTCTAAGTTTCTTTTTATATTTAATGTCAAGTATCGGAGGGATATAGATGGCGAAGTTAGTTATACAAACTCAATATATGGAAAACTATGATGTAGACGAGGTATCCGAAGAAGGATACTGGAAGTACAAAGGTGGTCATGACTATATCATCAATGATATTGATGTCAATAATTATCATTCAGTGATAAATGAACTTCTGCCTTTGATTGAATATGACAATAGCATGTCTAGAGAATATGTTATTGATTGGGAAATAAAACCTGACTATTTTGTACCAGCATATGAGAAGAGCCAAAAAGAATGGTACGATGGTAGCATGTACTATGAGCCACGACTCTTTAAAAATGAAGATGGTCATTGGATTAAAATTAGAAAATTTGATGGACCACTTGGTGGCTATGAATACCACGATAATCTGAATACAGATGAAGTCGTATATAAAAATGAATATAAACTAGAGGAAACTGCATGATTGATGTACTTGATGAAATAAGATTTATGAAATCTTTGCTTGGGAAAGACACCCCAATTAACATAGCGAAAAAGCTAAAGGCAAGGATTGCCGAGAAGGAACTGGAGATCCTAGCATTTGAACAGGCTCATATGTCTGAGATGGATGCTAAGATATTACTGGAATCTAAGAGGATATTCACTGATACAGTGATAAAGAATCTAGCACCTTCTAAGAAAAAGATTTCTAGATTGGCAAAATAATACTTGACTTTTAACTTATTTTCATATAGAATTATATATTATGGCATTACTACCAGCATTTTACACCACCACTAGACTCAGTGGTAAATCTAAAGCTAAGAAAAAACCAGGATGGAAAGAGCGAAAAGCGAAGCACGACGCATGGTTGCGTGAGAATGGTTGTCATCCTGACCAGATAAAAGCTAGAAAGAAAGAGTTTAAACCTCTTCAGATATCTGAAGCAGATAAAGAGCGAACTAAAAGGAAAGACGAGTTTGATAAAAAGTATCCTAGCATGATGACTATGAAAGGTAATACTAATAAAAAAGAGCCGATGAAATATACTGGTACTCTTGTCACAGGTATCGCACAGATGCATAAGTCTAATGCTGTGCCTATTATTAACAAGGAGCAGGCAATAGAAGTTGCTAAGATGAGAAGAGGATGAGTGAGATTACAGTTATACAGGTCTTAATATATTCTGGTATATTAATTTATCTAGGATACACGATGGGTAAGGGAGACCACAAGGTAATAATTAAAGAAACTATTGAAGGATTGGCCAGAACAGGTTTCTTAAAATGGTACTGGAAGAATGGGGAAAAAGAATATCTAAAGTGGAGAGATCCTTATCCTGAAAATATGACAGAGGAAATTGCTGAAGATCTTCATGAAGTTATGAAATCAGAGAATAAAGATGATTAAAAAGTTTTTTAGTACATTATGGGGAAACCCAGATAAAGGAATAGCTGGTGAGCCAGATCCAGATCCTTCTGACTTGACGATAGATAATGCGTACAAGACGAGGTGGATATGGTATCATACTATTCTAGGTATAGAGTTATTCTTAGTGAATGTATTACTAATTGCTATTCTAGTTGTATTGGCTGTTAAATTATAAGGAGTAAATTATGGACCATGTTAAAATACAGAATCGTATTAGTCACTGTGCTGTTCGTAGAGATATCGCAGGACTAAATGAATTAAAAAATGACATGACTACTGAACGAGAAAGATTAGATCGCTGGTTCAACAAGTATCTACATGTACAAGGTGACCACCTTAACCCAGATAATCCAGATACGAAAGCATGGTCGCTATATAACTTGAAGATGGCAGAGTATGGTAAGATAGAAGATAGACTAATAACTATCAATCATTATCTTGATAAATATAACAACACAGAAAGAACTTATGAGCGAATCAGCAACGACGGATTTTCCTACTCTATTTGAAAATAGTAAATCATTTTCTCAGTACATAGAGAAGATGGTAAAAGAAAAACAGGGTATAACTCACATGGACGCAATCTTAGAATATTGTGATAAAGCTGGATTAGATCCTAAAGAATTAAAAGGACTTATCAGAGGAGCACTCAAAGATAAATTAGAAGCAAATTTTAGCGATCTAAATTATCTACCAAAGAGTGCTAAATTGGATGTTTAATGGATGGTTATAATGTATATAAATTGTACATGGCTCTTAAACTACACTTCCATAATAAGAAGTATAATGTCTTTGAAAACCATGGAGCCATTAGAGGATCTCGTGAAAAGTTTTACACGAGGAATGATGTTAAAATATTTGAGAAGTTAGCAGATGTATATAAAACAGATCGTGATGTTGTTGATTATTTTGTTGCTAATTTCAGCTATGGTCATGATGCGACCCTCTACTCACGAATTACTTCGGAGTCCTACTATACCGATTGGAATAGGGTGCGAGAAAGTATGCATAACACATTCAAGTCAGACTTGGCTACCATACTATTACATCTAGAGAAAGAAAGATTGACCGAAAAAGATTTATATAATTTTAATGGCATAGTTCCAGAGTTAATGAAGATGGTACTCGGTGAACATGTACATGTACAAACAGTTTGTATCTTAGATACATTTAAAGGATTCTTTGAGAACTGGACTGAGAAAGCAGGAGTTGCTTTTGAAGAAGATGTTCTAAGAATAACGAAGACGAAAGGATTCGTTAAGTTTGATAAACCTAAATTTCAAGACACATATATGGCTTGGAACAATGATTTAATTGAACTAAATACTAATGCTTGATTTTACTTTTAAGAAAATATCAAGTAATATAATAAACATACAACGCATATAACGCATATTTAAGGAGAAACATATGGTTGATTTAACAGCACTGAGGAAGGACTCCATGTCCGACTTCACCAAGATATCTGGAGAGTTCGATAAGATCGCTAATCCCCAGAGTTCCCAAAAGCAAGGTCCAGATGAAAGATTCTGGAAACTTGATCCCGATAAAGCAGGAAACGCAACAGCAGTAATTCGTTTTTTACCAAGAGTAGAAGGCGATGAGTTGCCTTGGGTTCGTGTTTTTTCACATGGGTTTCAAGGACCAACTGGTAAATGGTATATTGAAAATAGTTTGACTACACTGGGTGAGAAAGATCCAGTTGGCGAATTAAATTCTAAATTATGGAACAGTGGTTCTGAAGCCAATAAAGATATTGCTCGTAAGCAGAAACGAAGACTATCTTACATAGTTAATGTTTTGATTGTGAGCGATCCGAAGCATCCCGAGAATGAAGGACAGGTCAGACTGTACAAGTTCGGTAAGAAGATCTTTGATAAAATCATGGAGAAAGCTAGACCGACATTCGACGATGAGAAACCAGTAAATGTATTTGACTTGTGGACAGGAGCAGACTTCCGACTTCGTATGAAGAAGGTTGCTGGGTTCCCTAATTATGATGAAAGTCAATTTTCTGAAGTGAAAGCAGTTCCAGGGTCTGACGAGGAGTTGGTTAGCATTGTTGAGAAACAGCATAAGCTATCTGAGTTCGTCGCACCAGACCAGTTCAAGTCTTATGAAGCACTTTCAAAAAGACTTATGGAAGTTCTTGAGGATGAAAACGCAGGACTAGGTACAGCTGAAAATGCAGTACTTGAAACTGTGGCAGAAGCACCTAAACCTAAGAGTGCTCCTGCACCTGAGCCAGTCGCAAAGGCTGAGCCAACACCACCTAGTGGTGAACAGGAAGAAGATGTAATGTCATACTTCCAAAAAATAGCAGACTCTGAATAAAATTTAGATAATGCGGAGAGGGAGTTTCGGCTCCCTCTTTTTTTTATGAAAGGAAAAATATGAAAGAATGGTATGACTTGATAATGGATCCTACAAAGAATGCATTATCAGGATTAAATTTTCAGGTTAAGTTTATGTCTATGCAAATCTTAGCTTGGTTATGGTCAGCAGTGTTTGGTATTTACATAGCAGAAAGTATATTTGCTTTTGGTATATCTGCAGCAGCACATGCTCTACTTATAACAGCAACTGTATTAACATTTATCTACTTTAGAGAAGTAAACAAGGAGAGAATATCTCAGAGTTTCAGAGGTAGAGGAGGAGAACACGAATGAAGTTTCAAGACTTTGATAAACTAATTATCGCAACCTCGTTTATTGTATTCTGTATTCTGTTAGGTAATTTACTCTAGAAGTTGCCAGCATACCTTTGTTGCTGACCATATACATCATCGTTATTCTTAGCTTGTTTAGGGAATAACATAGAAGATGTTTGAGTATTCGCTTGGTTATTAACATTCGTATTATTAACGACTGTGGTGACTCCTTGAGGACTTGTTAGTTGGCCAGACTCTTCTAATTCTTTAACTCGTTTTACTTTATCAGCTACTGATAAACTTTCAAAGTCCTCGCCAAACTGCTGAGCATTTAGTTGTCTCTTTAATTCTAACATCTTTGACATTTGAGGAGATACATATCTACCTTCCTCGTCTATTTCACCACCACCAGCAGGCAGAGCAGGAGTTTCACCTGATACCATTGTTCCTTCACCAGCAGGTGGTTGACCAGCTTCACCTTCTACAGTTTGTTCGCCATCTCTGAATGGGAAGAATCCACCAAAGCTGACTTCCTTACCAATAATTGGAATCTTAAATGAGAAGGCAGGGATACCAAAGTTATCCATAATACCATCAAAGAAACTATAAACCTTTTCTCGTAAACCATCAAAGCCAAATAATCCAGCTACAGCATCAAGTATATTTAAGAAGAACTTCGGAATCATTAATAGTAAATCAAAGAAGAAGTCAGATATATTTTTAAATAATCCCTCGCCATCAGCATTAGTAAATATATTCATCAACGAGTTAAATAATTCCATAATAGGTCGTATCGGTGCCATAATTATATTGGTCATAAACTCTACAATATGAGATACGAAACTTGCTATACCATCTATTAGTTTACTGAACATACTAGCGAAGGAGAAACTATTAAGCATCTCTGCTGCTTTATCAAAGCCAAACATACCAAGTACCCAAGCAACTGCTCCTTTTAACATATCAAGAGGTCCGAAGATTAATGAGTTGAATAAACCTTTAACTGCTCCAGCGATACCACCTATGATACCTCCTTCAGCGAACCCTGCTAATGCTCCTTTGATTGTATCAAATAAAGTTATAATAATTAATAGTGGTAAGAATACTTTAGAAGCAACTTTGGCTACAGCACCAACTGCTGAACCAAACCTAGCGATAGCACTACCGATACTCTTGAAGAAGCCACTAATTCTACTGAAGATACCAACACTCTTACTAACTGATGTGACAGTTGATTTTAACATCTTACCTAACTCAACGAAAGGTTTAAATAAAACAGTCAAACCTTTCATAAAAGTTTTTAGTGTCTGCGGAGTCTTTCCTAATGCACTTGCCCCACCTGTTGATTTGAATATACCAGTAAGTGGTTTGAGTAAATTAGAAAAACCTGCTTTTATGGATGTGCCGAAACCTTTAACAGTTCCAGTCAATCCTCTGAACATGGCTCTTATCTGTACTTGAAGTCTAGCAGGTGTGAATGCTTTAGCAAAGAGAGCGATAGTTTTAAGCTGAGCAGATATAAGACCGATTAGTGAACCAATAACTAGAGCAAGGACTTTACCAAACTTGCCTAATTTTTTAAACGCACTCTCTTCATCTCCAGCTGGACCATCATCATCTTCTGCTTTACCTGCTAAGATTTCTAGATATCCTTTCATAGCTGTAAACACTTTCAACTGTTCTGACGACTCTTCTTTAGTCGGCATCACAGCAGATATTTCTTTACCGATAAGTTTCGCTAACTCCTCGTTGCGTGGAGTCGCTTTCCTTCTATCAGGTAATGCGTCCTTATCGCTTGGTGTTTGATTCGGTAGTGCCATCTTTTATTATCTCCATGGGGTTGTGCATCCCATTTCCTTTATTGTTTCCTGAGTCGTATTCTGTTAATGCTTTGAAATAATCTCTTCTTGCTATATTAACTTTATACCAAAAGATATTCATACCTCTAGGATTAGAATGCTCTCCTATCATCAAAATGATGCAGGCAAATAATGGTATGAATATAAATTCCATTTATAGTTTCCTTCTTAAATTCTCTTGTTCTCTTCTTGCTTTTTCTTCTTCTAAAAATTTGACTAATAAAGAAGTATATATCTCTCTTTCAAAAGGGTACATATGTTCCAGCTCAGTCAAAGAATACTTGTGATGTTGCATTAAAGCGAAGTTCGTCTTGTAATGGTTCATCAAAGTGTCATGGCTGAGCATTAGCCAAAAAAACTTTGAAGACCCTCCAGAGTTTTCTTATGTACTCTTCCACAATTAGGACAAGTATATTCTATTTCCTTCTTCATTGACGGAATAGTTTCAAAAAACTGTCTCACTTTAGCAAACTGGTCTGAAGTTAAATTATTTATGAAATCATTTACTTCTTCTACAGTTTGGTCTTTAATATAGTGGAGTTCGTCTCCTTCGTAGATAACTTCCATTGACTCTGTTATAATATCAAATACTTTTTCAGGATCTGAGTCTTCAGATAGTCCTTGATATTTTATAATAGTTTCAACTGTAGGATATTTCATTACTACTCCTACATCTCCCCATAAGTTTATTTTCTTATCATGTCCTTCAGGGAAGTGGACAGGTATCTGTGTAATATCTATTTGAAGTTTTACTTGTGCTTTTGGATTGTCAACACAACCAGCTTCTACATTATCACACTTCCCGATTAGTTCAACCATCTCACCTACAGACTTTCCTCTCATCTGAGCGAAAATATATTCTAAGTCAAAGGTTGCTAATCGGTCAACATCAATCTCTTCTTCTACACAGTTCCTAATTAAATCACGAAGTGTATTTACCATCGTGACTTCGTTTTCAGACTGCATAGCAAGCATTAATGCTTTCTCGTCTTTTACAACGAATGGTCTAAATTTTACTTCCTGACTAGTGGAAGGAATCGCCAGTGGATATACTGGTGATTGATTCTTTGGTAAAGCCATTATTTATCTCCTTCAATAATATTGCTATCATTTTTCATATCTTTTAGAAACTTATTCAACTCAGTAGTTGAACCGACATAGATAGAATTATTTTGAACTCCAGGAGCTCGTTGTTCTTTCTTGCCTTCTAGTTTCTGTTTCTGCTGATGTAAATCTAACAGTTGTTGATTTATGTCAGCTTGTTGTTTCATTAGATTACCAACAACTTCAAACGCACGAGGGTGTTCTGATTGTTTAGCAATCTCTAAAGCATGATTAAGTGCATCTTGACCTTTTGCTAATATGTTAAGTAGATTAGCACGAGTCGTATCGTAATCACTTTCTATCTTTA